>Ga0256914_1002550_pt1 | contig 15095 bp, 8 predicted proteins | sample HulkmetaG_FD_191571 | JGI IMG/M metagenome (GOLD analysis project Ga0256914, IMG submission 191571) | Hydrothermal chimney microbial communities from Main Endeavour vent field at the Juan de Fuca Ridge, Pacific Ocean - Hulk | ecosystem: Environmental > Aquatic > Marine > Hydrothermal vents ... | reverse complement strand
TGCGGTTGTTTTCGTCGTAGAAGACGACCCGCCCAGATACGATCTCGGAGATTTTGATTTCTGCATCATCGCCGCCACAGTCCATCGGCTCGGAGTTTCTGGCATCCGCTTCGGTGAAATAGAAGGTAGTGGTGTCGCCATCTTCTTCGCGGAAAACGATTTTCTTTCCATCGTAATAGATTGCCACATGGGCATCGCGCGGTTCATCCTCGAACTTCGTGTAAACCGTGTTGCCCACTATTTCATATGTACCCCTCTCCTCTTTTACACCTCGTTCCGTAACAGCAATGATGTTGCCGGGAAGAAAGCCGACCGTCTCTATCCACGTATCGTTGCCATCACCACAATGTAGATGATACATCGTACGTCCGGGGAGTATCGACTCCAAATCGAAATCCTGCATACCTTTCTCCAAAAACGCACGGGCGGCCGAATAGGTTTTATAGAAAATATTATCATTCGGCTTGGAAGGATAGTTGAATTTGATGCTGTCACCCAGATCGACCGGTTCACGTAGTGTCAGGTTGACGGCACCTTCGGAGTTTGTACCATATATGGTCAATGTGTCATTCTGGACTTTATAACTCAACGTCGTAGTATGTGATTGCGATTTTTCCACCCAGCTTATCTTCAGTGTCACTCCATCGGGATCGAAGTACAGGGTTTCCACATGATCATTGTTTACGATGGACCCATTGTCGTCCTTGTAACTGTCAAATACGGGAACGTAATAGGTTTTGCCTACGATCAAGCTGCCCAGTTCTCCATTAGCTTCGTATTCGTAATAGAGCTTGAAGGTCCCGTTGTGGGAGATGATGACACCGCCCTCGGTCACTTCGGCGTTCTCCACCAGCAGATACCCGCTCGTCGCCTCCTTCATCAGCAGATACTCGATGCCGCTGCCGTCGAGAAAGTGGACGCCGTTGACATTGATCTCGATGGGGCGGTTTTGTATCGTGCCGTCGGTATGGACGATCCGCAGTTCGCTCATGTCGGCGTTGAACACGTACTGCGTTCCGTCTTCGAGGTAGAAGGTCTTGCCGGCGAAATTCCCGGTTTCATTCCGATCCCCTGAGGATGCGTCACCCTCCCTGACCACAATTTGGGCACTCACTCTCTCGCTCTTTAGTCCATCCTCATCGATGGCCTGCGCATACCAGCGATATGTCCCCGGCCGTTTGTAGGCATGCATGATGGAGACGACCGATCGATACTTTTCATCCGTACGCAGATCATAAACCTTTTCTTCGCCATCTCCCCATACTACCGCGATGCGTTTGCCGTTGCCATCACTGTCTGAAAAATTCAATCTGATATGGAAGTTCTCTCCCGCCGTTACCTCTTTGGGAGAACCGTACACCGACAGTATCGGAGCTTTCGATTCGGACCCTCCGCCACTGCCGCCCCCCATACCATTATCTACAACACGTATATAGAGGCCATCCTGTCCATATACGCCCGCCCCACCGGGCTTCACCGCTACATACATCCGCTTGTTCCCCGCCGTACGGGGCGTACAGGTAACAGAGGCGCGTTTGCCGTCGGCTTCGACCACGACAGTCCCGCACTCCCCATCCTGTAGGCTCATCGCCAGTGTCGAAGGGAGATGCTCCCCGGTGATTTCAAAAAGCGTTGGCAGGCCCACCGTCGCATCGGAAGGCGATACGCCATGAACTTCGGGAACTTTATAATTTTTGAGCCTGGCGATTCCCGTCTGGACCTCCATCGGCACACCACTGCCATTTTCGGCACCGATTCGCCAATAGAGGACATCGCGGCTCCATCCGTTCAGCGAAAAGGAGAAACTCTTTTCGCCGCCACTCTGAATCGTTTCGTAATCACCCACGATTACGGTTTCGGTTGATCCCGTGGGGAAATAAGGCCAAGGTGAAAGCTCGACACGCAGATGGCGTATTTTGTCGTTCTTCTGCCTTATGACGAAACTGCCGTTGAAAACCTCTCCATTTTCCTCATATCTGAAATTACTCACGACGGGAGGCGCATCGTCCCTGTTTTTCACTTCATAGAAAACGTGAAGTTTTGCTCCCGTGCCGCTTTTCGGCCATTTGAGCTGCTTCGATTCGCCATCGATGTTGGCATAGACACCCCAATGACAATAATATCCACCTTCGCCGGAAGCGTTCAGCCTAATTTTCGCTTCGATCTTTTGGATGGCACCAGGCTGTATGCTTCCCACCTCGATGATTTCTGGTACGTCGAAAGCATCGTCGCAAAAAGCGGCCTCCTTGACGAGTCGGACATTTTCGAGTGCACTGTCGGACGTATTGATAATTCCCCATTGCTGCGACATCTCGGTGCCGTTTTCGATCGCATACGGTGATGCGGGATAGTAATTGTAGGGTTCGATCAATCTTTTGACGATGTTGATGCCCCGGGCCACATTCCCCGGTTTGATGACATCCACTTTCACTGTCGCAACAAGCCCGTCGCTGCTTCGCACCTCCACTTCGATGGAAGAGTTTTTCGTTTTCGCATCATAGTCGGAGGTGGAGACGGTAAGCTTGCCTTGATCGTCCAGTCCCGCTTCGAAAACCGAAGAGGGGGCTTTTGCTATGGAGAAACTGTATGGCGCCTCGCCTCCGACGGGAATGATCGTGGTCGACGCCGGCGCATCGGCCGTTACGGGCAATATCGGATCTTTGGACACTGCCTTCATCACTTGCGGGGATGCCTGGGGAATCGTCACGAAATCGAAAGGCCGTGAACTCTCCGTCAATCTCGTATAGTCGCTTCTCAGTGCACTGACACTCAGTGTGAGTTTCGGAATTTCAGAAATATTGCACTCGTCGGCGAACTCTATATTCCATGACGGACCGGCTTCGATCAAGCGTTTTGACAGAGAGCACGTTTTTCCGCCTCCAACAGACCATGTATAGTATTCGGGAATCTCGTCTCCGGCAGGTATTGGAGTCACACGGTAGTGTTTATAGCCGTCCCCGACGCGCTCGAGTTCAAGCTCCAAAGACGGCGCTTCGTAAATTTTTTTCTCGAGGTTGTAGTCATATAGCTGCAGATTCGCGACCGGGAAGCTTCTTTGCGACTGGAAAAACGTGACGTCCGCACCGGCTTTTATAGCGAACCGGCCATCTGTTGCATCGTTTTTAGGCCTGTAGTTTCTGAAGTGGCCGCACACTTCGATTTTTTCGTTCGGGCCCGAACTTTGTTCGTAATCCTCCAATTCCGCAACAACGACATCATCGCCCACGAGGGACAAGGTGGGTTCGAAGTATCGTATCGCCTTTTTCGAAGTCACGACAAAGCATGCACGCATATCCATCGAACCGTCGGCATGCACTTTGGATTCCGTAATGAAAGGAGATCCGATCGTTACAATCCTGTCGATATCGTTTTGAATCACGGCTTCCGAAACGCCGCCTCCTTTTATGAAATACTTTTCGGTCTTTTTTATCATTGCGCTGTAGGCGACTTTCCTTTTAGACTCGAGCAGTTCCAGATATTTCTCGATTTTCCTGACATCAAACATTTTTGTCTGTTGAGTCAATGTGGCGAAATGCATCTTCTCCGGATTCTCTTTCATAAGAGTGGCGACTTTGGCATATTGTGCCAAAATATTTTTCATCTCGTACTTCTTTGCATCCTCCGGTGCACCTCCGTACAGAGGGATCAATTCATTATAAAAAAGAAGATCGGCTCCCGGAGCAAAGTAACGGCGTGCCAGAAACATTTCCGTCGCGATAGCGAAAGAGTTGAGATCCTTTCCGGCTTCATTGAGATCATAGATCAGCATCGTGTATGTAGCTGTCTTTAGAGTATCATTGACGAAAGTCTTCGTAACTGTTTCTACACACTCTTTCGCTTCTTCACCAAGCTTTTTTACGCCATTGGCGCTTTTTCCCTTGCATTTCCGAACCGTATTGATCAGATTTACTCCCAGATCCACCGCACCGTTCGCCCATACGGCGGCGACAGGATCCGTTTCCCCGTATTCCTGCTGAATGATGTCTCTGAGTTTCGCGGCCGTAACATCGACCACGCAATCTACCGCTTCTTCGCCCCATTCGGCTTTTTTGGACGACTTGGAGAGAGCGGGAGCGCACTTGAAAATTGCGGCTCCCGCCATTTGCGCTTCCGCAGAGTACCGATCCGAAACCGTCAATTGCGTTGTGGCAGCGTAGCCGCTTTCCGCCAGCCTGATGAGCGCGTCGTGCTTTTTGCCATCACCTAGATAGGTATCGATATTGAATGCCAAATCGAGCCCGGAAGAGACACCTGTCAAAATTTCATTCGCGACATTCTCGTTGAGCTTGACCTCTTCCATCTTGTCCGCGCTCATATTTTGATAGATGTTCTGAGCATAGAGGTACATCCCATAGGAAACCGCTGCCTTCAGGCGATAATGATATGATTTGCTCGGATCATTATAATACTCTTTTATGTTTTGCATATCGCCGATGTTCAAAGGTGCGGGAGCGGGCGTTTCTCCCCTCATGATGCGTCGCCAGTAGCTGTTGCTCTCTTTGAGTTTTGGCAGCTCGAAAACATTTACCACTTCATCCACCATCGCCTCGAATGCAGGCTTCGTCACCAGCCCGTGCTTCTCTAGAAAGTCCCAGTACTCCTCGCTGAAAGGGTCGATTTTTTCAAGATCCAACCGATACTTGACATTTTTGTTTTCAAAGCTTCTTGATATGACCGTTCCGCTACGCCCCTGCAGTTTTCCTGCATCGGAAATCTGTATGCCATTGCCAAGATTCGCATCGCTGTCCAGTGCGTGCAATGTCTGGGCGACCATATCGGGTTTCGCAAATGCAAACACATTGATCTCGTCCTGTGCTTTTACCGTACCCAGTTTCGTTTCCGCCACTACGAAGGTTATCTCATCACCGTCCTTGTAAAAAAAACGCCCCGACGAATCGGTTCGGCCGGTAATGCCCGATGATGTTTCATACTCCGCATTTTCTACTGTTTTGAAATATCCTACGCTCCTCGCGGAGGGAGACTGTTCCGTTGAAGAGGATGGAGAATCCTCCCCTCCACCACCGCCTCCGCCGCATCCGGCGAACAGCAACACGATCGTTGCAATGACTGCTATGGACCATCTTCCAATATTCATAACGGGCTCCTTTGACATTCATACCCGTTAACATTACCAAAACAACGTTATTTTTCGTATAACGTTATGATTTTTGGCTGGTCGGATTATCGCGTGGTTTCGATGCGGTAGCCGAAACCCTTGACGAGCTTGAGGGGAAAGTAGGGGGCTTTCTGCTTGAAACGATAGACGAGCTGCCTTCGGGTATTGCCGTCGATGGGAGACTCTCCCCAGATTCGCAAGTCAAACTGGTCGTACCTGACCAGTTCACCTGGATTTTCCAACAATGCCCGCAACAATCTGTGCTCTTTCTCCGTCAATTCCACAGCCTTACCGTCGCGAAAGAGCGTTGTACAATCGAAGCAGTACTCGTAGGATCTATCGATTTTGAAAAGTTTTCGATGAGTTTCCGACTCCACACGAAGAGCGGCCAGTTCGACGAGCGCTTCCAACTCCTCTTCTCTGACAGGCTTCAACAAAAACCCGATAAAATCGGTTCGAGCGATACGCTTGAGAATTTCATGCTCCCTATAGGCAGCGATATAGATAAGCCGACAGCTCACGAGGCTTTGCAGCGTCCGCGCGATTTCGACACTGTCCTCATCCTCACCGAGAGCGACATCGCAAAGTATCAAATCGCAACGCTGGCTCCTTGCGACGGCGACAGCACTCTTCACATCCGAAACCACCGCAACGATTTCGTGGCCCAGGCGTACGATCACCATCCGAATACGCAGGGCGACAGCACGTTCATTTTCAATGATGAGAATATTGAGTTTCATGTAATAAATTTTACCTTCTCATCATTATATTTTCGTTACAGATACAGTGCTTTCTCCCTGATTATCATATATCCGGTCTGTTTTGTAACCTTTTTTCACCTCTTTGTACAAGCTGTCCATCCGGTTGCAGAATTCTCTGATATTGCAAGCCGATAATCTTTTCAAGACAAGAAGTGGAGTCTTGAAACAGAAGTCGCAACCCAAGCCTTGAGCCGTTTTGTGTCGCAAGAGAACGGACCGCAGATTTCCTCTGAAGCCGCTTGAGCAAGCCTCGAAATTCCCTCCATCGGTGGAAAAATACCGCAAATTCCATATCGTCACGAAGCGAACGATATCGGAGATCTTTCGAGATGTTGCAGATGAAACGGGAATACTTTTGCAGTGCACTCGACGGGTGGATCGTTTTTGCCCCCTCTGTCGTTGCGCCTTCTGGATGTGGCTTTGGGCCACATCTTCGAAAAACGCCCCGATACGGGAAAAAAACCGCTTCCATAACCGCTTGTGGGGATTTTCGAGACTGGTTCGAGATAGAGACGAGTCGAATCCCAAAATGGATCTACTCCAGATCCCTCGCCATCGTGAAGAGGTCGGAAAAGTTCTCCCTGAAGTCCCGGCATCGGTCGCACACCATCTCCCCTCCTCTGTAGGGAAACGCCACGTTGCACTCTTCGCAGATTTCGAGCCGGTGCCTGACCAAAAGCTGCATCCGGTCGAACGCGAACTCGACCAGATCGAATCCATCGCTCTCTGCGATGGCACGGGGCTGACAGACGTCGCTGCAGATGCCGCAGGCGATACAGTGGCCCACCTTAAAGACGATCCCGGTATTGTCCTGCAGTGTCGTGAGCGCTTCGGTGGGGCAGAAGATCGCGCACTCCTGGCAGTTGGTGCAGCTTCGCTCGTCGATCCGTCTGTTGCGGACGAAAGAGAAGGAGGGCGCGGGATCGGCGGTGGCGGGGAGCGAACCGATATGGGCTTTGATCGCATTCTTCAGAAGGACCCTTTTGAGCGGCTGCTTCATCTCGTGCGCCTGTGCCAGCTCCGACATCGAGTGCTCCTCTCCCGCTTCACGCGCCAGCCGTGTCACCCTCTTGAAGAGTTCCCGCCGTCCGGTTTCGGGTGCTTCTGAAGGAAGCTCGTAGAGACGCGCGATACGTTTTTGGCTGCCGCAAAACCCCAGGAACCTGTCCGCCTCGTCCACCATCGTTTCGATCGTCGCGAAGAGCTTTCCGTCACGGTTGAGGGAACACTCCCCGCAATGGGCCAGATCGCAGACGGTTTCATCCTCCCGCCGCAAAACGATCGAAACGAGATGCTCGACGGAGAGTGCCGCAAGACACGGAACGTTCACCCTGCACGAGAGCACCTTCTCCCTGGAGAGAGAGAACTCGAGGGAAAAGCGGTTCGGATCGAACAGGTCGCTGCGGAGCGCTTCGGTCGGGCACGTTCCGACGCAGGCGGCGCAGCCGGTGCACCGCTGCGTATCGAGAGTCAGCCTTTTGCGGTCGAAGAGCATCGCCTCCTCCGGGCACAGATCGATGCAGTAGGAGCATTCGCTCTTCGCGTAGTCGCTCCTGAGGCAGGAGAAGGCGTCGAACCGGAAGCTCCCCCCCTCCTGGAGACGCTCGCTACGCATCGATCTCCCCCAACGACGTACTCAGGGCCGAGTAGTCCGAAAGCAGGAACTCGACGGTAAAGTCGCAGATCTCCCGGTAGAAGGGGGTCTGGGCCATCGGTTTGACGGCTACGAGAAAAGGGATGATCCAGGCGGCCAGGTGCCGATGGAGAAACTCCGCCTGGGAGCGTCTGTCCTTCTGGCCGATCAGGCTCTGCATGAACCCGAACTCGATCGCCGCATGGTCGGGTACGTAGAGCTTGGAGCTCTCGAGGTTGAGCTCGTAGCCATGGGAGAAGTAGAACTGCATCACGGGATTCTGCAGGCCGACGAGAATTTCGTTCTTGCTATCCATGACCGCCGATTCGATCGGATGGTTGTGGATGACGAAAAGAGAGTTGTAGTCGACGTTGAGCGCCTCTTTGAGCACCTCGATATCGGTCGAGACGAACCATTGGAGCGTCTCCTCGCCGATCGCCGCGAGCAACCCTTCGTTCGATTTCAGGTCCCGCAGCGCCTTCTCGTCCAGCTCCTCGGTAAAAAGACGCGACAAAAAGGCGTAGATATAGAGTCTCGTTTTCTCATCCATACGGTTTCCCCCGAAAAAGTGGTATCGTGCAGATCATAGCAGAAAGAGCCGAAGCGGATCATGAATTTCTCCGGCGGCGGGAGGTTTTTGGCCCTTCGCGCCCCAAAAGGGCGCTTCGGTCAAAGGCACCCTTTGAAAAAGGACTTTTTCGGAGGCGGGGGCGCTTTGAACTCCCGCGCGACGATCCGGTCGTTTTTGGCATCGTAGGAGCCGATCACCGTCACCTCGTTCCGGTTGATCGCCTCGTCGAGCTCGCTGCGGTGCAGCTTGCCCAGATCGATCCGATAATACTTTCCGTCGTCGTGGACGTAGAGCACCAGCTCCTCGCTGATCGGATCGCCGAACTCCCACGTCTTGAAACATCCTCCATATCCACAGACCGCCGTTTCGAGCCGACAATCCTTGAACATATCGTTTTCTGCACACCATTTGGTGGTCAAAAACCCCTTCTTCTCGATCTCTTCGCTCTCGCTCGAGGCGATGGCGGAAAGGGCGAAGAGCAGCGTCGCCATCGCTATCCAGATCTTCTTCATCATTTCACCTCCGCTTTGAGGGTTTTCAGGTAGGCGACCATATCCTCCAGACTCTTTTCGTCCAACGGATAGGGAGGCATTGTCGACTCGCGCCTGCCGTCGACTACATTGTACCAAAGGGCGTTCGGATGGGCATTGCGGTTATAGCCGGGTACCACCACCGCGCTCGGATCGGTCAGAGACTCCCGCAGATAGGCGGTGGTGGAGTAGCCTCCCACGTTGTCCAGGCCGGGCGCCATGTAGTTGGGCCCGCTCAACCCGCCGATATGGTGGCAGCCCGTACAGCCGTTCTGCTCGACCAGCTCTTTCCCGCGCGCTGCATCCCCCTTCGTAGCAGCGGTCAGGGCGGAGACCAGCCTCTCTCCGCCATTCTCGCCCACCAGTTTGACCGGAATCCATCCCGAAAGGAGCTTCTGGCCGTCACGGTTGAGCTTCGCGCCGTCCCAGGCGGCGAAGGCGACCGGAAAGGCCCCTTTCAGATCGAGATAGGCATCCTTGAGAGGGCGGATCAGAGTCCCGCGCCATCCACTGTCGCCGTAGGCCATGTCGGCCTCGAACTTCTCGCTGCCGTCCTTGATCTCGGTCATCGAGCGGAACCCCTCCGAAACGAAGGACCGCTGATAGTCTTTGACCGCGAGCGCCCCCACCTTTTCGGCGAAGGCGACCGTCGCATCGCCGAAGGCGTTCTTGCTCAGAACATTCTGCTGCATCGCCACATCGCCGCCGCCGTTGGGCTCGTAGACCTTCTCCACCGCTTTCTGCAGATGGATCACCACCGGCCGCCCGTCGCTACCCATCCCGATATAGGGAAGTTTCGACGGGTCGGAGTAGTCGACGGGAAACTGGACGGCGAAACCGTCGGCATAGACGTCGGAGCGGTAGCCGCGCTGAATCGAACGCGTTCCGTCGGGCCACTCGAGCAAGAAAGCGATATCGGTATCGTTGTAGATCGCTCTGATCCGCGCCTCTTTCGCTTTTGCGTTTCTGTTGAGGTCGTTGGCCCTTTTGTCGTTCATCGTCAAAGCGCTCTGGGGATAGAGATGGATGATCTGCCCCCTTACGTATCCCCACGCTTTCGATGTCGGGGTCAGTTTGGTGACGTCCCGGTCGGTCTTCTGTGCCAGTATGGCCCCCTGCGCCAGGAGGGCCGACGCTGCGAACGATGTCGCGAGCAGTGCGCGTGTCAGCTTAGTCATATTCCACCACCTTAAACGTGTATTTGTTCGCGGTATTCTTCCCCTGCATATAGCGGTTGTCGATCGGAGCGAGGGAGAGACCCTGCCGTTTGGCGATACTCTGGTAGTACTCCTGGTCGAGACGGAACATATCGGCGTGCTTGTAGGCGATCAGAATATCCATCAGCTCGCTCTTCCCCGTCTCTTTTCGCTTCTTCATCTCCTCGCGCAGCCTCTTCATCGCCTGGTGCACTTCGGGGCCGAAAAGCTTCTCGAGCTCTTCGATCGGAATCCGGTCGCTCCCCTCGATGATCCGCCCTTCGGCATCGAATTTCGGCGGCGCCTCGGTTGGCGGTACGTAGTAGACGTTTGGCTGGGTGCCGTAGTCGCTGCGCAGCGGCAGAGCCACTTTGTACTTGTGGACCAGTTTGTAGACCTGCCCCTCCTCGTCGTCGAGGAAACCGACGAAACGGATCCTTCCCACGCACTGTTGCGCGCAGGCGGGAGGAAGCCCCTTCTCGACCCGGGGGAAACAGAGGATACACTTTTCGCTCTTGCTGATCTTGGGATTGAAGTAGATCTTCTTGTACGGACACCCCGCGATACAGTAGCGGTACCCCTGGCAGCGGTCCAGGTCGACCAGCACGACACCATCCTGGTCACGCTTGAAGATCGCATCCCGCGGACACGCACTCAGACACCCCGGATTGGAGCAGTGGTTGCAGATCCGGGGAATATAGAAGAAGTAGTTGTCGTTGGGGAAGTCCCCGGCTCCTTCGTCCTCGTCCCAGTTGGGCCCCCAGGTCGGCTCCACGTCGGGCTTGAGCTGCGCGCCGTATTGCAGCTCGTCGTGGTTGTAGTCCCACGGCACCCCGTAGTCGGCCTCGATGTTGGGAACCACTCCCGCCTGAAGGTCTCCGGCCTCGTCGAATCCGCCGCCGAGCTCCATCCAGTTCTTCGGATAGCCGGTACCCGGATAGGTTTCGACATTGTTCCAGTACATGTACTCGCGACCGTTTCGGTTGGTCCACTGCGTTTTACAGGCGACGGTACAGGTCTGGCATCCGATACACTTGTTCAAATCCATTACCATGGCTAATTGTCGTTTGGACATACTGCTCTCCTACCTTACACGTTTGCTTTTTCGAAATCGATGGCGCCATCGTACGCATACTGGTTGCCATCCCAGAGACCACCGAACTTCAGGTGGCCCCATCCGTCTGCCATCTCGAGCAGGTTGAGTGCCGTCGGCACGACCTCGTTGTGGCCCTTCTTGAACTTGTACATATAAGGCTCCCAGCCGTGCTCCATCACCAGACCGTCGGGTGGACAGGAGCTCGAGACCTTCGCCATGGCGTAGAACTCGCCCAGATTGTTGTAGATGCGGATCGTGTCGCCATCCTTGATCCCCTTCTTCTCGGCCACCAGGCGGTTGACCTGCACATAGGGGACGCCCCGCTGCAGCCGCTGCAGAATCCGGCTCTGCTTGTAGTTGGAGTGGATCGACCATCGGGCGTGGGGCGTCATCAGGACGAAGGGGTAGCGGTTGCCCTGGGGGCGGATCCCCTCCATGCCGGTATTGGTCGCCGCACCCAGCCTGATGAACATCGGGTGGTCGACATAGAAGGTCTGGCGCCCGCTGAGCGTCTCCATCCGTTCGAATTTGTAGAGATGGTCTTCAAAGGTGAAGAAGGGACGGTCGGAGTAGAGGGGCGACGTCTTGCCGGCCTTTTCGTTCAACTGCAGGAATCCTCCCGCCTTGTACATCTTCTCCATCGTCCACGGCTCGTACTGTTCACACTTCTCGAGCGCCGCTTCCACGGCCATTTTGTCGGTCCCGAGGTAGGGTTCGGCCGCCGCTTCGGACTCCTCGTCGGTGTTGGTGAACTCCTTGTGGAAATTGGCCAGGTCGTGATACCCCTCCCTCGCATACTTCTTCAGATCCTTCACCTTCGCCTTCGGTTTGTTCTCGGGGCGGTTGGCCACCTCCTCGAGCTTCTTGGCGATCAGGGCGAACATGCTCCACTCGTCCATCGCCTCGCCCACGGGCTTCATGTTTGCGATCGGCTGGGCGAGATTCGTGAAGCGGTGATACCCCGGACTCGTACGGATATCGTAGACCTCGTAGTGGGATTTGGCCGGCAACAGAAGGTCGGCATAGACCGCCGCTTCGCTCATTCGGAAATCGATGTAGCAAAAGTACTTCGTCTTCTTCAAGAACGCTTCGCGATAGTCGCTCCCCTTGTTGCGTCGAAACTTCGAATCGGCCACGATGATCGCGGTATCGGGCTGCCACCAGGGCTTGACCACGTTCCCGTGGTGCGATTCGTTGTTGGCCTTCCCGTTCTTCCCCTCTTCGAGGAGTTTCTCGACGATCTCCATGTAGTCTTTCTTGCTCATACCGTTCTGGGCCCGCCGGACATCCGCATCGCTGAAGTATCTGTCGAAGGTCTTCATACCGTCTCCAAAGACGAACTCGCCGACGAAACCGGATCCGAAACGGGGCGCGTACTTGCCGCTGAAACCGCTGAGCGCGCCCAGACCGCTGAGACTGAATTCGTTTTCGGTGTTGAGGCCGCCATAGGGGCCCATCCTTCCGGTCAGACCGCAGATCGAGGCGATATTCCAGATCGTCATGACACCGTTGAAATATTTGTTGAGAGAGAAGCCGGTCGTGATCGTCACCACTTTGGGTTTGGCGATATCGTGCGCCAGCTCCCGGACCACGTCGGGATGGACCCCGGTAATCTTCTGCGTCTTTTCAGGAGGGAACCTCTCGGCCGACTTTTTGAGAAGCTCGAAGACCGTCGTCACCTTCACCTCGCCGTCGTTGGTCCTGACCGTCCAGACCCCTTCGAGCTCGGGGTCGATGCCGAACTCCTCGAGGCGGAGTGTGTGGTGGTCGCTCCCTTCGGTTCCCGGCATCAACACCGGCTCGCCGGTTTTTGCGTTCATGGCGTAGAACTCTTCGTGGAACTTCTCCTCCTCCTCGTCGTTCTTGGCGTGTTCCATATCGGAGCGGCGCAGGAGTTTCCGGTTGTCCAGGCGCACCAGGAAGGGAAGATCGGTGAAGAGCTTCATGAAACCGGGCTTGTAGAGCTTCTCGCTCAAAATGACCTGGATGACGCTCATCGCCAGAATGTTGTCGCTGCCCGCCTTGATGGGAATCCATAGATCCGCCGATTTGGCGGAGGCGTTGAATTCCGGGGTGATGATAATCACCTTCGCACCGTTGTACTTGCCCTCCCAGACGAAGTGGGCGTCAGGGATCCGTGAAACGGAAGGGTTGCCTCCCCAGAAGATGGAGGTGTCGACATTGTACATGAAGTCGTAGGTTCCCCCCACATTTCCCTCCCCGTAGGCGATCGCCGCCCCGGAGAACATATCGCCGAGGTAGGAGGCGGGGTAGATCCGTACCGCACCCAGCTGGGTCGAAAAGCGCAGCGGCGCTCCCCGGCGACCTTCGGTCAGAAGGCCGGTACCCGCATGGACCATCAGCTTGTCCGGCCCCCGCTGGGGATCGGTCATCACCTCGAAGATCCTTTCGGCCACTTCGGTCGCCGCCTCGTCCCAGCTGATACGCTTCCATTTGCCCTCGCCCCTCTCGCCGACACGCTTCATCGGATAGAGGATACGATCCTTCTCATACATGATCTGTGAGTGCTGCACACCCTTGTTGCAGCCCCGGGGGTTGAAGTCCGGGATCCTGGCGTTGATGGAGGGGTAGCGCGCCGACTGGTTCTCGCGCGTCACCACGCCGTTGTGCGACCAGACCTCCCAGGCACAGTTCCCCTGACAGTTGACGCAGTGGTAGGCGAACCCGGTCTCCTCTTTCTTGCCGCGGGTGAAGTCGAACTCGTTGCGGTACATCTCCTCGGTATAGGTGGTGTTGGGGTAGCTCTCCTTTCCGTTTTCGACTTTCATGACGCCGGTTTTGGCGAACAGACCCCCCTGGGAGGCCACCAGGGCGGCCGTCACGCCCGAAAACTTCAGAAAATCTCTCCGTTTCATACTCTCTTGTTGCATCGTTGCTCCTCTCCTTTAGCGTCGAATCGGCAGATTCATATTGTTGCCCCAGGTATCCCAGGCTCCGGTGTAGACCTTGACATTCTCATACCCCAGCATCTGCAGGGCCGTCACGATATCCGACCCGCGACCGGCTCCCACCTGGCAGTAGGCGTAGATCGTCTTGTCCTTGGTGATTCCATACTTCTTGAAGGTCTTCTCGAGCTCTTCGAGCGGACGGAAACTCTTCTTGCGCTCGAAGTCGGTCACCTTCTTCCACTCGATGAACGTGGAGCCCGGAATATGGCCGCCCCTGGCGACATTGTCCATCTTCCGCTCACCGATAATCTCGATCATGCTTCGCGAATCGACGATCACATACTTGCTCTTCTTCCCATTCTTGAGAATGTCCTGCATCGCCTCGTAGACCTCTTTGGTCCCGACGATGGCGGAGGTATCGATATCGCTCTTTCGGATCGTGTAGCGGGTATGCTTGAAGTGTTTCTCTTTGCCCCGCTGCACGAGAAGCTTCTTCTCCACCTCCTTCATCTGGGCCGTAATCTCTCTCTTCTTCGCCTTCAGTTCGGCCATCTTCGCCTTGTCTCCGGCCTTTTTGGCCTTCCTGTACGCCTTGTTGACGGCTCGCTTCTCTTTTTTGAGCCGATCGTAGATCTTCTGGTTGGGATCGAGCGCCTTGATGCCGTCCTGCCCCCCATCGAGGATATAGACCTTCTTGTGGCCGTAGGATTTGAAGAAACTGTAGACGCCTGTGGCGTTGGGACCTCTCCAGTTGTCGTAGGCGATGATCGTATCGCTCTTTTTGATTCCTTTGCTTCCGATATAGTGCTCCGCGTGTTCGGGACACTGGTAGAGCGGCTCGCACTCCAGGTTGCCCATCAGATCCGCATGGTGCAGATGGTGGGCATACATATTGCGGGAACCCTTGATATGTCCACCCTCGAAGGCGGTCTCGCTGTCACCGCTGACAAACACGTAGCCGGGCTTGCCGATCAACGTGATCGCCTCTTCGGGCTGGATCGTAATCTTGTCCGCTGCCAGCAGGGCCGATGTACAGAAAAGCACACCAAAGCAAAATCTCGTGAACCGCTGCTTCATCACAACTCCTTATATATTGATTCAATGTGCCTGATGCACCTTTTTACGGGGATTCCCGACGACAATTCATTATAGAAACTAATTTCTTAAGTCAGCTTGAAAAGGCTTCGATTGCGCTTTTTGTGGGCAAACGGAGCCTCTTCACTCCAACTATATCGACCCATATGCAGTAATCGTGAATAGTCTCGCCAGTTAAACTGATCGAG
>Ga0256914_1002549_pt1 | contig 15100 bp, 20 predicted proteins | sample HulkmetaG_FD_191571 | JGI IMG/M metagenome (GOLD analysis project Ga0256914, IMG submission 191571) | Hydrothermal chimney microbial communities from Main Endeavour vent field at the Juan de Fuca Ridge, Pacific Ocean - Hulk | ecosystem: Environmental > Aquatic > Marine > Hydrothermal vents ... | reverse complement strand
AGGAAGCTCGGTCGAGTGCGGGCAGTGGAAAAGCCGCCAGGCCAGCGTGGTGGCTCTACGACGCCGAGGGCGACCTCGAAATGTTCGACGCAATAACGCGTCGCGTCGTGGTCGTTCCGGCAGGCAATCAACCCTGGCTGGGTGCCTATAACACCCTAACAGGGGAGATCGCCGTCGTAGAAAGCCATCCAGAAATGATGGTGGAAACGCTGGTCCACGAGGCGGCACACGCCCTAGATTTCGAGCTAGGGCAAGCAGACCACTTCAGCGAAGCAGAAGCTGAAGCGGTAGCTCACTGGGTTGCCTACATGGTAACCAAACGTGGGCTAAACCTGCCAAGGCTCGAAAGTCTAGCGGCGGCGAAAGGAATCCCCAGCAAAGACGCCCCGGGATTCCTTCGTAAAATGAAGCGCAGAGCTGTAAGGCTCCTGCGCAGGCACGAAACCTTCTTCGGGTTCGTGTACTTCTGGGGCGTCATGAATTTCAACAAATAAAACAAGGGTTTTTATTTTTCCCGCCTTTATTTTTTATTTTCTCCATCACTCATACCAGGATAACCCTCACCGCACGATGCCTCAGCCGTGCGGGAGAGCCACAAATTGTGGTTCGAAAAGGGTTTGGCAAAGCTGAGGTTGGCAGGGCGAAAAGGAGGGCCCATGTTAGGATTAATATTGTTATTGGCCTTCCTCCTCGTCCTCTGGCTAAATGAAATCCTAGACTAGCCAGAGGGACGAGGAGGACCCCACCTCTCCTACCGGCCGGGAGAGGTGGGCATCATATGGCCGGGGGGCAGGGCTAGTTCCCTGCCTCTACGTTCTTTGACAATTTTTTATTTTTCGACCCAATTTTCTTTTTCTCGGACCACGGGCCTAGCAACAAGCAAAGGCCCACGGGTTGCCAACTCTCCCGTGGTCCAGGCAATCCACGGGCCATTAACTTCAAAAAAAGGAGGGACGATAAATGTTAGAACTCCCTCTAAGCCCCAATGAGCGGGCCTGTATCCTCGACCTCGCCAATGCCGGCGGGAAGGTCATGCTCGTCGGGGGTCTTGTCCGGGCTAAGTTACTGGGCAAGCCACTCCAAGGAGATGTGGATGTCGAGGTCCACAACCTACCACTAAAAGAAGTAAGCCGAATCGCAGAAAAGCATGGCGGAAAGCTATGCGGAAAAGCGTTCGGCATCCACGTGGTAGGCAACATGGAAATCGCCCTCCCCAGAAGAGAGAGAAAAACGGGTAGAGGGCACACCAACTTTGAGGTCGAAATAGACCCATTCCTGGGGTTGTGGGAAGCAACCGCCAGGAGAGACTTCACCATAAACGCCGTGACAATAGACGTAATGTCCGGCGAAATATACGACCCGCACGGCGGTAAGATTGACCTGGCCGCAGGAATCTTACGCCATACATCAAGTCGGTTCGTAGAGGACCCATTAAGAGTCCTCCGAGCCATGCAGTTCAGCGCCAGGCTGGGCTTTGCAGTACACCCAGGGACCATAGAGCTCTGTAAAACTCTAGACTTAACAGAGCTCTCACCAGAACGCTTCTGGAAGGAGTGGAAAAAACTCCTCCTGAAAGGAAAGAAAATTTCCTTTGGGTTGGAGTTCCTCCAGAAGAGCAACGCCATCAGATTCTTCCCCGAACTATATGAAATAAACCTCCGCGAAATCGGGGAAGCTCTCAACAAGGCAGCCGGGCAAGAGTTGGAGGTAATGCTCGGCATTTTGTGTAGTCAAATGTCTGACTGCACAAAATTCCTCAAGAGAATGACCAGCGAGAAAAAGATATTAAAAGTAGTGCCGTCGCTGGTCCACCACGTCAACGATATCCCCAAGGCTGCCACAAAGCCATCCGCGCTGCGGAGGCTAAGCCTCAAAGTCAATCTGAGGCAGCTGGCAGCAGTAGGGCAAGCATTGGGAATCCCCGGGTCCGACTGGCTAGCCCAAAATGCAATAGAGCCAGTCAAACCTATTGTTACGGGGAAAGACCTCCTGGCAATAGGTTGGAAACCGGGGCCAAAACTAGGTAGGGCGTTGAAAGAATTATTCGACGCCCAGTTAGATGGAAAGATTAAAACAAGAAGAGAAGCCCTTGAATGGGCGAGGAGGTGGCAACATGAACACATATAGGTATAGTGGGTACGACCTCGAGCAGCTAGTAAAAGCCGCTGTAAAGCTAGCAGAAGCGGCTGAACTGGCATTCGAGGCAGAGGAAGCCCTCCGCCACGTAGGCGAATGGGTGGACGGCGAAATCATTATGCCGGAACACCTAGAGCCGATGGCAATGAGGGCAGAGGATTTGGCCATGGAACTCATGGCCTTGGCAGCAAGAATACGCGGGGAAATATAATAATGGCCCGCGCATTCCACGCCCGCCGCACTTGGTCCTGCCAGTTCAATTCGGTTTTTATTTTTCGGGTAGGGCTCCATTGGGGAGCCCGTTTGGTTTTTAGGTTTCAGAAACAGGAGGAAATATTATGTTAAACGAAATTATCTTAGTGTGTAGGATGATAGACACTCCAAGCTTGAGAAAGCTCTCCAGCGGGGCAACAATCGCCACCGGAAGGGTGGCCAACACCCGCGTATATTACACCAACAATGAAAAGAGGGAACAAACCCTCTTCATCGACGCAGTATTCTTCGGCCGCCAAGCAGAGGTGGCCAGCGAGTATCTCACCAAGGGAAGGCTGATCTCAATAATAGGGCGCCTAGAACAGGTGACCTGGAAAAATCAACGCGGGGAAACCCGCACGTCCTACCGCATTGCGGTAAGAGATTTCGAATTCCTAGATAGCAACGACAAAAAGAAGGAAGAAAAGAACGGCGAGGGTTACCTCCCGTTCTAAAATGATAAAAACCCCGTTGGGCGCCTAGCTCAGCGGGGTTTTATTTTTTACCGGTGGGCTCCACTGGGGAGCCCGTTTGGATTTTAGGTTTTAGCCAAAAGGAGTATTACTATGTTAAACAAAAAACATTTCGTAGGGAATTTCGTAATGGAAAACACCAACGGTTTCGAAATCGTAGAATTGAACATTCTACGCGAACTCGGCTTCAATCTACTTCCCCTCTGCATTGCATGGGAATGGTTTCAACAAGGTGTCACTGAAGCAGGGCACCTTGACACCATGATCTCGGAAGCAGAGGCAGCAAGCCTCGGACTCACCAAGCTTGACGTTACGGATAATTACCCGTTACGCCAAGCAGTAGATAACGCCATAGAGAAAATCCTCAGCGTTGAGGTCTTGAAAGAGGCCGGCTGGGGGGATCACTTCCAACTGCTCACCCTTGAAGACCAGGTGAGCATTGCATTGTGGGTCACCCACCTTGCCCACAATGCGACTCCATTCGAAACAGAAGAATTCATCAAGAGAATCAAGGTTGCGATGGGGTTGATTGATGACCCCGAAGACCTTGACCTCCAAGATTTCAGGCGTGAGCTCCGCCAGTGGAAGGCACTAGCTGAGGAGCAAAACAACCTCTACAAGGATCAGCCGTATGATGGAGCTGATCCAGATGACTTTGAACACCATGAAATCCCCATCTTCAAAGCAAGGCCCTGGAGAATTCCCTGGGGAAAGCTTGTGGAGGAAGTACAGGATAAAGAACTCTACAAGCGTTTAAAGGAAGAGTGGGCCATCATCAGAGGGAGGCTCATAAGGATTGGGGTCTCCGTAGATATCCCCAAAGATTACAAGGACATACAGTTTGTATGTCCGAAAGGCATCAAGATAGATAAGTACACCAAACAGGTTGACCCCGCCGCATTCATGACGGTAGCCAAAGGGGTCATTGACAAACTAAAGGACGGCCGTTGGAGGCCTCCCGTAGTGTTTGTTAGTAACCTCAAGGATGGAAGGGATGTTGTCTTCTGGAATGTGGGCACATCCCCAAAGGGCTCCAAGGTATGGGTCCAAATGGAGGGGCCGAACTATGCCACCGTTGGATTTGTAAGCAGGTTTGCTAGCGGTGGCCAAAAGAGTCCCCTTGACTTCGTAAACGACCTGCTCTCCATGGGGTGGATAACTGCAGGTGCGGTCGTATTGGATGAAGGCCGCGTAAGAATAGGCCTGCAGTGGGTTGGAAATGGCAAGCCAAAGTACCCCAACCCAGGAAGTTATAGAAATGTCTGGGATGTTAAGCTGTCGGTCCGTGAAAATATTGCGGCCGACACGCTAAAGAAAGGAATCTTCCTGGGCTTCACGACAAGAATAAAGCCGCAAGCCTTCGGTTCCTTCTGGAAACAGAAGGGGAGGAAACTGAACATAACCGGAGGCTGGAAGAAAGAAGGGAAGAACGGGTGGATAGAAAGTGGAGGTGCCAATTGGATCAGATTGGACCTCCCAATAAGGAAGGATCCACCCAACAACGGCCCCGGCAAACCTCCAACTCCAAAAGGAGGTGGATACACCACCATAATAGCTGGGAGCCGCTCCATAACAAGTACAGCGGTCGTAGAAGAAGCCATCAGAAGAAGTGGCTTCAAAATTGCGGCCGTCATCAGTGGGGATGCCCCTGGCGTAGATAGAATAGGCGCCAAATGGGCACTAAAGAACAATATCCCAGTAGTACATATGCCCGCCAAATGGGACAAGCATGGGAAGAAGGCGGGCTTCATCAGGAATGAAGAAATGGCAGCAAGGGCAGATGCCTTGATCGCCGTATGGGACGGTAAGAGCCCAGGCACTGCCCACATGATCAAGGTCGCCAAACAACGTGGGCTCAAAGTCTTCGTCTACAAAACAGGAGGGCCAGAAATATTAACCTCCTGGTTCGCCAACGTAAGAAAATTACGCCAGCAAAAACCTGGCTGGAAATTAGTATCGATAGCCAGGTATACTCCAAGAGACGTTCAGGTGGATCAACACGTGCCTGAACTAGCACCAAGCCCACAATTGCTCCATAGATACAAATACGGCTTGGTGAGTCCCCAAGAATACGAAAAAGAGTTTATAAAACAACTCCAAACGCTCGACCCGAAAAAATGGGGCCGAGCGCTCCAACGCTGTGTCCTGTTGTGTTATGAGAAGCCCGGCGAATTTTGCCACCGCCACCTGGTAGCGGCGTGGCTACGCCAGGCAGGCTTCTCCGTAGCTGAATACTCCGGATAATTCCCCACTCCGGATTTAGTGGCGCTTTCTGAATGTTAGGAAGCGCCCCGAATTCTCCAACCGACTGAGTCCAGGGAGCTGCACGAGTGGGGAACAGCGCCCTGGATTCCCTCCAACTGGTTCAGGGAAGCTTCCCTGAGGCTAGGAAGCGCCCTGAATAGGTTCCCCCGCCGAAGAAGAGGCCAACTGCCGGATAGGGGGAACAACCACCGACAAAAAATAGCCTTAAAAAAGTGGTCCCAATAAAAAGGTTGGGGGCCGCAGGACACTTCCCCAACCACGCCTGACAAAGTTCTCCGCTGGGACCGCACGCCAAACGGCACACCTTTTCCTGCGGCCCTCAACCAAACGCTCTTTTTAAAAAATAGTTTGTAAATTTTGGTAATTTTAAACAAAGGAGGTATTCGAATGTCCGAAAAAAGGTACTTTGTGAATGTAAGTAATCACCCAAGTGAAAAATGGTCCGTAGAACAGCGTAAAGCTGCTGAGAAATTTGGTGTCATCATTGATATTCCTTTCCCCACAATCCCGCCCAGTGCGGGGCCGAGGGAATTGTTCGAAATCCTAATGAATTTGGAAAAATCCATCTTTGATGCAATCGGCAAAACCCCACACAAGCCTGTATTACACATCATGGGGGAAATGGGATTCTGTTTTATGGCAGTAATACACTTTAAAAAAGTCTTTGGGTGGAGATGCATCCACTCAACGACTGAAAGAATTGTAACCGAAAATGCAGATGGAACCAAAACATCAAGGTTCCAATTTGTTCAATTTCGTGAGTACCAATCCTCCATAGAAGTCTTAGGGGGTCAGTTATAGGCCCCCTTCACCATAGAATCTGGCCAGTCGGCGTCAGGTCGGCTGGCCAAAATAGTTTTTATTATGTGGTATTTAAAAAAGTGGGGCGCGGCCGGCAGAGGCAGTCGACCAGCCCCACGGTAGGCATTCAGTGTGCAAAGGAGGCAAAATGAAGTTAAAAAGCCCGCGAATAAAGACAATCAGTGAGCTCCCTGACACAGAACAAAGGGAGCTCATACAGGAAGCGCTCCGCGCAGTGCGGGGTGCGATGGAATGTCTGAGGGGAGCCGGCGACCACGTCGTCGACGAGGATGGCGCCGGCGGAGAAATAGATAGGATTGACAACAGCTACGCTCAGGTAGCAATAGGACACCTGAGCGACGCTGAGGACGAACTAGAAAGGATCCTCAGCGATTTGGAGGAAGAAAATTAAGGTCGGCGAACAGCCGGCCTTAAAAATAGTTTTTCAATAGTGGTAATTTAAAAGGAGGTTTGGAAATGAAGTATGGCGGTCCTAGGTTTGAAACGAGAATCGAAATGTCGGTTGAAAGACAAAAGGAATTGCTCCAAGAAGCACTGGAGCACTTAAACAATGCATGGCTCAGCATGATCAACGCCGGAGACCTCGTAATGTTCGACGAGGTCGAAGATGGCGTAGACAACAGGTATCTCAATGACGCCATCAGAAAACTACAAGAAGTAGAAGAAATCATCGAGGACAAGATTAGAGGCCTCGATGATTAGAATACATTTAAAGGCCAGTCGGTTAAACCTTCGCCGGCTGGCCTTCTCCATTTTCTCGCTCTTTAAATTTAATAAAAGCGGGGGCAGCTGCGCAGGGCGTAGCTGCTCCCACGGTTCCTAAAAATAGCTTTAAACAGGTGGTTTTTACAAAGGAGGTACTAAAATGAAAAAGCTATTTATCTTTGGAGCTATGACAAAAGATGCAGTTGAAATTTTGAATGAAGTTAAAGAAAGGGGACTACCCTATGCGTTCGCAGGGGTAGAAAAAGACGGACAAATCGTACGTGCGGAAGGATGGAACGCATTCTCCGCCACCCACATAATCCCCGCAGAAGGTGGAATCCCCACAACCGTAGACGAAGTCGTATTAGTAATGTGCGACTTCGTGGAAAGGTCCTTCATTAAGAGCCTCAAAACTTCCCGTCTGGACAAGATGTGGGAAGTAAGGGCTTGGTGCGCGATCAATGGATGCTGCGCACTAGAATGGACCAAAACCTTATCCCTTAATGAAGCAATCAGCCTCGCCAAGAACGCAGACTGCGGCTGTGGCGAGATGGCAGTATATGGGGGTGGAAACTATGAAATAATTGCCCCCAATGGAACTCTATGGGAAGGCTCAACAGCCCAAGAGCCAACCCTAAACAGTTTTAAAAAGGAGCGCGCCAGATGAAAGAATGCAGTATTTGTGGGAAAAAATCACGGCGGACGATAACCGTCGACTTCAAACTCTACAACGACTCCAAAAACGTGGAGCTGGTGGTACCGATTGTGTGCTGCCAGCAGTGTTTTACAAAGCCTGACTTGTTCAGGCGGATTGATGAAATCATAGACAAGGAGTGTGAAAAATGGACCAAAAAGAATTCATAGACGAAATCAAGGGGCTCCAGGAGCTCCTGCCACCAAGTGCTGAGCCAATCTACGTCACTCTATTTGAGGGCGCCATGACTGATATGGAGCCCAAACTGGCGACCGCCGTATTAAACGGGGTACTGCCGCACTTCAAAGATGAATTGAGAAAACACTACGCCGGAAACAGGGACATGCTCCACAACCTGGAGTTACTAGTCCCTGATAAATAAAAGAGCGCGCCCCTGGGGGAAAATTCCCCCGGGGGCTTTTTTAGTTGGAAAATAGCTATGTAATTGTAGGTTTCAGAAAAAGGAGGTTTCGTTATGAATACTCTATTCGATTTGCTTGAGAATTTCAAGTCAGAAATTGCGAAATTATCCCTAGAGGAACTCCGCGAGCATTACAAAGCAAACAAACTCCTCTGGTTGTTAGCAGCAATCAGGGGGGTTAAACTCGAGGGAATTGCTGGGGAAGCCCTCGAGAAAGTTAAAATAAAGCGCGCCAGGTTCTACGCTGGAATCGGGTCGCGCAGAACTCCGGAACATGTTTTAGAAATCATGGCGTTAATCGCCGAGCAACTAGAACGTAAGGGGTTCATATTGAGGAGCGGAGGGGCTATCGGCGCCGACAAAGCATTTGAAAAGGGCGCCAAGAGGAAACAAATCTTCCGCCCCGAGCACGCCAAGGAATGGTGTTTTCGGGAGATCAACACAGTTCTCCCAAAGGGCAGACCCCCATTAGAGAAAATGCGCCCTTACGTCAGGGGGCTGCTCGGTAGAAACGCCATGCAAATACTCGGCCCCGACGGGGACTCTCCAGTCGACTTCGTAGTTTGCTGGACCCCTGAGGGCAGAGACGACGGGGGTACCGGCTATGCTATCAGGCTTGCCTGGAAATATGGGATCCCCGTCTACAACCTGAGAAACCCTGACCAGGCCAGGGAATTCTCCGAAAAATTTGGGATTGACGTCGGGGATTTAAAATAGTCCCCGACTTTATGGTTTTTAAAAACAAAGGAGGTTTCAAAATGAGAGAATACTTGACATGGGACGACTTAGCAGACCTATACGAGCTCCACACAAAAAGGATCGCCAGAATACTGCCCATGGAAAAAGTATTTGAGTGGGCAGTCAACAACAAGGATAAGTTGGGAATCGAGTACGAAGAAGAAACGGGAAGGTTATATTACAAAGGAGGGAAGAAAAATGAAAAGGTATAATATATTTCCGATCAAGAAAAAATTCGAGTGGGGTGAAATGCTAGTGGTCCCACTCGGGGAATCAGGAAGGGGTAGGAAAAACGTATTAATACCCTACCACGCCAAGGAGGATGAGGAATTCTTGGAGTTGGGTACCACTAAAAGGGGGAATCCTAAAATAATTGCCGGCGCGGACGGCGGGGATTCCTGGCTGGCAGTGGTCAGCGCGGCAGGGTGTTACACCAAGCACACTTACGGTACTGTGCGCGTCCCGAAGGACCAGAAGGAAAGGGTGAAAGTAGTGTCCCACGGGTGGGGCGCGTATGGCGCTGCAGGAAGAGTAGGCGGATGGGATGAATTCCTGTTAGTAGTGAAAGACAACACTTGGCTACAAGTAAAGCCAAGTGGAGGGTATAAAATCCCCGCCTACTGGTTGTACTTCGGAGAAAATGAGGTCTTCAAACTCGAGGAAGAAGAGCTTGACGCATTCCTAGAAGCTCACGACCTCGAAGCTCCAGGAGACCTCACAAAAGTAGATAATTAAAATTTTGGCCCCAAATGGAGTAAGGGCGCGCTCCGACCGGGGCCATTTGGTTAAGCGCCGATAGGAGATTATTATGTCTCTAGTTCCTATTATGAATGTCGTAGATGTACCGTTTGATCCTGAAACCGACTACGAGCTATTCCAGCTCGAAAACCTCGGGTTCCCCAAAGATGCCTTGGAAATGGCTAAGGCTTGGGCTGAAAATGGCGAGCTCGAGGCTCCAAGGTTGACCCAGACTACAGAAAGAGAAGCCAAGCTACTTGGCTTGACCATAAGAGAAGACAACCCAGTGCTGAGGGAAAAAGTCGAGAACGCACTGGAAATGATATTGACAAAAGAAGAAGCGGCGCTTATGGGGGGCAATCCATATATGCTCCTTGAAACAAAAGATTTCGCCGCGATCGCCTTGTGGACCCTCTACCTCGGATATTATAAGGACGAGGACGACATGAGGGACTTCCTCCACGAACTAAAGAACAGACTTGGCCTCATTCCAAGGAGTTACGAAGACCTCGTAACCCAGGAAATGATAAATGAGGCCGAAACTCACCAGATGATAAGTGAGATAGAAGAAACCAAGCGCCATGATCTATACAAAGACTCAGTCTACGATGGGCCAAGCATAAGCGAAGAGCAAGTGTCCCAGAGGGCTGAGAGGTTTATGCAATTAGAATGGCGCGCGCCATGGGGAACTCCGGCCATGGTCAGAGACAAAGAAGTCGGAGAAAAGCTGAAGAAAGCCGGGGCCTTAATCAAAGGAAGGCTTATGAAACTATTTGTGGGCCCCGAAGCTCCAGAAAACTACAGAGAACTGATCCCCATCAGGCCAAAGGAGGTGGAAATCCCTCACGCCAAGGTAGTGCCAACCGAGGGATTTATAAAGGTCGCTGAAGCAGTGGCCGAAAACCTCCTCGACCCGAACTGGAACCCTCCAGCCGTGTTTGTAAGCAGGCTGAAAGATGGAAGGGAAGTCGCCTTCTGGCAGGCGGCAAGCTCTCCAAAAGGGTATCCGGTATGGGTACAAATGGCCAACATCAAAAGAGTAACGCTGGGATTCGTCAGCAGGTGGGGAGAAAACAGCCCAACCGCCGCCGTTAACGCTCTGTTAAAGGCAGGTTGGAGCTTGGAAAAAGCTGTTCCCCAGGAAACGGGCGTCGTTGCCCTGTGCTTCAAGTGGAATAAAAACGCGCCGAAGAAGAGCGTTAAACTCCTCGGGAGGTTCAAGAACGTTTTCAAAGTCCAGGAAAAAGACTTTGAATTGAACTTCCAGACGAGGATGAAGCCGCTCGCATTCGGAGCTGCGTGGGATAAAGAAGAAGCCACGATTGAATGTGGCTGGAATAAAACAATGGGCGTCGCATTCGTCCCAGCAGAAGGCGCCAAGTGGATAAGAATCGACGTTTACCTGAAGCGCGAAACTAGCTAGCTTCAGGTGGTTTATAAAAGGAGGTTGGTATGATCTATACGTCGTATTTCGCGAAAGCCAGGCGGCTGAGAGGTCGCCTGGTAAGCATAGCTCTTTATCCGCCAAGAGGAATGAAAGTCGAAAGCGAGCCAAGGCTCGCGCCCAGCCGGGAGTTATTGAGAGCTTACAAGGCTGGGGAAGTAGACGAAGCCAAGTATACAGAAATCTTCATGCGCCAGCTTGCAAAGCTGGACCCGATTGAAATCGGGCGCAAGCTGGAAGGAAGCATTTTATTGTGCTACGAAGGACCCGGCAAGTTCTGCCACAGGCACTTAGTGGCAGAATGGCTAAGGAAAGCTGGGTTCAGAGTCGTGGAAATATAGTGGGGGTGACTGGGTTTCGACTGGGATTAAGTTCCCAAGACGGAGGTTCAATTCCTCCCACCTCCACCAGACCATAAGGAGGAATTATGCACGAAATGGAAATCGACTTATGGGAACTCTACGAGCAGGGGTTCCCATGTGGAATCACAACGAACGGCTGCGTCAAGAGAAATGGCGAGGCCGTAATGGGAAGGGGGATTGCACTAGAGGCGAATAAAAGGTTTCCGGGCCTGGCGCGTAGACTCGGGAACCTGATAAAAAACCACGGCTCGCACGTCTTTGTGATTGAAGAACGTCTGTTCTCCTTCCCCGTCAAGCCAGCACAGGGGATCTCCAATGGGCATAATACAGTGCGCCCGTTCCCAGCAGGGGCACTAGTCCCAGGGTGGGCAATGAAAGCCGACCTGGAACTAATCCGCCGGAGCATGGAAGAACTTGAGAAACTCCGGGAAGCCCAAGGCTGGGATAAAGTAGTACTCCCCAGGCCTGGTTGTGGGAATGGAGGATTAAAATGGGACGAAGTTCGGCCGATAATCGATCGGCCTTGGCTTATAGTCGTAAGGAGGAATCATGTTTGACAATGAGATAAGAAAGGTAATCGAACTGTACGACCAGATCATGGAAATACTGTTAATGGCGGATGAACCAGCAGAATTACTCCCAGAAATAGAGAAAAACTGGGAAATGGCGAAAAAAGCCGCCGAACACGCCCATCAGATACGCGTCAAATACGCTATCATGCAAACAAAAAAACTAAAAAATTCTAAAAAATAAAACAAAAATAAATAAAAAATAATAAAAAATTCCGAAAAATTATAAAAAATTCTCCGGGGGTAGTACCAATTCCTCTACCAACTCCAAACCCCTACCCCCTCCAACCTCCAGCTTTCGTTCTAACCCACCAAATTTCGCCTCTGACGCGTTCTCACCTCTTCCCTAGTGTCTTTACCCTCGGAAAAAATTTGAGGGCCTTCAGCGCGATTTCTCGAGGTCGTTACCTAACGCCGCGCGGGGAAATCCTACTCCTCGCGAAGCTATCGAAGCCTCAGACAGCCTCCAAAGCCTGAGTCTCATGCACGTGAGGCACACAAATGGGTGAAAAATGCCCAAAATTTGGGTCACTAATTTCGCCTCGCCCCCCTCCGGGGGGAACCCCTTCTTTCACAGGAGGCTCTTTCCTCAAGAGCCTCGTCGCCTCCTCCCCCTTTTTTAGAAAGGGGGAGGCGACTATCTTAGATAGTCAAAAGAGACTCCGGGTCTTCTTGAGGAGGGGGGCTGGAGTCTCTTTCTTTCTCTTTCTTTTGTGCACTTTTCTTTCTCTTTCTTTCTCTACGCCCCACCGTATATAGACCATAGCCCCCTGATTGACCCTGAGACACGTGATTGTCGGGATTTGGCCCATATTTCGCTTCTGACGGCCGCTTGTTGGTTTCCGAGGGTCAGGAGTCGGGGGGCAGGCCAACAGGCCCTCAGAATCGAAATTTGGCCGGTTTAAACGAAAATTAGCTCTGCTACCTTGGTCCTTTTCGCAGGAGGTGAGCGATGTGTGGTGGAATCAAGCGTCCTCAAGTGGGTTGGGTCTACTCCGGTCGGAACGGCCACAGGTGGAAAAAACTACCTGACGGCTCCTGGAAGAAAATTCCGGGCGATTTCGACCAGGAATTTGGCGAATTCGAGGGAAATGCCCGGTGCGAATCGTGCGGGTTGGACCCAACCGCCGTAAAAATCGGGCAAATAATACAGGCTCCAGGCAGGTGGAACGGCCGAGAGGTAATCGCAGTGCCAGCCTTGGCCGTCAGAGAATACAGCCAGAGGGACAAATGTAGCTACGAGTTCCAAGTCCCTGCTGGCAAAGCACTTGCGGCAGTCAAAGCCTTCGAATGCTTCGCAGTGCTAACCAGAGAGGCTCCAGAGGAATTCAAACAAAAATGGGGGGTTGAGCGCGTTCCAGTGCTAATCGACGCCCCCAATCCAACAATTTTTTAGAATTTTTCATAATTTTTATCAAAATTAGTTCTATTTTTATGGTTTTTATCTTTAAAGAAAGGAGTTAAAAAATGATAAAAATTAACTGGTTAAAGCCTAATTGCTTCAGCAAGCTCGAAAATGGCGAGTGGACTCCAGGAATCGACCCATTTTTACTCAGAGGAGTCAAAAGTGGGTTCACCAACAAAGCAAAAGAGGCTGCCCCAAGCCTGGCTAAGCTCGAAAAAATGGGGCCTTTCTTCCTCCTTAGCGAGAAAACCGGCCAGAAAAGGCCCGATGGTTCAAACGTAAGGCGCTTCAGAGGAGGAGCAATAGTCGTAACCTTCCTCAACCCAAATGGGGAAGCTACGAAGGAAATCCTCAAGCAAATAAGGGAAGAAAGCCCAGAAGTAGGGGAATACCTCGCCCTCGGGGCAGAATTAATTCAAGAAGGCCTCCTAAGCGAGGAGGACTTTAAAAGTAGGAACTGGAACCCTGCTCAAGTCATTTTCTTGCTACAGAACGCAGGGACTACTCCAAACGATTGGACTTTGTGGTATCACTCAAGAATTCAGAGTTTTTCAGCGGAACTTCCATTCTGAAAGGAGGAAAAAATGGCCAGCTATCTCCGTAAACTATGGGCAGCAGGGAACTTAGGAGAGGACCCCCAAAAGGCGCCGCCATTATTCAGGTTAACCCACGCAGTGGGAGAACTAATGGCGGACGTCGTCTCCCACGCAGTAAACCCCAAGAAGGCTTTCAGCCTCCACGTGACAACTTTAAGCGTTGGGTGGCACCAAGTGAGGAAAGCCTGGCAAGAGTTATCGCAAGAAGCTGATAGGCTTGAAAAAGCAGGCGAGGCTAGGCTCAAGAGGGAATAGTAAGTCCCTCTTTGGGCTTTTTTAAAGTGGAACCACGGGAGTTATAAGTTGCGCAGGGGGTTTTATTATGCATTGGATATTAGAGGGTAGTAAAAATTACCTGAAGCCGCGGCTGCCGGGAATTTTGGGGTGGGGGTTAGGGCGGCTAGCGCCCAGGCCGCCTAAGCTGGTCGTAGGTAGCCCCTGGTTAACCAGGAGGCTTTGGATTTCGCAAGCTCTTGTCGGCAAAGGAGTTACGTTCATGCCGATCCCAGAATTTCGCGGCAAAATCCGCGCGGTTTTGTATAGGCACCACGCTAAAAGGGCAGGAGTTCACTACGACTTGAGGCTGGAAATAGGCGGAAAAGCCGTAAGTTTTGCAGGGAGAAAGCTAGGAGTTCGCGTAGCTTTTCAAAGAACTCCCGACCACCCAAAAGAGGCCCTTGACTTGCCCGATGGTTTTGAAATAAAATCTGGCTACGGCGCGGGTTATTACGAAAGGCTCTGGGACGGAGAGCTGGAAGTAGTTACCGCAAATAATAATAGAATAATTTTTTGGGTCGACGACCCGAGTTCTCCATTAGGCTTAGGAAGGTTCGTCTTGAGAGACCTTGGAGACAGATGGCAGCTTCAAAAGGTAACTCTACCTGACCCTGTGGTAGGGATGGAGAGGCATTCCTTCTCTAAAGCAAAGCTGGAAAAACTCGGCGAAGTTATTGCTTCAAGGAAAATCGATGGAAGCCACGAATTAGTTGAAATCAAAGGAAATTGGGCGCGATTTTTCTCCCATCGTTATTCAAAACGAACAGGAGAAAGAATAGAACACACTCACAAATTAGCCCACTTAAGAGAAGTTCCAGAAATGAAGCGCACATTAGTTCATGGAGAGCTTTACCATCCAAAAGGCGCAGCATTTCTCGGGGGTTTATTAAACTCAAAGAACCCTGACCCAAATGAATTAAGCAAAATAAAACTAGCTCTATTCGACGTCAAAATGTATAACGGAAAAGACGTCTCAAACTTACCTTACGCAGAGAGAGTTAAAATCCTCGACGAAATAGCAGCTAAAACAGGATGGGAAACTCCAGAGAGAATACAAAGCGCCGATCCTCAAGAAATTAAAGCCTTCTACGAGCAAATCAAAAACGACGATTCAATACCTCAAGACGGCGTAGTTTTAGCAAAACCAAACGAAGCTTATCAGGAAGGAAAATGGTACAAGCTAAAACCAAGCGATACTCACGAT
>Ga0256914_1002548_pt1 | contig 15103 bp, 8 predicted proteins | sample HulkmetaG_FD_191571 | JGI IMG/M metagenome (GOLD analysis project Ga0256914, IMG submission 191571) | Hydrothermal chimney microbial communities from Main Endeavour vent field at the Juan de Fuca Ridge, Pacific Ocean - Hulk | ecosystem: Environmental > Aquatic > Marine > Hydrothermal vents ... | reverse complement strand
ATAAATTAAGCTATTCAAACGATGATGATTCTAGTTCTCTTCCATTTCAAACAAAAATTTATGATAAGTATGATACAGAAAAATTAACAATTACCAGTGCAGACCTTCCAGACGATGAAAATGGAAAATGTGAAGTAAATCCAAATTATGATACTACAAATCACATTGGACTTATTACATGTGATGCAAAAGATTTAGCTCCCAGTGATTCATTTCAATATTATTACTGGGCAAAAGTGAAAGACAATACCACAGGAACTATAAACAATAATGTAGAAATTATTCCTGATAATAATTCAAACCCTGATGATAATACTGGAGCAAAAGGAACAAAAAATAGAAATCCAAACGATTTAGATACAAATGGAGCAAACGATGATTCATCTGCAACATTAACTGTAAAACCAGATCCTATCAATGGAACATGTGGAGACGCTGCACAAACATATACAGCAAGTCAAACAGCGTATCCATCAGGAACTAAATTTTGTTCTAGTGGAACTGCAAATCCAACAAATCCTGCATTTCCGGCAGAAGGACAAACCGTTACTTGGGACTGTAAAGCTTCAAATGGTGGAACTGATGCAAGTCCAAAATGTCAAGCAACTCGAACAAATGCACCTCCTGTAGATTTAAAAATTGAAAAATCTGTAAACCCTACTACAGAATTAGCTGGACACGATGTTACATATACTATTAAATATCAAAATCTTACAGATAATGTAACTGCAAAAAATGTTCAAATTGTTGATGATTATGAGGAATCAAAAATTACAATTATAAACTCTAGTTTACCAAACGGATGTACAAATTCGAACCCTGCAAATAAAATTACATGTAATATCGGAGATTTAAATAAATCTCAAGGTGTGCAAACCATTACATATAAAGCAACCATTAAAAATGGCGTAAATTCAGGAACTTCAATTAAAAATATTGCAAAAATTACAACAGATACTCCAACAACAAACACTGAAAATGATGAAGATGATGCTGTTGTTACTGTAAAAGAACCATTAACAGATGTAACAATTATTAAATCTGTAAATGAAAAGAATTATTCAGATAATCACGAAATTGCAAAAGCTTCATCCGATGAAAAAATTACATATACTCTAAAATACAGAAATACAATTGAAGGTTCTGTCGCAAAAGAAACACGAGTAACAGATCAACCTGATTTTGAAAATTTAGATAAAGATACTCTTAAATTTACAACAGAACAAGGAGTTGTATGTCAATTAGGAGATCCGGATGCTCTGGCTATTGCTCTTGGAATGGATGCACAAGCTAGTATTATTTGTACCGTTGGAGATCTTGCATATTCTGCAAACTTTCATGAAATTCAATATACTATTTATATAAAAAAAGATAGAGCCAATAATACTATTATTAATAACAAAGCTGTTATTACCACTACAACAGACGAAACAAATTCTAATAATAATGATAGTACTGCACGAGTTGTTGTAACTGCAGAACCAATAAATGGAACTTGTGGAAATGCTGCCAAAGAATATCCAACAGGAACAACAAAATATCCAGAAGGATCAGTATTCTGCTCTAGCGGAACAGTAAATCCAAATCCTCCAGCATTTCCAAATACAGGAGAAACCATTACTTGGAATTGTGAAGGTTCAAACGGAGGAACAAATGCAGAACCCACATGTCAAGCTAGTGTTGCTGATGACGCACTACCTGCAGTAGATATTGAAATTAAAAAATCTGTAGAAGGTAAATATTTTCCAGATATTGCACAAGCAAAAGCAGGAAATACTGTTACATATAAACTTGAATATAAAAATAATACATCAGGAGTAACTGCAACAAATGTAATTATTAAAGATTATCCAGACACAGAAAGTATTGATATTAATTCAATTAAGTTTCAATCAGAAACTGGAGTTACATGTCAAATTACACAAGATTCAGATGCTTTAGTCGCTGTTCTGCAAGGTCGATATATAGAATGTACAGTTGGAAATTTAGAATATTCTGCTAATTATCATACTCTTACATATACTGCTAAAATTAAAGATTCAACAGCCTCAGGAAAAAATATTGATAATACAGCAAAAATTTGCACAGATAATCCAGAAACAAACAATAATAATAATAATGACCACGCTCGAGTAAAAGTAGTAGAACAAATAGCAGAATACGATGTAAAAATTGAAAAAACTGTAAATACTAAAAAAGAAGTTACTGTAGCTAAAAATTCAACAGTTCACTTCAAACTTTCATATGAAAACCTTTCAAGTTCTAAAGATACTGCAAAAGATGTAAAAATTGTAGATATATACAAAAAAGATAAAATTCAAATTATAGAATCTACTCTTTCTAATGGATGTACCAATAATTCAACAGATGGAAAAATTACATGTGTACTGGGAAATTTAACAGTTGGACAAAAAGGAGAAGTTACATACGATGCCAAACTATTAGCAGGATTTACAACTGGAAGTAGTATCAATACCGCAGTTATTACACCAAATCCAGATACTGATACAAATGCAGAAAATGATACATCTTCTGCAAAAGTAAATATTTTGAGTTCAAATGAATATGATTTAACAATTGATAAAAAAGTTGATGGAGTTATCAATAAAGATGTAGTCGCAGGACAAAAACTTACATACACTCTTAAATATAAAAATCTTACAGCTGGAACTATTGCAAAAGATGTAAAAATATTTGATATTTTTGATGATGAACATCTAGATTATCGATTAATTGAATTTCAAAATCCTTTACCTGAAGGCGTAGAATGTAAAGTTACATCAGATGAAGATCCTGTATATTATATTATGACAGGAGAACATATTGAATGTACAATTGGAGACCTTCCATACGGAGATGAAAAAACCATTACATATACGATTAAAGTAAATGACGATGTTACCGCTGGTACAAAAATTAAAAATATTGCAGAAATTAAACCAAATCCAGACAATGATACAAATGAAGATAATGATACATCTGAAACCGAAGTAACAGTATCAGAAAAACTTCCAGAATATGATTTAAAAATTGTAAAAACTGTAAATAGTAAAAAAGAAGTTATAGTAAATAAAAATTCAACAGTTCACTTCAAACTGAAATATGAAAATCTTGTAACTTCAAAAGATACAGCTACAAATGTAAAGATTGTAGATACATATAAAACAGATAAAATTGAAATTATAGAATCTAGTCTTCCAGATAATTGTAAAAATGAAGAATTATTAGGAGGAAATAATAGTCAAATTACTTGTACGATTGGAACATTAACCGTTGGACAAAAAGGAGAAATTACATATGATGCAAAATTAAAATCTGCATTTACATCAGGTGAAACAATAAATAATGTAGTAATCACACCAAATCCAGATAATGATACAAATCCAGCAAATGATACTTCATCTGCAAAAGTAAAAATTAAATCTAACGGAGGAACAACTCCAACAAATGGAGTGTGTGGAACTGCATCAAAGACATATTCAGCAAGCACAACTGCATATCCTAACAATTCACAATTTTGTAAATATGGAACAGCCGTTCCAAACCCACCTGCATTTCCAGCTCAAGGAGCAAGTGTTTCTTGGACATGTCAAGGCTCAGCAGGAGGAACAAATATAACATGTAATGCATCTCGATATAAAGCTAGTACTGGAGGCGGAGGTGGTTCAGGAGGGGGTTGTAACACAAATGCCAACATTGATTTAAATATTGCAAAATATGTAAAAATTGATGGAGGAGGTTATCAACCTGCAGGATCAAGAGAAACAGCTGCACAACTTATTCCAAAAAAATCTCAAAAAGCTACATACAAAATTATTATTTCAAATGCAGGAAATGCATCTGCTCATAATGTGAAAGTAAAAGATACATTTTCGTCTAGTAATGGTGTTACACACGGAGCTATTCAAACTGAATCAGGAGCAACATATGAAGGAGGAATATTTGCGATTGTTGCACCAATTCCTGCAAATGGAACAAGAGAATTTACATATTCTACAACTCTTACAAATGATGGAGATGCAATAGGAGTAAATACAGCTCGAATTCAAAGTTTTGACACAGATTATACTTGTCCAAAAATCAATTCTAAAAAAGGAGTTGGACGAACATCTGTTGCATATGTAAAAACAAAAGGGGTTGCACAAAATCCAAATTATATTTTAGATAAAACAGCTGATAAACATTCTGTAAAAACAGGAGATATTGTTACATATACACTTTCTATTAAAAATACTGGAAATGTAGATATGAAAAATGTTGTTCTTATAGATAAATTTCCTTCTGAATTTTTAGAGCCAACAGAACGATTTAAAAAACGACTCATAAACAATAGAACTCTTGAATTTAAACGAAAATTTCTACCAGTAGGAGACACATTTTCTATGAAAGTAGAAATGATTGTTCGAGAAGGAGTTCCACAAGGAACAGAAATTCAAAATATTTTAACAGGAAGATCAGATACTGTTGATATTAAAGATAAATCTATGGAAACTATCATTGTAAGCGAAGGAGACGCACCAATATGTCCTACTGGATACAAATGGACTCCAGAATTAAATAAATGTAAAAGAATCTATACTCCACATAGAAATATTCAAACTGGTTTAGATAATCCATTTTTACCAATTGGAATTATGATGTTAGGAATGGCATTTATTATTCGAAGAAAAGATATTGCAGATTATTTATCTAGTAAAATCTAGTAAAAAATTAAGAAATTTATAAACTTATACTATAATTTTTAACCAGCAAAACAAAAAATTCTGTTTTGCTGGTTTTTTTGTTTTTCATAAACTGATACACTTTAGATATAATATGTAATATATAAAATTCTATTTTTTTTAAAATGATAAAACTTAAACAAGATAATCCTGCAGGAATTTCTATAATGAAATATATTTACAAAAAATTTCCTCATGCAGATTTTGAATACACCTGCGATATGCTGGAAACTGCAAATAAAAATTTAGATAAAATTAAATATTTAGATTATATTATAAAAAAATCTTGTGAAATATCACGATTTGGTAAAATTGGAATTGTTTGTGAAACAGAACAAGAAAAACAAGCCATAGAAAACTATATATCAACACAAGTATCTGAAAAAACAGTATTTATTATAAAAGCACTCCCCCTTTTAAAACCTCTCATAGAAGAAAATTGGGAAAAAAAACCTGAAACAAAAAGTATTATAAGAAAATATTTACTTCCGTTAAAAAGCAATAATATAGATACTCTTGTTTTATTTTCTGAATATTTCGATATTTTACAAAAAGAATTTCAAAAAAAAATGGGAAAAAATTGTAAAATAATTTCTGGTACAGAAATACAAGCAGAAGAAATTATAAATACTGCTCTAAAAAATTCTGAAAATAATAATATTGAATGCAATAACAATAAAATATTTATTGTAAATAAAAATTTATATACTACGGAAAAATTTAAACACATTGCACAAAAATTTTTCTGCGAAGGAATCAGTGAAAAATCAATAACAGTTCTTTAAAAAAATTATTTTATGAATAATCAAAAAAAAACAAAATATAAAGAATTACTTTCGATTTCATTAGATATTATTAAAAGTTTCCCCATTTCAAAAAATGGTCAATATTTTTTGCGATTACAAAATGGAAGAAAACTTTTTTTTAATATTTTTATCAAAAAATAAAGAACTTACATTATAGAAAGTAAGTTTTATAGAATGGTTATTCTGGATATTCGAGATAAAAGAAATAGTAGTAAATTAGAACTTTTAAGCTTTTATCATTTTCAATAGAAAAAAGCCCCTCTGTATAGAATTTTTCATCTACAGTGAACGAAAGGGCTGTATCATTTTCACAAAAATTATACTAAACTTTATACAAAAAATCAATATTTTTTAAATAAAAAAACATGCAATCTCATATTATTTCAGATTATAAAAGTTCTTATTCATTATTTTCAGAAATTTTTGAAAATAAGAAAACTCCAATAGAAATAACAAATATTTTAACAGAACTGAGTTTAGAAAATTTACAAAAAAATAAAATATACTCAGAAAATTTTGTAGAAATTGTTGCAGGTGCTGCCGATGCAATGCGAGAACATGCAATTTCTGTACACTGCAAAAAAGAAACATTTGATGTATGTGGAACAGGCGGAAGCGGAAACAGTAAACCATTTAATATTTCTACCACTTCAAGCCTGATTATTGCATCGCAAAATGTATGCGTGGCAAAACACGGAAATCGTGCGGCGAGTTCAAAAAGTGGATCTGCAGATGTATTAGAAGAATTACATTTTAATCTTGCACAAAATAGCGAAGAAATGTCGAAATCACTAGAAATAAACAATATGGCGTTTTTATTTGCACAAGTTTTGCATCCTGCAATGAAATATGTAATGCCTGTTCGAAAAGCCTTAGGAATTCCTACTATTTTTAACATAATGGGTCCACTTACAAATCCAAGTAATCCAACAAGACAAGTTACAGGAGTTTCTAAAAAAGAATTTGTGTTGCCAATGACAAAAATTTTACAACGACTCGGAAGAAAATCTGCAATTGTTCTTTTTGGAGAAGATGGATTAGATGATGCAACTATTTGCGGAAAAACATATTTTGCAAAATTTACCGAAGAAAAACCTGAAATAGAAGAAGGATATTTTATTCCAGAACAATTTGGATTTTTACCACGCACAGCTTTTGAAATAGCAGGAGGAAAAAATCCTAAAGAAAATGCAGAAATTATTCTAAATATTTTAAATGGAACAGATACAGGTCCAAGAAGAGATATTGTATTATTTAATGCAGGTATTGCATTTTATATTTCTCGAAAAACAGCAAGCATAGAAGAAGGAATAGCATTAGCAGAAAAAGCTATTATTAGTGGAGATGCAATAAAACTTTTAAAAAAACTTCAAAAATAATCTAAATATTTTTATTTTTTATCATTTTTTTTATCAAATAATAAATACCCAATAGGAATTAAAAATAAAGTTAACAACGATGAAACAGATAATCCAAAAATAATAGTATAAGCAAGACCTGCCCAAAAACTATCAATAAAAATAAGAGGAAAAATTCCTGCACTTGTTGTAATAGTTGTTAACACAACAGGAATAAATCGAGTTTTCCCAGCATCTAAAACAGATGAAATATTATCTGTAAATTTTTGAGAAAATACATTTTCTCGAATTTTATCAACAAGAATAATTGCATCATTTACAACAATTCCAGAAAGAGAAATAATCCCCAACATATACGACATACTTTTGTCTGTTCCTGTTAAAAATAATCCAATAGAGACTCCTATTTGTGCGAAAATAACAGTTTGCAAAATAAGTAATGGAGGAGAGTATGCTTCAAATTGAATAACTAAAATAAAAAACATCATTAAAATTGCCATTACAAACGCAACTCTCATTGTTTTCATAAGTTCTTCATTATCTTTATTTTCCGAAGCATCTTCCAATATAATTCCTGCTGGAAAAATTAACTCCTCTGTTTTTTGTTTTTCTGCAACCAATTTTAAAAAACTTTTTGTTACCTCTTCTGCATTTCCATTTTCTGATAAAAATGAAGAAACTGTAAAAACTAAATCACCTTCATCTCGCGAAACGGATGCAAGTCCTACATCTTTTTTCACATTTGCAATATCTGAAAGTTTTACATTTGGTGAAATTTCCAATGATAAAATATCTTTTACATCTTCAATCTGTTTTGGATTTACCTGCAATCTCACATCTAAATCTTCTGAATTTCCTTTTTTAGAAAATGTCGAAACCACTCGTCCATACACTGCACCTTGCAAAGCTGATGGGATTTCCAGTGGATTTATTCCTCTTAGCAAAGCTTTTTCTTTATCTATTATAAAATTATATTCACCTGGAATTTCTTTAATAGAATTTGTAACCCCTTGTGTTCCAGATACAGTTTTTAGCAAAAGTGTAAGTTTTTGTGTTATTTTTTTTGCATCTTGTAAAAGAGAAACATCTTCTATTTTTATATTAAACCCTACTGGAAATTTTGAAGGTGGACCTTTTTTTTCTCGTTGAACCTGAAACACCTCATTTTTATTTATTTTATTTTTAAAATCTGAAACAATTTTTGTTTCAAGCTCTGAACTTGTTCGCATTCCTGTATTTTCTCGGTCTTTAAATGGAGTTAATTCCAACAAAATATCTGCAATATTATTATTTACAACAACAGAAAAAACAGAAGTTTCTGGTAAACTTTGTAAATATTTTTCTATTTTAATATCTTCAATTTTTTTTATAACAGATTGCGAAGACGCTCCATTTGGCAATTCTAAAGTTATGGAAATTCTATCGGAATCGGCAGTAGGAAACATTTCAAATTTTGCAGGAATAAATAAACTTGCAATAAAAATAATTACAGTTAATGCAAAAATTCCATATTTAAACAAATTATTTTTTAAAATTTTTTCTAAAACAAATGTATACCAATTTATGACTTTTGTAATTTTTTTATCTATTTTATTTCTAATATTTTCACATGTATTTATCTTATTATGTGTTTCATTCTTTAAAACAAGCGAAGTAAGAGCTGGAATAATAAAAAGAGAAACAAAAAGAGCTACTGTTAAAACGATAGTTACTGTAACAGGAATAAAAGAAAGAAATTTTCCAACAATTCCTGGCAAGAAAAAAAGCGGTAAAAATACAATCAATGTTGTAAGCATTCCAGAAAATAATGGAGATGCAAATTCTTTAAAAGATTTCCATGATGCTTCTTTTGGGTCCAATCCCTTTTTTACATAATGCGATGCACCTTCCACCATAACAATTGCAGTATCTACCAAAATTCCCAATGCCAAAATCATTCCAAAATTTGTCATAAAATTCATTGTTCTTCCCAACAAAAATAAAACAAATATTGTTCCTAAAAATGAAACAGGAATAACGACAGAAGCAATAATCCCCTCTCTTACACCAACAAAAATAAAAATTGCAATCAATACCACTACAACCGAAAACAAAAAACTAATAATTAAATTTTTATAATCTTTTGTCATTTGTTCTGTAGCTCGTGTATACATCACATGTTCAATATTTTTTTTAATAATTTCTGGTTTTTCTAAAAAAGCATTTAATACTTCAAAAACTTTTTTTTCTGTAGCAAAAACATCTCCTCCTCCAGAACGAGAAACTCGCAAAACGATACCCTGCTTACCATTAAATTTACTAATTGCAGATTTATCTTTTGCAGAAAATTGCACTGTTGCAATTTCTTTTAGCGAAATAGAACGAGCAGAAAAATTTTCACCAATTTTTCCAACACTTCCCACTACAATATTTTCTAAATCTTTTAAAGATTCAGATTCTCCTTGAAATCGCAAAGAATATTCTTTTTGATTGTTTGTAAAAGTTCCAAGCGAAATATTTTGTTCAGAAGAAAAAATCGCATTTTGAATTTGATTATACGATAAATTTAATGCTTCTATTTTATGCTTATCCAACAAAATTTGCACTTCTGTATCCACTTTTGCGGGAATTTTTACTCTTTCCACTCCAGAAATTTTTTCCAATTTTAATTTTAATTTTTCTGCTATTTCAGACAATTCCCAATCTGTAATACTATTTGTAGTTAATGCAATATTTACAAATGGTCTATCTCCAGAAGAATCTATTTCAGCAACTCTTGGATCATTTTCCAAACTGGAAGGTAAATCTTGCCTTGCATCATCTACGGCGCTTCGTACATCAGAAATTACATCACTTATAATTGCATCTGTTTTTAATGTTAAAACAATGTTAGAAAGCCCGTCTTTTGAAGTTGATTCCATTTTATCAATTCCAGAAATTGGCTTAATTTTATTTTCTAATTTTTGTGTAATCGTAGAATCCATATCCTCTGCCCCCACTCCAGAATTTACAGTTGTAACGGTTACAATTCCATATTCAATATATGGTGCACTTTCTTTAGAAATAGAAAATACCGATAAAAAACCCAATATCAAAATAATTCCCATTAAAAATAATGGAATTTTAGGCTTTGAAATACAGTATTTTCCAAATGATAAAAACATAAAACTGATTGTTATAGAAATAATATAATTATGTTATTTTTGCAAAATATCTAAAAATTCTGCATTTTTCATTAAAATTTTAAACCAAGAAGTGTAAATTTCTGGATTATTTTTCATATCAAAAATTACATCTTCAACAGAAATCCATTTTAAATTCATAACTTCTTCAGGATTTGGTTCAGGATTTTTATCATAAAATCCAATAAAAACATGGTCAAATTCATGTTCCGTTAATCCATTTTCATATCCGGATTTATACAAAAATGTAAAAATTTCTTTTACAGGAGTATTAAATCCCATTTCTTCTATCATTCTATTTTGCACACATTCATACAAATTTTTATTTGGCTCAGGATGGCTACACACCGTATTTGTCCATAAACTTCCAGAATGATATTTTTTACTATCCCTTTGTTGCAACAACAACTCCCCTTTTTTATTAAAAATAAAAATTGAAAATGCTCTATGAAGTAAACCTTTTTCATGCGCTTCTAATTTCTCCATTACTCCAATTTCTTTATCGTTTTGATCTACCAAAATTACATTTTTAGTATTACATATTGTCATAATTTTGTATAAATTTTTATTTTATAAATTGATTTTTTAAGTATTAAAATGTTAGCAAATTCGTGAATAAGAGTAAAAACAAAAAAAGAAGCAAGGGATCACAAAAAAAATTCCAATTTTGTAATTTAAAAACCATCATGCTAAAATCATTATAATTTATTTATTTAATTCATTAATTAAAATATGACACCTCAAAAACAACTCGCTTTTCAAAAAATAATTTCTGCAGTAGAAGAATTTCATGATGCCTTTGGCATTGAAAATAAATATGAACAAACTCTTGTTGATAACGAAACTGCTATTTTGCGGTATAAATTAATGAGAGAAGAAAATGAAGAATATTTAGAAGCATGCGAAAATAACGACTTAGTTGAAGTAGCAGATGCACTGGGAGACCAACTCTATATTTTGTGTGGAACAATTTTAAAACATGGATTACAAGATAAAATTGAAGAAGTTTTTACAGAAATTCAAAGAAGTAATATGTCTAAACTTGATAAAAATGGAAACCCAATTGTAAATGATGGAATCATTGACCCAACTCGACCAGTTGGAAAAGTTTTAAAAAGCGACCAATATTCTCAACCAAATATTAAAGATATTTTATATAAATAAAAATTGGTGAATATACAAAAATCTCATCGATGGATTCAGCTTTCTCGATATATTGTAACGGGAACACTCACAACTCTCATAGATTTGTTGGTATTTTTAACGATGCATGAAAAATTTGAATATACCGAAAATATTTCTGTAATTGTAGCTTTTATATTTGCACTTATTTTCAGCTTTACTGTAAATAAAACATGGACATTTTCTCAAAACAAAAAAAAAGATAAAAGCTGGAATATTTCTCAATTTATAAAATTTATATTTGTTGCAGGATTTGGCTTACTCCTCACACTTTTAAGCGTTCATATATTTATTAATATACTTAATTTTTCACCAGTTTTTGCCAAATTATCAGCTTCATCCATTGTTTTTATTTGGAATTTTCTTGCAAATTCATTCTGGACATTTAAAGCTTTAGACGAAAACAATGTAATCAAACCACTACTACCAGAAAATAAAAATTTTAAATACGATTTATCAGTTGTAATTCCTGCATATAATGAATCTATACGAATTATTCCAACTCTCACATCTGCTATTTCATATTTCAATTCTCAAAATATCAACTATGAAATTATTATAGTTGACGACGGAAGCTCTGATAATACAGCAAAAATATGTAATGAATTTTTTACATTACAAAAAAATTCAAAAAATTATAAAATTATTCAACTTTCAAAAAATAAAGGAAAAGGATTCGCTGTAAAAACAGGAGTATTAGAAAGCAACGGAAGACATATTTTATTTTGTGATGCAGATGGAGCAACACCATTTAATCAGTATAAAAAACTGAGAGAAGCCATGTTATTTTCAGAAATTGCCATTGGTTCTCGATACAAAGACCGAAGCACTGTAGAAAAAAAACAACCACTATACAGAACAATTATTTCTAGAGCAGTAAATATTATGGCTCAAATATTTTTAATCGAAGGTATTTCAGACACACAATGCGGATTCAAACTTTTTAGAAATCATGTTGGAAAAGAAATTTTTGAAAAACAAAAAATTGAACGATTTGCTTTTGACATAGAGTTTCTTATGCTTGCGAAATCAAAAGAATATAGAATTTCAGAAATACCTGTGATTTGGATAGATCAAGATGGTTCAAAAGTTGATGGTATTCGAGACGGAATACGGACTCTAAACGATTTTGTAAAAATTAAGTTTTATATGATGTTTGGATTTTACAAAAAAAACTCTGATTAAATATCAGAGTTTTTTTATATTTTCTGGAGCCGCTCCACTTTGTAAACTTTTTGCAAGCTTTACAGCTTTTAACGGAGTTATATATGAAAATTGTGTTGTTTTTTCTTTTGCAGGTTCTGCCACACGAACATTAGAAGCCTTTTTACATCGTCCTTGACATACATGACTATTTTTAAATGTAATTCCATTTTTTTCAAATTCTTCTATCTTTGAATCTTGATTATTTTCATTACACAAACGCTCCCAAATATACGGACCATAATGCTCTCCACATGATTTTTTACTATTACACACTGTAAATGTAAGCTTTCTTGGTGCTTTTTTCTTTTTTGGTTTATTTAACTTACCAGATTTACTAGATTTAGTAGATTCTATTTTTTTATTTATTTTTTTATTTATTTTTTTATCTTCAACCTTTACTTTATTAGTAGGTTTTTTAGGTTTAAATTTATTCACATCTTTTTTTACATCTTTTTTTACAATTTTTTTTACTCCTAATATTTTTTGCTCAAATTCCGCTAGTTTATCCAGCTTATTTTCAGAGTTATTTTTTGTCATAATATTTTTTTAAAATTCTAAATAAATTGTAGCATGTTACATACACATTTTTATATTTTTTATATATTTTTTACAATTTTTTTGAAAACATCACCTCTTTCTTCAAAATTTTTATATTCATCAAAACTTGATGCACTAGGTGAAAACAAGCATACAGAATTGCTTGATGCTTCTTTTTTTACAAGAAAAATTATATCTTCTAACTTTTCTTTATAAATTATATTTTTAGTAGTAGAAGTTTTAAATAATTTTTTTAAAATTTTACCAGTTTGTGCTGTTAAAAAAATATTTTTAATATCACGATTCTCCACAAAATCTACCAAACTTTTAAGACACACTCCCCTATCAAAACCTCCTAAAATAAGAAAATCAAGTTTTTTATTTTGCATTTTTTCTAAAATTTGCACACTTTTAATTCCTTCTATTGTCGATTCTGGAATAGTTGAAATAGAATCATTTATAAATAAAATATTTTTATTTTTTTGATTATCTACAAAATTAAGCAATTCTAATCTATGAGGAAGAGACTTAAAATTATTTATATTTTTTATAAAATCATTTTCAGAAAATAAATTATATATATCTGAAATAATTTTTACAACCTGAACAGTATCACTATGAACAGAAATATTTTGTATTTTTTCTAAAAAATTGAAGTTTTTTTTATTTTCAAAATCTTTAAAATTATCAAAATCATTAATAAAATATTTTTTACTTCTTTTATTTATGATATTTGACACTGTAAATTTTTTATTTTCTATTGAAATATAGTCTCTACCATTTCTCATATTTGTTTCTGTATTTTTTTCTAAAATTTTAAAAATATTATATTTTGCTTCAAAATATTTATCTTTATTTTCATAATAATCTAAATGTTCTGGAAATAAATTTAACAACACAGCAATTCGCGGTCCAACTGTTATTTTTTCTAATTGATGCGAAGAAAACTCATGAATAATTATTGAATTTTCATTTATATCATTCACAATTTCAAAAACTGGTTTTCCAATATTTCCTACAATAAAAACAGAATTATTACTATTTTTATTATATTTTTCACTTTTTTGAAACAAATGGAAAAGTAGACTTGCCGTTGTACTTTTCCCTTTTGTTCCAGTGATGCCAATAGTTTGATGTCCAAAAAAATTAAGAAATAAATCTGAAAGTGAAGTAATATTATATTTTTTAATATCTTTATCTGATATTTTTTCATGAAAACATGAAATTCCAGGAGCCTTTATTATGATATCAGCCTGTGAAAAATTTTCTTTATAACTTTCTCCAGAAAATAAAATAATATTTTTATAATTGAATATTCTATTTTCTTTTAAATATAAATTTAATTTTTCTTGTGTTAAAAATTTATCAAAAATTATAATTTTATTAATTTCTAAATATTGTTTTTTATTATTATTTAGTAAAAAATCTAAAAAAGATTTTCCTTCTTTTCCAAAACCTAAAATTCCAAAATTTTTATATTTTGATAAATTTAGAATTAATGATTGTAACGAAGAATTAATATGACTTTTTTTCATAATATTTTTATATATATTTTTATTATATCACAAAGATAAATACAAAAAAAACAGAACCGATTTTTCTATTCTGTTTTTTGTTTGGCACCAAGCAAAAGCCTGTAATTTCTAGAATTATTGATATATTTTGCACCAGAAGCAGATATTACAAACTTCAATATTGATTAAATCTAACTGATATAATAATATATTTATACAAATAATTTTATATTGTTATCATGAAAGCATCAGACTTGCTGGTTAAAGCCTTAGAACATGAAGGCGTTGAATATATCTTTGGAATTCCAGGAGAAGAAAATTTAGATTTTTTAAATTCATTAAAAACATCTTCAATAAAATTAATAATAACAAGACATGAACAAGCTGCTGGTTTTATGGCTGCAACATACGGACGCCTTACAGGAAAAGCCGGAGTGTGCTTATCAACACTTGGACCAGGTGCTACAAATTTTGCAACATCGGCTGCATATGCACAATTAGGAGGAATGCCAGTAGTAATGATTACCGGACAAAAACCAATTAATAATAGCAAACAAGGACAATTTCAAATTGTTGATATTGTAGAGATGATGAAACCTGTAACAAAATTTGCAAAAC
>Ga0256914_1002547_pt1 | contig 15103 bp, 13 predicted proteins | sample HulkmetaG_FD_191571 | JGI IMG/M metagenome (GOLD analysis project Ga0256914, IMG submission 191571) | Hydrothermal chimney microbial communities from Main Endeavour vent field at the Juan de Fuca Ridge, Pacific Ocean - Hulk | ecosystem: Environmental > Aquatic > Marine > Hydrothermal vents ... | reverse complement strand
CCGGCTAGAAACCACGAAGACACGAAGCCACAAAGGCACGAAGAAAAGAAAAAGCTTTGAAATGCTTGGTGTTCTTAGTGTCTTTGTGCCTTTGTGGTGATTGAAGTCGGGTACGTTAGTCGTTACTTCTCAAGTTTCAAATGCGTATCTACTTAAATGACACCCAGGCAGATTCCTCTCATCCAGTCTTTCAGGGCGTGTGACAAATGATTCACAAAGCAATGAAAATAAGCTCATCTCTCACATCCGGGCTTCTTGTTGCCATCATAGCGGCTGGATGATCAGTCTTCTTCCCATACATTCAGGAGAACAACAGATGAACCGTCAAATTCTGAAAAATGCCACACTCATAAGCCTGATGCTGGTAGTTGTTGTAGCCCTGGCGGGATGCAGCGTGACGGTAGGCTCGCCCAAAGCTGCTCCCACAGCCGATACCAGTCAACAAACCATTGCCACCGCAGTGGCGCTCACAGTGCAGGCCCAGGAAGCCAGTCAGACAGCCAGCGCCCCGGCTCCCACCGATACCCCGATTCCTCCCACTAACACCCCGGTTCCTCCCACCGACACTCCGGTTCCCCCCACCGACACGCCCATCCCCCCCACCGACACGCCCATCCCCCCCACCAACACGGCTGTTCCCCCCACCGACACCCCCATCCCTCCCACCGACACCCCCATTCCCCCTACCAACACACCTGTGCTTGCTGTTACCATGGTGGCAGTTATCCCCACTGTGTCGGTCATCAACACCCCGCCCAGCATCATCCCCGGCTTGCAACTGATACGCACTAAAACTCTGAATGTCGATGGCAGCAAAAGTGGGTCTGTACGCAGCAATGGTCAGGTACGTGCAGTGAAAAACATTGGTGATACCTCGGGGAATGCAGTTTCGCAGGCATTTCTTACCTTCCCCCTGAACGCTATCCCCAACAACGCCACCATCTCCAGCGTAACGATTAGCTTTGCAAACCACGATACACTGGGAGCCCCGTTCCATGTTATGGGATGTGTTCGAGCTTATCCCGATGATTTCGGAACCTTGGATGCCGGAGATTATCGCAAGGGAATGCTGCTGAAAACCTCTTTGCAATGGTGTTCTCTGGCAGAGCTTAACAGCAGCACCAAAAGCGACATGCTCAAGAAGGCTGTTCAGCAACGTCTGGGATCTGGCTATTTTCAGATGCGCCTGCAATTTAGCAAGACAAAAAGCAACCACGATAACGTCTCCGATATGGTGCGCCTTGGCGATGTGACCCTGAAGGTTGATTATACCCAACCTTGATAATCAACATGCCGCAGTATCGCCTTTTTGTTGCTATCACCCTGCCCGCAGCGCTGCTGGATGAGCTGGAAATTGTTCAGCAGCGTTTGCGGCGACAACTGGCCCGTTATCCTTTGCGATGGGTGCGGCCCGAGGGCATTCATCTCACCCTGAAATTTTTGGGCGAGACCCATGCCGCAAAATTACCACAAATCATCGACTCGGTGGCCCAGGTGGCTGCCCGTCATCAGGCCTTTGAGCTGCCTGTTGGTGGTCTGGGCATGTTTCCTCATGCTCGCCGTCCCAGCGTGTTGTGGATTGGTGTGCAGGAGCAGGAGGGGCAGTTGCAGCGCCTGGCCGCAGATGTGGACAAAAGATTGACGGTTTTGGGTTGGCCGCGCGAAAAACATCGCATCACCGGGCATCTTACTCTGGCCCGGGTACAGCGTCGAGCCAGCCATCAGGAACGCCGGGCGCTGGGCGAAAGTGTCGCGGGCCTGCGCGGCTACGCTCGCGTGGGCGCATTGCCTGTGCAACGCGTGAGCATCATGCGCAGCCAGCTACGCGCAGGAGGCGCTGTTTACACCGAATTGGCAGGTTTTACGCTGATTTAGTCAGCCGCCGAAAACGCTTGGACAACGCAGCCATCATCATCCGGTCATCTTCATTCCAGCCCAGCAGCATAAGCACAGCCACGTAGATAGCCGCAATCATCACCGCTGCCAGCAGCAAACGGGGCAAATTGGTCACTGGCAGCCATCGGGCCCAAAGCCATCCCCCCAGCAGTGCAGGCAATGCTGCCATCAGTGGGCGCAATGTGTAGCGGTCGTAGGGATGAATGCGTAGCAAATACCATACTTCGCCCAGGCTGAGCAAATTGACCAATGCAATGCTGCTCATGCCTGCCACTGCGGCGCCATTCAGTCCATAGCGCTGAATCAGCCAAAAATCCATGCCCAGTGCCGCGGCCAGGGTCAAAAAAGAATTCACCATCACCATGCGCGAGTGCCCCGACATCAGCAGCATGATGCCTACAGCGCCAGTGCTGAAATTGATAAATGTTCCCAGGCTCAACAGGCGTAGCGACCAGGCGCCCGCGGCAAATTTATCTCCGAACAGGCCGATGAGTTGTTGCGGAAAAAGAATCTGCACCAGGGTGATGGGCAGCGCCACCATAATCACCCAGCGGGTCACCAATTTGAACAGCGCTCCCAGCTCGGCAATTTGGTTGCGATGATGCAAATCAGCGATGACGGGCGCAAAAATGGCATTGAAGGCTGTTAGTACGATGAGCGAAAGGCCGGCCAGCCGCAGCGCTGCGCTGTAAATGCCCGCGGCATCGGCATGATTGAAGATGCCCAGCACCATGATTTCGGTGCGTCCATTGAGATAAACCAACACGCTGGAAAGAAGCAGGGGCAGCGAATAGCGCATCAACTCGGAGAGTAGCCCTGGTTCCTGCGCGGCCTGGCGGGGCATTTTGCGGGCCAAACGCCATAAAAAATAAATCGAAAGCACGCCTCCCAGCGACTGGGCCGTAACAAATCCCACGATGGGTGGCAGGGGGCCCACCCCCAATAGCGCAATCAGCGCCAGTGTGACCAGCAATTTGGTTGTAGGCAGAATGATATTGGGGATCAGCGCCCGGTAGCGCAGGGTGCGAAAGGCCTGCGTACCGGCAATGCCGATGCTGGTCATGGTCATCAGGGGTAGTGCGATGGCAAAAATGGGAAAATAGCGCACCAGTGCAGTTTTATCGTGCCAGCGGAATAAAGCAAGAAAGTATTGGGGATAAAGTGCCAATGCCGCGGCCACGGCCAGACTTACGGCCAGGCCAATGCTCACCGAAATCCAAATGACTTGCCACACCGCAGCGCCCTCGCCTTCGTGCCGCTTGATGCTGACATAGCGCAGCGATCCCCGATCCAGGCCCACCACGGCAAAGCGGGCCAATAGCGTGACCGCAGTTACTCCGAGCATGTAAATGCCAAAAGCCTCGGGCCCGATTTGGCGGGCGGCCAAGATGCCAAAAAGGAAGTTGATGAAGTAGTAGTAGATGTTTCCTCCCAGCCCCAGGCCCGCGCCGCGGGCAATCTGACCGATTTCGGTCTGGATTTTTTCTGGTTTCAGCGGCTGAGTGCTGGCTGGGGCAGGAGGCTGGGACATTAGTCGAGATAGGGCCCCACGCGGTTGTGCAAGCGTCCGATAGATTCGATTTCCATGACAATCTCGTCGCCAGGTTTCAGGGCGATGGGGGGGTCGTTGAAGATGCCGACGCCTCCTGGCGTGCCCGTGGTGATGATGTCGCCCGGCTCCAGTGTAAAGGTACGGGAGCAAAAGGCAATTAGTTTGGGCACGGTGTGAATAAGCTGATTAGTGTTGCTTTGCTGCCGTAATTCGCCATTGACCCAGCAGCGAATCGCCAGGGTATGCGGGTCTGGGATTTCATCGCGGGTGACGATGACCGGGCCCATGGGCGCAAAGGTATCCAGGCTTTTGCCCCGCACCCATTGTTTATCATCTCGCTGAATATCACGGGCGGTGATATCGTTCAGGCAGGTGTAACCCGCTACATACTCGTAAGCATCGGCCTCGCTCACTCGGCGGGCCCGCTTGCCAATGACCACGGCCAGCTCCGCTTCGTAATCTACTTGCTGGGTCAGAGCTTGCTCCCAGCGAATGAGTCCGCCCGGATGGTTGACCGCAGTGGAGAATTTGGTGAAGAGGGTGGGGCGTTGGGGTGGGGTTTTGCCCTGCTCCAGGCAATGATCCAGATAATTCAGGCCCACAGCGACAATTTTGCCCGGCTTGAGGATGGGAGCCCGCAAGGTAACTTGGTTCAGGGGAATGCCGTGGGCTGCGGCTGCGGCTTCGGTGGCCGCGTCCAGGCCCGATTCGATGAGCGCCTTGACATCGGGCCAGGGCAGGGGCAAGATGGTGTCGCCATCCAGAACGCCCGCCATCACATCTTGTTGATATTGAAAGGTGAGTAAACGCATGATTACAATCCTTGCGAGAAGAATGCCAGGGTGGCACGGGGTGAGAGGAATTCTGAGGATGTTCGGGCCTGCGACGACGTTAAATCCCAGGCGACGATGTTTTGCAGGGGCCCCACCGCATTGACGCCTGGCAACCGAAACGCGCCAGCCACCCGGGCCAAACGCAGCGCTTGTAGCAAGGGGGGACTAATTTGCGTCACGGGCAGGGGCAGCAGCCATGCTTGCGGGTGGGGGATGTGCCGCGTTAGGGCTTGTCGGAAGCGTTGGACTTGTTCCCAGGGGACGGGTTGCGGTGTAAAGATGACCAGCAGGGGGTGGGCCCGGGCGATGTGCTCGAAGCCGTAATCGTGGATGAGTGCAGTAACGGGCACCTGCCCCGGCGCTGAGCGGGTCGCCAGTGAGGCAAAGGTTAGAAACGCGGCAGGAAATCGGGGTGCCAATAAGCGTGTGGCCACGCCCGCGGGCCCCATGGCAATGGCAATGCCGGGCTGTGTGGCGCGAGCCAACCAGGTCAGCGGCGATAACACATCATCCACAGTTGCGGCCATGCCCACCAATTTGGCTATGCCCGCGCCCCGAGTACGCATCTGCTTTTCCAACGTCTCCCAATCTTTTAACATGCCTGCGAAATCGTGCTGCGAGCCAATAACCTGCTGCGGATGGCGGATGAATGGATGCAAGGCTGGCAGCGTGTCCAGTTCTACATCTACCAGGTGCGGGGTGGCCAGCGCTTGTTGCAGGATGTGACGGCGTTCTGCTTCCGAGCCGCTGAATTGCCCTCCCTGCGCCACGGGCCGGCAGGTGAAGATGGCTGGCAGCGGCGTTTCGGCAGCCAAGCGGGGCACATCCACCTGCTGCATCATGTCCAGCCGATATTCCACCAGAGTGACTTGGGCAGGCAATGCGCGGGCCTGGGCCAGGGCATCGGTGGCATGACGGGCAACTATGGCAACGGCAAGGTGTGTGGGCATGATGAAAAAAACCTGCGTCTTTGAAAAAAAGCGCAGGTAAAAATCCGCCAAAGAGCAATAAAGCCCTCTGCGGTCATCGGGGCTCGAAATAATCGAGCGTCTTACTCGCTAATCAGTTTTGTTTCGGTGCTATCTGCCTCATCCTTTTTGGCATCGGTGCCGCCCGCTGCTTCACGGAATTCACGGATGCCTGCGCCCATGGAGCGGAAGACATCTGGCAATTTGCCGGCACCAAAGACCAGTAAGACGATGACGAGGATGAGACCAAGTTCGAGTGGGCCAAGATTCATAGGAGAAACCTCCGGGCGAAATGACAAAGTGTGGGGTGAGGGGTACAACATGTCGGCCCGGGCATGAGCGTCTGAGCCTGACTTAAAACGATTGTAACGATATAGGTCGTGACCTTCCATCCTTTGCCACAAAGATGCGAAGGTCACGAAACTTTTCTGGCTCTTTTGGATTTCAGGGGATCTGTCGCTGTCAAGCCGCCGGATCACGGATCCGGCTCAAGAGCGGGGGCTTTCAGGACGGATTCGCCATCCACCCGGCCTATCACCCCCTGAAATCCAGTTGATTCACTTTTCTTTCTTCATGGTAAAGCAGGAAATGTGAATCGTTACAAGCTATTATAGCACTTTGAGAAGGATTGGCAAAGTGCGTTTAGGGCAGGTTGAGGTGGTCTCGGTTCAACCCAGGCGTTGCGTCAGGCGTTCGCGTTCTGCATCGATGATGCTGGGATCCAGCTTTTTGTAGAGAGCGCTAGGTTTGCGCAGGGCCTGGCCCGGGGGCAAGGTTTGGGGCTGCCAACGCACGCGCACGCCCGAGGCATCGTAACGCAGAACTTTGTGTGTACCGCGGGCATCTTCGACCTCTTCGATGTACAAACGTCCAAAAAGATCGTCCTCGTATCCCAAAAAGCTGTGCAATTGGCTGGTGGTAAAGGGCAAGAAGGGATGCAGCAGTACTTTGAGGTGGTCGATGACCTGCATGGCCACGTAAAGGGTGGTGGCTGCTGCGGCCCGGTCTGTTTTGATTTGTGACCAAGGGGCTTTTTCGTTGAGATAGCGGTTGGCCGCGTGGGCGACTTCCATGGCTTTGCTCAGAGCGATTTTCAGACGTACGCTGTCCAGTTCGGCGCCAACGCGCGCAAAGGCGGCAGTCGATTCAGCCAGCAGGGCCCGGTCGACTTCATCCAGCTCGCCCGGTTGGGGGACGTGGCCATCGAAGCGTTTGTAGGCAAAGCCCAGGGTGCGATTGACCAGGTTGCCCCAGGTGGCTACCAGTTCTTCGTTGTTGCGCCGCAGAAATTCTTCCCAGGTGAAGTTCACATCTCGAGTTTCGGGGGCGTTGATGGTGAGAGCGTAGCGCAGGGGGTCGGGATCGTAGCGTGAGAGGTAGTCGGGCAAGTCGATGGTCCAGCGGCGGCTGGTGCTGATTTTTTTGTCTTCGATGTTCAGGTAGGCGTTGGCAGGAACGTCGTAGGGCAGGTTCAGGCCGCGGCCATCGGCCATGAGCATGGCGGGCCAGAAGATGGCGTGGAAGGGAATGTTGTCTTTGCCGATGAAGTACACCGATTTTACAGAGTCGTCGAGCCACCAGTCTTGCCAGGCATCGGGCGTGCCTTCCAGTGCCATGGCCTCGCGGGTGGCGCTCAGATAACCAATGACTGCGTCGAACCACACGTAGATGACTTTGTTTTCGTAGCCTTCGACCGGTACGTTGATGCCCCAGTCGATATCGCGGGTGACTGCTCGGCCGCGCAGGTCGCCACTTTCGGCTTGCTGGCGGGCATAGTTGATGACATGGTTGCGCCAGTGTTCTTTATCCTGGCTGAGCCAGGTGGCCAGGGCAGGACTGGCTTTGCCTAAATCAAAGAAGAAGTGTTCTGTTTCGCGGAATTCGATTTTGCTTTGGCCGCAAATTTTGCAGCGGGGGTGAATCAGGTCGATGGGATCCAGGGGGCTACCGCAGTTGTCGCATTGGTCGCCGCGGGCGTCGGGATAGCCGCAATGGGGGCATTCACCCTCTACAAAGCGGTCAGCCAGGTATTGTTTATCGACCAAACAGAAGGGCTGAAGCTGCTGGTCTTTGTAGATGTAGCCATGCTGCAAATGGTTGCCAAAGAGTTCGCGCGTGGTGTCCCAGTGGTTCTGAGTATCGGTATGGGTGAAGAGATCGAAGCTGAGCCCGAGGTTTTTGAAGGATTCGACAAAACGCCCGTGGTAGCGGGCCACAATCTCTTGTGGGCTGACACCCTCTTCCTGGGCGCGCAGCATGACAGGGGTGCCGTGGGTGTCGGAGCCGGAGACCATGCGCACCTGGTTGCCGCGCAGGCGTTGGTAGCGGGCGTAGATGTCGGGAGGCAGGTAAGCACCGGCCACATGGCCCAGATGTCGGTCGCCGCTGGCATAGGGCCAGGCCACACAGACGAGATAGCGTTGGGGTGTTTTGTTTTCGGGCATGATAGACAAGTGATTTTTGGGGATACGGAATTGGAGCGTTGGAAGGTTGTTTTTTGACCAACTCGGGCGGAATTGTAGCACAGTTGTCGGGGGCTGAACAAGGCGCTTCTGCCAAGCAAGAAACCCCGCGGATGATTGTTGCGTATCGGTAGTGTAACGGTTTATCTCTGTCAGAGCGTACCACCAAGATCACTAAGCCACAAAGGCACGAAGAAAGAAGGAAAGAAACGCTTGTGTCGGTTTATTCTTGGTTTTTTGGTGGTAAACAAGGATAGAGGCCTGTATGATTATTCAGATGTGCAATGATTATCTGGACGCCGGCGTATTTTAGCGCCGAATCCATTTTCGCTGGACACCGGTTATAATGCTGCCGGTCTTTTTCTAAAATGCTGGCAGCAGGTTGATGGCGCTTGAAGTGTGATGGTTGCCATCATGTCATCTTCATCTTCGGAGTTTTATGCAATGAGTACCCCTTACAAAAAATTGGAACGACAAAATGGTGTTATCGCGGGCGTCTGTGGCGCTTTGGGCGATTTTTTTGGCATCAGTCCTCTGTGGTTCCGCATTCTTTTCATCGTGCTGGCCATGCCTGGCGGTTTGCCTGGCATACTTCCTTACATCATCCTGTGGGTAGTGGTTCCCAAGAAGCGCTAAGTTGAAAAGTGGTGGCGGTGGTCTTTATGATTCAAGGCCTGTTTTGAGTACTTTGCGGTTGCCATATTGTTTTTCGTAATAATCTTTGAATTCGCCCTCTTTGATCGGGCGCCACCACCATTTGTTGGCCACATACCAGCGCACGGTGTGGCGAATGGCTGATTCGCAGTCGTGCTCGGGCTGCCAGCCCAGGGCTTTGAGTTTAGCCACATTTAGCGAGTATCGGCGATCGTGTCCAGCTCGGTCTTCGACAAATTGAATCAGGTCGGGAGATGCGCCCAATTCATCCAGCAGAATTTTGACCATGGTCAGGTTTTCAATTTCTTGGCCCGTGCCCACATTGTAGATTTCGCCCAGTTCGCCTTGGTGTAGCACCAAATCGATGCCTGCGCAGTGGTCGCCCACCCATTGGTAATCTCGCATTTGGCGGCCATCGCCGTAGATGGGGAGTGGTTTGCCTTCCAGGGCATTGGTTACAAACAGGGGGACAACTTTTTCGGGGTATTGGTAAGGGCCGATGTTGTTGGCGCCGCGGGTGATGGTAACGGGCAGGCCGTAGGTGATGAAGTAGGCGTTGACCAATAGATCGCCGCTGGTTTTGCTGGCTGCGTAGGGGCTGCGAGGTGCGACCGGGTCGGTCTCTATTGAAGAGTGTCCAGGGGGGATGTGCCCGTAGACTTCGTCGGTGGAGATTTGGTGATAGCGTTCGAGCCCCAGTTTGCGCGCGGCTTCCAGCAGTACGTAGGTTCCGTAAACATCGGTTTTGATGAATGCGTCCGGGTTCATGATGGAACGATCAACATGGCTTTCAGCGGCAAAGTTGACGATGGTATCGATGTTATGTGCTTTGAGTGTTTCTTCTACTGTGTGAGCATCGCAGATGTCGCCGCGCACAAAGGTGTAGCGGGGGTCATCGCTGATATCGGCCAGGTTGTTGAGATTTGCCGCGTAGGTGAGTTTGTCGTAGACCACGATGGTGTAGTCGGGATATTTATTCAGCATGTGTTTGACGAAGTTGGCGCCAATAAAGCCAGCGCCCCCCGTGACCAGGATGTTTTTCATAAGAAGTTGTTCTAGTGTTGAGCGTGGGCCGCGGTTTGCATCATTTCTAAAATATCGTAGCTGCGGCGCAGGGTTAGGGTTGGAAGGTCGTGATAGATGGAAAGGAGGTGGGTATCGTCGGGGATGCGGTGTTGGTGGTAGGCCCGTTCATCGTGGGCCGCAGTTGCCGAAAGAAAGGTAGCATCACCCAGGCCAAAGAGCAAGTTGCCTGCCAGGCTGATTTCTTCGCGTGCCGATTGCAGGCGGCGCTGCATGGCGGGCAGGGTACGCTGCCAAAAGTGGTCGTCGAAGGCATCTTGTTGGCCCGCAGCAAAGTAGGCGGGGCAAAATTCCCGGGCCCAGAAACGTTCGGCCCGCCGGAATGCAGGTGAGAGCATGTCGGCGTAGATGGTGATGTCCAGCGTTGCGCCCAGCACCTCGATGCGCAACAGGGCATCGACCTGGCGGGGATGCAGGTCGAAGTAGGCGGAGGGGTCGAATCGGGCCCAGTGGGGATAGGCCTGCGGCAGGCGGTGCAGGCGCTCGGCCAGGATTTTAACGCCCTGGGCCATGAGCCGGGCCACTTTTTGCTGCTGCTGGCGCTCGGGCGCGCGATAAGCAGGCACAAACGGGCGGCGAATGTATGTGGAAACGATGCTACGACAAGGCCAGCTTTTCTCCGGTTGCGCGATGAATGAGGCGAGAGCAGGTAGTGAGTGGGGCAAAATGCAGTTGCAGGGTGGTGATGTGAAAATGTGTGTGCCAGAAAATCATACCACAATTTTCCGCAAGGATGCGAAGAATCTGTTTTGGCTTTTCGTCTACGCGGGCGCGCGAGCCTTGTTCCCAGCCGCTCCCATGATGCGGCGTTCACGCTCTCCCCATCACCTAGTCAGTCGATTGTCGTTCTCCAGCCATCATCAGGCCCAGCTCTTCGATGCTCACGGTGGCGGCATCCACGATGCCCATGATTTCGCCACCGTAGAGCACCATGATGCGCTAGGGGGCGGGGGTACACGTGGGCAGGGGCGTAGGAATGGGTAAAATCAGCAAAAGCGTGTTGTTGCTTTCATCGCTTTCTGTGACTTGATGAGTCACATCCAGCCGCAGGGTGTTGGGCCCCAGCACAAATCCGGGAACCCAGACGCTGCTTTCGTGGTTGATGTCTAGCCGTGAAGCCTGCCGTCGTGTGCCGTTAATTTCCCATACAAATCCGGTAGATGCGGCTGTGCCCTGGTTTTTGAAGCGGGCCCGAATTCCCAGCACGGCAGGATGCTCCGGGCTGGTGCATGACATGGGGAGTTCGGTTTCGATGGCCATGCTCATGGGCACCAAATCGGGCAGATACACAGGTGGAATGTCGTAGGTGTGTAGGATGAGCGGCAAGAAGTGGGGAATGGGTGTGGGGGTGGCGGTGGGTGTGGGAGTTGATGTGGGAGTGGGCGTGGCAGTTGGCGTTGGGGTGGCCGCGGGCTGGGTGGCGACCGGCAGCACATAACGAATCGTCAGCCGTGGGCGTTCCTCGGGCGTGGCGTATTCCGAAGCAGCTACCTGAAAATCGCTAAATGCTCCTGTTGTTTCTATCAGCCAGCCCCGGTTGGGTTTTTGTTGGTTGAGCATGGCAATGACGTCGTCGCCCACATCAAAGTTTATCCAGCCGGGCCCGGTGAGCGGTTGTGCATCGCTGGCGGGCGTGTAGCGATCTGCTTCGCCCTGAGCGCCAGGAATTTGCCAGCGAATGCCTGGTTGGGCATAGGCCCACGAAACCGCGTCGATGTCCCAATCGCGTGCCAAGGCATAGATGGACGCGGTCATGGCATTATCGGCCTGGGTCAGCACCCGAAAGGCCAGACTGCCGCCGGTGGGCGTGGCAGTTTCGGGAAAGTTACTGAGGTCAAAGCGGATGCTGGTGCTTTTGTTAGGATTCCCGCGCCAGTGATGAATGGGTGCTTGCGAGAAATTGTCTGCAGCGTGAAAAACATCCAGGTTGGCATCCTGAACGCCCGCAACGTTGTTGATGCCCTCTTGCAGTACCCACAGCCGGTCGCTGATGAGCAGATGCCCGAAATCGCCGAAGTTCGCTGCGGGCGTGGCGCCTTCCCACACCAGCAGACTACTGTCCGGGCCCTGGGTGGCGTCGATGAGGCTGATGTTCAGGCCCATGGTGCGGTGATGCTGTAATGTGCCGCCCAGAGTTTGCGTTGGCAGGAAGAATTCGATGCTGTAGCCAGTGGCCGTTGGTTTTACAAAACTTACCAGATTAGGGATGGGCGTCAGTGTTCCTTGCGGACTGAATTGCAAAATTATATCCTGTGTCCCGAGATTGCGCCCGTCGTTATCACCATCCAGAGCAAGAATCAGCCTGTCCTCTTCCTGAATTTCGGCATCCTGCACTTGAATTGCGCCCAAAAGCCCCTGGGGCTGCCATTGTATTTGCACCTGAGCGCTGGCTGTGGTGGCAGGGCCATAAACTGAATCTGCGCTGGCAGTATTGAGAACCACAGCATCCAGCGTGTCCCAGTCATCCAAATCGCCATCTGCCAGTTGTCCATTGGCAGCAAAGGCTGTTACCGTCCGATGTGTTTGATCAAAGGGAATCAGCGCCACATCGGCAAAACGATCAGGGCGGTCAGCAATTTGGGGCGCAGCCCAGATGAGCCGGGCGCTGCTGCCATCGCTATCCTCATCCTGCACCGCAAAGTTGAGGCCCACCCGCTGCCCGGCAGCAAGATGGTTGCCCAGCATGGCCGCGGGCAAAGCAATCTCTAATTGATAACCATGATTGTTGGGCTGGGCTGCAACTTCAATGCCCGGGGCCTCTAAATCGCTGACCCCATTGGCTTTGATCGATAATGAGATGTCATCATCTCCCCACAAGTTGTCGTTCAGACCATCTACCGCAATGGTTACTTTGTCGTTGTTGGTTACATCGTCATCACGTACATCGACAGCCAGTACCAGTTGGTTTTCTTGCCAGCGCATGCGCAAAGTGGCGCTGATATCATCGGTGCTGGGGGGCGTGCCATCGTGGGATTCAAACCAGTTGGCCAGAATCGCATCCAGGCGCAGAAGCACGTCCTGCCCCCATTCGTCAAAGTGGCCATCGATCGTTGTCAGATGCGATTGGGGACGGGCCGCGAAGGCCAGGGGAGCGGGGCCATAGCGCAAAATGACACCATCCCAGCCGCTGGCAAAGGCTAATTGATCATCAAGTGCCTGCACCGATTCCAGATGTGCGTTCGTGGTTGAAAATTGTGTGTGCCAGGTGTTGCCGCCATCTGCCGTATAAAGAATCGTTCCGTTATCGCCCACGGCCCAGCCACGCATAGCATCGACCATGCTCACGGCTGATAATTTGGGAACCGTAGGCACGTAGGCAGCCTTTTGCCAGGTGTTTCCTCCGGTGTCCGAGAAAACAATCGCTGCTCGATCATCGCATTGCGAGCTTTTGCAGCCCACAAGCCAGGCATAATCCATCCGACCATCACCATCTGCATCTTTGGCATCGACACCGTAAAGTTTGACACCGCTCTGATAGGTGTTACGCTGCGACCAGGTTCCGTTATTGTTCCGGCGCAAAAAATAGCCGGTGGAGGTGGAGGCAATGCCATCGGTGCTGCCGATGAGTTGGATATCAAATACAGTGCCACTGGCCGTTGTGGCGCGTCGCCAGTGATAGCCTTCATCGGTGAAGAAGAGGCGATAACTACCGCCTGCAAAGGCAAATTGGTCGTCCTGGAATGCCACAGAATACAGGAATTTACCATAGCCCCGTCCGATACCGGTGGGGCTATCGATGGCTCCTTGTTCTTGCCAGGTGATGCCGCCATTGTTGGTACGGCGAATAACGCCATAGCGCCCGACAAAGTAGCAGGTGTCTGCATCCAGACAATCGACATCGTAGTAAAACTGGTGCTCATCCTTTTCGGGCGGCTGGGCCTGGAATTGCGTCCAGGTTTTGCCGCCATCGGTGGTACGGCGGTAAGACCAATCGCCGCCCACCACATAGCCGGTTTGGGCATCTACAAAATGCAGTTTGCGGAACCGAGGAAAGAAATCGCCAGTTTGGATGTGCCAATTAGCGCCACCATCACCTGAGTAGAATATGCCCCAGGCGTCATATTCCAGCGTAGATCGATTGAATTCTACATCGTTGGTGTGTCGCGTGCCCCCGCTCCAGGCCCGACGATGATCCAATGCCCCTACTGCGTACAAGGTGCGCTGTGTATCGTTGATTGAGTAATATCGGGACCAACTTCCATCATAGTACAAAGTGGCGCCATTATCACCTACAACATAGCATGCACCGGCAGCGCAATCAACATCGTGGAATGTGCCGCTGGGAAATCCGGTATCGGCAGTAGCCTGCCAGAGCCCGCCCGCATTGATAGTGGAAAGGATGACCCCATTGGAGCCAACAGCCCAACCGCGAAAGGCATCCTCGAACGTAACGGCACGTAAATCTGTGTGCACCTGAATGCTTTGGCGATGCCAGGTTTGTCCGCCATCAGTGGTATGTAAAATGATGCCGGCATCTCCCACAGCCCAGCCCTTGCTTTCATTGACAAAATTGAGTCCGTAAAGGTCTTCGTTTGTTTCTATGGCTACCCGTTGCCAGGTTTCACCGCCATCAGTGGTGTGCAATAATGTTCCCTGTGCGCCCGCCGACCACCCCTCGTTGGTGTTCAGCATCTCCAGAGCGTAAAGATTAACGCCTGCTCCGGTGTTAGATGGTAACCAGGTCTCGCCGCCATCATTGGTGCGGAACAACACCCCGCGTGAGCCAACGGCAAGCCCCTGCGTAGCGGAGCTGAAGTCTACGGCAAATAAATCGAATTTGGTATCCACCGAAAGATAGTGCCAGCTTTTGCCGCCATTGTCGGTGCGGATGACCATGCCTTCGCTGCCCACGCCAACAGTGGTGTTTGCATCGAATACATGCAAGTCATAGAGCGTGCCGGTAGCTTTCCATGCAAGTTGCCAGGCTGAACCGGTGGTGGCCTGCACAGGGGGTTGCGGAAGAAGAACTGTAACGGTTAGCACCACGATGAAAAGCACCAGGGCTGCAAAGGTTATCCATTGTTTTTGTCGAAAAATTTTCATCTTTTGTCATGTCTGAATGGGAGCGAGGGCAAATTGGGGCGACATGTGCACAGGGATGATTGGGTTAGCGCAATAGATGTTTGTTTGTGCGTCTTTTGCCATCTAGCGCAGGCTATATCGATAAAGTATCATTTTAATAAAGAAGATGTGGCCGCAATACCCAAAAGTTGATTACCGATAATGTACTATAAAAGATAACGTAGATATTTCCAAATCCTTTCGAACTGTAACTACTAACGTATCCGACTTCAATCACCACAAAGGCGCAAAGACACTAAGAACACCAAGCATTTCAAAACTTTTTCTTTCTTTGTGTCTTTGTGGCTTCGTGTCTTGGTGGTTTCTAGCCGGGCTACCTTAGTAGTAACTTCGAACTTACTTTTTTAACGGATGTTACTTGATCTCGAAATCGAATTCGCCCACCCGCCCGGACAGCGTGCTGCTCCCGTCCGCCTTGATGCCCATTACCCGATAGTAGTGATTTTCCGCGGGATTGCCCAGCGCGCCCGGATCATCGAATTGCCAGGGCGATGCAGTCACCCAGCCGGCATCAGCCCCGGCCAGGGTAAAATAAGGGGTGTTGCTGCGCCACACCTGATATTGCCGATAATC
>Ga0256914_1002546_pt1 | contig 15105 bp, 11 predicted proteins | sample HulkmetaG_FD_191571 | JGI IMG/M metagenome (GOLD analysis project Ga0256914, IMG submission 191571) | Hydrothermal chimney microbial communities from Main Endeavour vent field at the Juan de Fuca Ridge, Pacific Ocean - Hulk | ecosystem: Environmental > Aquatic > Marine > Hydrothermal vents ... | reverse complement strand
GGGAGCGTACCCTGCAGCGTATCGAAAGGGCTATTGCTTGGATTGAGGCACAAAAGACGGATGCTTGACGTATTCGAAGAGGGTGCGTAAAATGCGCCATCTTTCGGGGCTATAGCTCAGCTGGGAGAGCGCTTGCATGGCATGCAAGAGGTCGGCGGTTCGATCCCGCCTAGCTCCACCAAATCCGGGGGCCGGTGGGAAAGAAGACCATCGGCCCTGTTTAGTGAAAAGCGTTTGTCCCCATCGTCTAGAGGCCTAGGACACCGCCCTTTCACGGCGGTAACAGGGGTTCGAATCCCCTTGGGGACGCCACCATCTCTATCGGTATCACCCATCCGGTATTTTCCGGGTGGGTGCCGAAACCACTCTTCTCCGAGTTTCCCAATCGACCGTAACTTCTTGGCTCGCAACTTCGTCCAGCGGCAAAGGGCGGAGAGTTCCCTTTTCGAATCCAGCTATGGTAAGATTTTATACCCGAGCAAAAAGCTCGGATATAATGCATGTTATAACGTTTTTGTTGAATTGTCAGGAGAACTAAGAGGATGAATGTAGATCAGCACCTGAAGGTTGCCCAGTGGCACATCGAGCAAGCTCGCTTGCATGCTACCAAAGAGGGTTACAGTTGCGGTTGTCCGGTGAGTGCAGAGTATCAGCGGTTGATTGATGAGGTAGAGGCCGGACTCATAAAAGAAGAGACCGCCTGCAATGTAGGAAACTAAATTAGCTTCACGACTGGATATGACCCGCCCCATGGGCGGGTTTTTTATTGGGTTCGGCTCGGCCCTTCTGCCTCTATTCTCCGATTGCTACTCTTGTAGACCCACCCTTGGATCCCCATCTTCCTTGAAATGGCAGGATTGCCTTTTTCGCAATGATGAGGGAGGACGTAGATGTGATTATAAAGCGGGACCAGCTGAAGAAAGAGCTCTTCAAGCATTGGTCAGTAATGACTTTCTATGAGCGCTTTGAGCATTTGGTGGCTCTAGTGCTCACGGGACTGATAGCGGTCATTATCACTGTGGCGCTATGGCGGTTAGGGAACGAGGTATTCAGGATCTTGGTACTGGATGCCTTTGACCCGTTGGATCATGCAGTTTTCCAGACCATATTCGGCATGATCATGACTTTGTTGATCGCTATGGAGTTCAAACATTCCATCCTCCAGGTACTGGAGCGGAAGGCCCATATTATCCAGGTAAAAACCGTCTTGCTGATAGCTCTCCTGGCCCTGGCCCGTAAATTCATCATCCTGGATGCCAAGGAGATGGAAGCTGCTAAACTAGCGGCGTTGGCTCTCTGCGTTGTGGCACTGGGAATCGTCTACTGGCTGATTCGAGAGCGAGATGAGAGTGAATTGCTCAGCTTCGCTGCCCGTGAACGGGAGCGAGAGGGGCAGAAAGCGGTAGAGGGATCGAGCAGTTCCTAGCGATAGATGCCACCTAACACCGTTTTATCGCTCGCACCGGTTACTGTTGGCAGGTTGCCGGTTTTTCCCTCCAGGGCTTGCTGCGCTAGCCAAGCGAAGGCGGCCGCCTCTACCCAATCAGGATCTATGCCGTGGACCGAACTGGATTCTAGGATAGCGGGATGGAGCGCTTTTTTTAGTAGCGTGATCAGGGTTCGGTTATGAACACCTCCTCCGCACACGATGATCCGGGCGGTTGCCGGGGCATATTGCTGGATGGCTGAAGCGATACTTGTTGCAGTGAGCTGACACAAGGTGTTAGCTACATCGGCCGGTGGCAAAGAGCGGATCTCTGGTACAGTGTCGAGCCAGGCCAGATTGAAATATTCGCGGCCGGTGCTTTTTGGAGGAGGTTGTTGGAAAAAGGAGTCTTTCCTCAATTTGTCCAGGAGAGCTGGATTTCCCCGGCCGCTGGCCGCCCAGGCTCCGTTTTCATCCATAGTCTTTCCAAGGTGTCGAGTTGCCCACCCATCCAGCAGAAGGTTTCCTGGCCCGGTGTCGAAACCGATCACCGGCCGTGCTACATCTCCGGGCAGGATGGTGATATTGCTGATTCCACCAATATTGACAACGACCCGGTTCTCCCCCTCCTGTCGAAAGAAGGCTTGATGGAATCCGGGAACCAGGGGAGCCCCTTGCCCCCCGGCTGCCATGTCGCGACGGCGAAAGTCACTAACGGTGGTGATTCCGGTGCGCTGAGCGATAATATTGGGATCTCCAATTTGCAGCGTTGTGCGAAACGCCCCTTGGGGAAGGTGGCGGATGGTTTGGCCATGACTGCCGATCGCCCTGACCCGTGAAGGGGAAATCCCGGTTGCTTTCAGCAGTTGCAGGACCTGGTGTGCATAGAGTTTTCCCAGCCTTACATCCAACTCCAGCATTTGTTCCAAGAGTGCGCCCGGACGGTTCAGCTCCAGCAGGGCGTCGCGCAGGGGGGCAGGATAGGGTTCGGTATGAGCAGCCAAAACAGAGAGGGAATCATTGGTCAGATCCGTCAGTACCACATCGATGCCATCGAGGCTGGTACCGGACATTAGACCTATATAGAGTGCTTCCATCGTTTTTCCCGGAAGGGAAATAATGGGGTCATTCTCCTTCGCTTGTAGAAAGGTTGGCCACCATGATTCCTTTGTGACGCTCCAGTTGAGCCAATACTTTTTCTACCTTTGCCCGGAAATCTTTCCGATATTTTTTCTCAATGGGCATTGCTCTTGGCAGACGCACAGTTAGCGGGTTGCGGTGGACACCATCGATACGAAATTCATAGTGGAGATGGGGGCCGGTGGCCCTGCCAGACTGCCCTACGTAGCCGATAATCTGGCCTTGCTTCACCCTCTGACCAGTACGCAGCCCTTTGCCATAACGCGACATGTGGGCATAGAGCGTGCTATAGCGTTTACCGTGTTTCAGAATGACCGTTCGACCGTATCCTCCTTTACGTCCCTTGAATATGATTTTTCCATCGGCTGTGGCTCGGATGGGGGTTCCAGTCGGGGCGGCGTAATCCACCCCTTTGTGGGAGCGCATACGGTTGAGAATAGGGTGAAAGCGTTTCCCGAAACGGGAGCTGATTCGGGAGAATTCCACTGGGGTGCGCAAGAAAGGTTTGCGCATCCGCATTCCATCCGGGGCATAGTATCCCGAGCGGCCATCCGGAGTGGTGTAACGGATGGCAACATAGGTTTTCCCCCGGTTGGTGAATTCTGCGGCCAGGATGTTGCCGTTTCGCACCTTTTCACCATCCCGGTATAGCTCTTCGTATAGGACCGAGAATCGATCACCTGAACGGATGTCCAGGGCGAAGTCGATATCCCAGCCGAAGATGTCAGCCATCTCCATCGTGGTCTTGTCGGAGAGTCCGGCCCTTTGGGCTGCGGTAAACAGAGAGCTGTTGATGACCCCACTGGCAAAACGGATACGTTGTTCAAGAGGATGCTGGATGGTGGTTGCTCGGAAGCCGTCCCCTTCGCGGCGTACCTCAAAGGTCTGGGTTGGGTCGATATAATAGCTGAGCCGCTGCAGGCGGTTCTCCTCTCCGAGTTCGAAACCAAGTTGTTTCCCGGGACGGATGGCCTGTAACTTGTCTCTTGCCTCTTTTTCTTGCAGCAGTCGGTACAGTTCCTGCTGGCTCAATCCGACCCTGTCGAAGATGCCGGAAAGGGTATCTCCAGATCTAATGGTTACCAACAACGGTTCTTTTGAAGCGGATGAAGTATTGAACGGGGAAGTATCGCTCTTGAACTGTGCGGGGATCTCCAGAGGAACGGATGAGCGTTTGTCAGGGGGATCCAGCACCATGGCAAAAAGGGTTGTGGCAACTGCCAGTCCTCCAAGGGGGAGCAGGAGTCGGAACGGAAAAGCCGGCCGTAGGCTGCTTTTCTCCGAATTGATCGCTATAGTTGCCTGTTTTCGGTGTGCCATTGATGCCGCGTATTCGACTGCCCATGCCTGAAGATATCGGATGAGAAAAGGCGGAACTTGAGACATTCCTCAGGCCAGAATCTGTATAATAAGCCGAATTAGAAGAGAGGCGCAATGTTCTGTTTACAGTTAATTTGCAATATTTGTTGATGCTGGAGCACCCTTTATGACTTCACCGCAAGAATCCCTGGAACTCATCGCGCGAGGATGTGAAGAGATCCTGCTGAAAGATGAGCTGATTGAGAAGTTGAAACAGGGAAGGTCATTGCGCATCAAAGCCGGTTTCGATCCCACCGCGCCTGATCTTCATCTAGGACATACGGTCCTGATCAACAAGTTGCGTCAGTTTCAGACGCTGGGGCACGAAGTGATGTTTCTGATCGGGGACTTTACCGGCATGATTGGGGACCCCACTGGTAAAAACAGCACTCGTCCCCCCTTGACTCGAGACGAGGTGATCGACAACGCCAAAACTTATGAGGAACAGATCTTCAAGATACTGGAGCCAGAGAAGACTCTGGTGATGTTCAACTCCAGCTGGATGAACGGCATGAGTGCTGCCGATCTGATCCAGCTCGCTGCACGCCATACGGTGGCTCGTATGCTGGAGCGTGACGATTTCCACAAGCGGTATGCCAGCGGGGCTCCCATCGCCATCCATGAATTTCTTTACCCTTTGATCCAGGGATACGATTCAGTGGTCATGAAGGCTGATGTGGAACTGGGAGGTACTGATCAAAAGTTCAATCTGCTGGTGGGAAGAGAGCTGCAGAAACAGTATGGTCAGGAGCCTCAGGTGGTGATTACCATGCCTATCCTGGAAGGACTGGATGGCATGCAGAAGATGTCCAAGTCGCTGGGTAACTACATCGGAATCAACGAACCACCGGAGGAGATGTTCGGCAAACTGATGTCCATCTCTGACGATTTGATGTGGCGATACCTGGAGCTGCTCAGTTTCCGTCCGATGGAGGAGATACGACGTTGGCGGGAAGAAGTGGCGCAGGGGGCAAATCCGCGGGATGTAAAGATCCGTTTGGCAGAGGAGCTGGTGGAGCGATTCCATGGTGCCGCCGCCGCCCGCAAGGCCCATGAGGTATTCGTCGCTCGTTTCCGGCATGGGGCGCTGCCAGAGCATATCCCTGAAGTGGAGCTGAAAACTTCTCCGGAAGGGATGCCGCTCGCCAACCTATTGAAGGATGCGGGGCTTACTGCCAGCACCTCCGAGGCGCTGCGCATGATCAAGCAGGGGGCGGTCCGCATCGATGGGGAGCGCGTTGAGGATCGAACCATTCTGCTTCCTTCCGGAAGTGAGCATGTTTTCCAGGTGGGAAAGCGCCGTTTCGCCCGGGTTCGTCTGAAAAGCAACGGGATGATAGGTCGTGCTTGAATTTTTCCGGGGACTCCTGTAGGATTCCCCGTCTTTAGTTTGGGCGGTTGCCCTATGAGAAGCAGGATTGGATTATGAAGACCTTTAGCGCAAAGCCTTCCGAAGTCAAACGCGACTGGTATCTGGTCGATGCCACTGGAAAGACGCTGGGTCGTCTCGCGAGTGAGATTGCCAAGCGGTTGCGCGGCAAGCACAAGCCGATCTATACGCCGCACGTAGATACCGGAGATTACATCGTGGTCATCAATGCTGAGAAGGTGCGGGTCTCTGGCAACAAGGCATCGGCCAAGACTTACTATCGCCACACCGGTTACCCGGGGGGGATCAAGTCCATCACCTTCGAGAAGCTTATCCAGCGCTCCCCGGAACGGGTCATTGAGATTGCGGTGAAGGGGATGTTGCCAAAGAATCCTCTGGGCAGGGCGATGTTCCGCAAGCTGAAGGTCTATGCCGGTGCTGAGCACAGGCATGCCGCCCAGCAGCCACAGCCTTTGGATATCTGAGTCCAGTACAAACCGAAACGGAAAGAGAATGGCAAGCAATCATCAGTATGGTACAGGGCGCCGCAAGAGCTCAACGGCAAGGGTCTATCTGACCCCGGGTAGCGGTAATATCACCATCAACAAGCGTACCCTGGAGCAATATTTCGGCCGGGAGACTGCCCGCATGGTGGTCAAGCAGCCTCTGGAACTGGTGGAGATGACCGATAAGGTAGATGTGAATATCGTCGTTAAGGGTGGCGGTATCAGCGGTCAAGCCGGTGCTATCCGTCACGGTATCACCCGTGCACTGATAGAATATGATGAGTCTCTGCGGCCTGCTTTGCGGCAGGCTGGCTTTGTGACCCGGGATGCCCGTGAGGTGGAGCGCAAAAAGGTGGGATTGCACAAGGCGCGCAAGCGGCCGCAATACTCCAAGCGTTAATAAAAGACAGCGCTTTGTTAACAGCGCGAGAAGCCGTTATTATTTGAGATTGATGGGGAATCGTCTAATGGCAGGACAGCGGACTCTGACTCCGTCAATCTAGGTTCGAATCCTAGTTCCCCAGCCATCTTTTTTGCAAGACCTTAAAGGCCCGATACCATCGGGCCTTTTTCATAAGCGAATCCGCGGTTCGGCAAATTCATCTGGCGTCGTGTCTTTGCATTGTTTGGGGCGAGCCGTCTTTCTGGAAGTTTTTCACTAAACTGGCTATGCTCTGTTCCCTTTTCTTGTTTGAGAAAATCTTGATCCGCTGAAACATGAGCGAACAACGCATCCGCGAGATTCCCTATAACTACACCTCATTTTCCGACAAGGAGATCGTGATCCGCCTGTTGGGTGAGGAGGCTTGGGAGGTTTTGCAGAAGCTGCGTGGTGAGCGGGTTACCGGCCGTTCGGCGCGCATGCTGTTTGAAGTCCTGGGGGATATGTGGGTGGTGAACCGCAACCCCTTCATTCAGGATGATCTTCTGGAGAATGAGCGGCGTCGGGAATCATTGAGTCAGGCGTTGCATCACCGGCTGGATCAGATTGTAGCCCGGGCCGGAGGAAATGAGCAGGCATTGTGGCTGGCGGAACGGGCTCGAGGAGCGGTACGGGAGTTCGAACAGTGGTTTCCTCGCCAGCAGGCCTTACGCCGCCAAATCCTGAAGCGGCTGCTGCCCGTGACCCGCAGGGACAACATCGATTTCAGCGGCATGGCGCGGGTTTCCCATGTAACCGATGCCACCGACTGGCGGGTGGAATATCCGGCGGTGGTGCTCACTCCCGACAGTGAGGAGGAGGTGGCGGCGCTGGTGCGGGGTTGTATCGAACTGGGGCTCACCATCATCCCCCGGGGAGGAGGCACGGGCTACACCGGGGCGGCGGTGCCCCTCTCTTCCGATTCCGCTGTGATCAACACTGAGAAACTGGATTCGCTTGGAGAGGTGGAAATGCGCACGCTTCCCGGCGTTGACAGGGAGGTGGCCACTATCCGTACTGGTGCCGGCGTGGTAACCCGGCGGGTGGCCGAGCGGGCGGAGCAGGCCGGTTATGTCTTTGCGGTAGACCCCACATCCCAGGATGCCTCGTGCATCGGGGGTAACATCGCCATGAATGCGGGGGGCAAGAAGGCTGTGCTGTGGGGTACCACTCTGGACAACCTGATCTCCTGGAGGATGGTGACTCCCGATGGAAACTGGCTGGAAGTGGAGCGCCTCAATCACAATCTCGGAAAGATCCATGAACAGGCCGAGGTTGGCTTCCGCCTCACCCGCTACGATTCGGATGGCGGGGCGCCTCTCGGCGAACCAGAAACATTGACATTGCCAGGTGCCAGCCTGCGTAAGTCGGGGCTCGGAAAAGATGTCACTGACAAGTTTCTTGGCGGTTTGCCGGGGGTGCAGAAGGAGGGGTGTGACGGGTTGATTACCTCGGCCGTATTTCTCCTGCACCGGATGCCTCGTGTCATCCGAACCATCTGTCTGGAATTCTTCGAGCCTGATCTGCACCGGGCAGTGCCGGCCATTGTCGAGATCCGAGACTATCTAGAGGAGCAACCAGGGGTGGTATTGGCCGGAATGGAACATCTGGACGAACGCTATGTACGAGCGGTCAATTATAGTCCCAAGGCACCCCGCCGTGAACTGCCCAAGATGGTGCTGCTGCTGGATGTGGCCGGTTCGGACGAAGAGGTCGTGGCGGAAGCCGCTGCGGGGGTCGTGAAGCTGGCCGGCCGGCGTGGTGCGGAAGGATTTATTGCGGCAAGTGCTGAAGCGCGTCGCCATTTTTGGGCCGATCGTGCACGTACTGCTGCCATTGCTGCTCATACCAATGCTTTCAAGATCAACGAAGATGTGGTGATCCCGCTGGAACGACTGCCGGAGTACAACGACGGTATTGAGCGCATCAACATCGAACTCTCTACCCGTAACAAGCTGGAGATGATCGATGCGGTGATTACCTATCTGTCAGAAGAGCTACTCCGGCAGGCCAGCGGGGAGTATGAACAGAGTGCGGAGGCGCGAGCGATCTTGGAAGCAAAGCAGCATGCGGCACTGGAGCGGCTGATGGAGGTGAAGCAGCGCTGGCAGGCAATGCTCGACAGCCTCGACGCTCTGGCTGAGGCCCATCCGGAACTGCTGGACGAAGGTGCCCGTGAGCGGGTGCAGCCTGGTGATACCCTGTTCCGCCTGTTGCAGCGCCGGGATCTGCGCATCTCCTATCGGCGTGAGGTTGAGCGGCCGCTGAAAGAGATCTTCCTCGGGCAGGAACTGGCAGCGGTGCGGGAAAAGCTCGATGCGATACATGCCAGATTGCGAGCCAGCCGTCTGTTCGTGGCTACCCACATGCATGCCGGCGATGGAAATGTGCACACCAATATCCCGGTGAACTCCAACGACTACCGCATGCTGCACGAGGCGGAGCGGGTGGTGGAACGAATCATGGCCTTGGCGGAATCCCTGGGTGGAGTGATTTCGGGAGAACATGGCATCGGCATAACCAAGTTCCAGTTCCTGGATCCGGAGGCGGTGGAAGCCTTTGTACGCTACAAGCAGAAGGTGGATCCCGAGGGGCGGTTCAATCGCGGCAAGCTGATGCCGGGGTCCGGTCTGCAAAATGCTTATACCCCTTCTCTGCGCCTGGTGGAGCAGGAAGCGTTGCTGTTGGAGGCAAGCGAGTTGGGGGCGCTCAACAGCGACATCAAGGATTGTCTTCGTTGCGGAAAGTGCAAGCCGGTCTGCACCACCCATGTTCCCCGGGCCAATCTGCTCTATTCTCCTCGTAACAAGATTCTGGCCACCGGGCTCATCATCGAGGCGTTTCTCTACGAAGAGCAGACCCGGCGCGGGATTTCGGTGCGACATTTCGACGAACTCAATGATGTGGCGGATCATTGCACCATTTGTCACAAGTGCTTCGCTCCCTGTCCGGTCAATATCGATACCGGTGATGTCACCATTCGCATGCGAAATATCCTGCGTGAACAGGGCAAGAAGAGACGTAACCCAGGCGCCTGGCTTGCGATGCTGTTTCTTAACATCAGCGACCCCACTGCCATCCGCACGGTGCGCAAGGTGCTGGTGCAGTGGGGATATACTGGACAGCGACTTGCCTGGCGCTTGGCCAGCAATCTGGGGCTGACCGGAACCGACCATCCGCCCTCGGCCACCACCGGAAAACCGGTGGTGAAGGAGCAGGTGATCCGTTTCGTGGAGCGCCCTATGCCCGGCGATCTCCCGGCCCGTACCACCCGTGCCTTGCTGGGGATCGAAGACCGTGAAATCGTACCCGTCTTGCGCCATCCCACAAGGAGCGATGAGGATGCCGAGGCGGTGTTCTACTTTCCGGGATGCGGTTCTGAACGGCTATTCAGTCATGTGGGGTTAGCCACTCTGGCGATGCTTTTTGAAGAAGGGGTGCAGACAGTGCTGCCGCCTGGTTATCTCTGTTGCGGTTATCCGCAGAGTGCGGCAGGGGATGATAAAAGAGGAACCCAAATCTCGGTCAACAACCAGGTGCTGTTTCACCGCATGGCCAACACCCTCAATTATTTGGACATCAAGACGGTGATCGTCTCCTGTGGCACCTGCATGGATCAACTTCAGCAGTACCGGTTCGACAAGATTTTCCCCGGTTGTCGGTTGCTGGACATCCATGAGTATCTCGCGCAACGCGGTGTTACCCTTCCGGAAAACGTCGGGACCCGTTACTTCTATCACGATCCCTGTCATACCCCCATCAAGACGGAACGTCCCGAGGAAGTGGTTTCCCGGCTGTTGGCGCGGGAGGTGAAACTCTCCGATCGCTGTTGCGGGGAGGCGGGAACGCTCGCCACCTCCCGGCCCGATATCGCCAGCCAGTTGCGGTTTCGCAAACGGGAGGTGCTGTGTGACGACCTTCGGCAGCTGACTGGTGAACCGTGGGTCAAGAATGGTGAAGTGAAGATGCTCACCACTTGTCCCGCTTGTCAGATGGGGCTGATGCGTTACACGGAGGAGACCGGCCTGGCCGTGGATTATGTGGTGGTGGAACTGGCTCGTCACCGGTTGGGTGAAGGCTGGCAACGGGAATTTGTGGAGCGGGTCAAGAACGGGGGTATAGAGCGGGTGGTATTATAGGAACGCGCGTTTCCCAATTGGAGGAGTGAGTTATGTTTCTGAAACATGAGCCGAGCGGTGATCTGGTAGAAGTGGTGGCGATGAATGAACTGGTGGATCCTTTCCAGGAACGGGTGACGGGGCGTTTTCATTCCGGAGAGGAACTTCAGGACCCGGAACGGTTCAATAAGGGGGAGCTGGTTTTTCCTTCGGGAGAACGTCTGCCACGTTGTTGGACCGACCCCCACTATCGTGAGACTTAAGAGCCGAATCCGACGAAACAAGGACAAGCGATGAAACTGAAACCCCTGTTGCTGGGAGTGGCATTGATGGGAACGGCCAGCATCTCTGCTGCTGGTGCACTCGATGCCAACCTGAACAACGATAGTGCCCGTTTGGCACTGAGCTGGATGACCAGTCCCTCCCCAAACAGTCTGGAGGGGGAAGCGGCCATCTACTACAACACTGATGGCTATTATGTGGGAACCTTGGGTATCCGGGTAGTAGGTGAAACTGGCCGGCAGGGTAACCCACTGGAAGCGGGTGTTGGTGGGAAATTGATCGGTATCACTTCCGGAGATGACGACAATCTTGATGCCATCGGCTTAGGGTTGGGATTCGGATTGCGCTATTACCCGGTCTCGGTCAACCGCCTCGCTTTTGGGGGGCAAATCCACTACGCGCCGGAGATTGTCGCTTTTGGCGATGTCAATAACCTCCTGGAAGGGATTCTGACGGTGGAGTACCAGGTGTTGCCCCAGGCCTTCGCCTACATGGGTTACCGGCTGCTGAAAGTGGAGCGGGAAGATACTGGCGAAAGCCAGGATGTGGATGAGGGAGCGCATGTCGGGATGCGGATTCTGTTTCAGTGAATGGCTCACCACAAGCGCTTGTTCATCGGAGACGGTTCAAATAAAATAGCGCGCAGCGGGAGGTTCCACAGACGGAACGCTCCCGCTTCGTACATATAAACGGAGGTAACGTGAGCGAACCCGCCCTGCTGGTTCTGGAAGACGGGACACAGTTTCCCGGTCGTTCGATTGGACATCGTGGTCAGACAGTCGGCGAAGTGGTATTCAATACCGCAATGACCGGTTATCAGGAGATCCTCACCGACCTCTCATACAGCCGACAGATCGTCACCCTCACCTATCCCCACATCGGCAATGTAGGATGCAATCCGGAAGATGAAGAGTCCACTGGTGTGGCTGCAGCCGGACTGGTGATCCGGGAGCTTTCCCCGATGATGAGCAGCTGGCGTGGAGAAGAGACCCTGGAAGCATATCTCCGACGTCACCGAATCGTGGCTATTAGCGATATCGATACTCGCAAGTTGACCCGTATCCTGCGCGAGAAGGGGGCGCAGAATGGCTGCATCGTGGCCGGAAAGGGGTTCGATGCAAGGGCCGCCCTGGCTGCGGCACGGGATTTTCCCGGCTTGAAAGGGATGGATCTGGCCAGGGAGGTGACGACTCATCTGCCTTATGAGTGGGCCCAGGGGAGCTGGACACTGGAGGGTGGATTGCCGGAGTCCCCCCACCCCATTGAGGAAAAGTTGCCCTGGCATGTGGTGGCCTACGACTACGGCATCAAGCGCAACATCCTGCGCATGCTGGTTGACCGGGGATGCCGGGTCACCGTGGTCCCCGCTCTCACTCCGGCCGAGAAAGTGCTCGAGCTTGAGCCACACGGGCTGTTCCTTTCCAATGGACCCGGTGACCCAGAGCCCTGTGATTATGCCATCGCCGCTATCCGCAAGTTGCTGGAGGAAGGACTCCCCACTTTTGGCATCTGTCTAGGGCACCAATTGCTGGCATTGGCCAGTGGTGCGAAGACGGTGAAGATGAAGTTCGGTCATCATGGCGCCAACCACCCGGTGCAGGATCTGGAGAGCAAACGGGTGATGATCACCAGCCAGAATCATGGGTTTGCGGTGGATGAGGCGTCGTTACCGGAGAATCTACGTGCCACCCACCGTTCCCTGTTCGATGGTACCTTGCAAGGAATCGCTCGTACCGACTGCCCCGCCTTTGGTTTCCAGGGCCATCCGGAGGCCAGTCCCGGTCCTCACGACGTGGCGCCGCTGTTCGATCGCTTCGTGGAGCTTATCCGCCAGACCCATACCGCCTGAGGAAAGATGCCAAAACGCACCGACATAGAATCCATCCTGGTTATTGGCGCCGGTCCTATCGTCATCGGCCAGGCCTGTGAATTCGACTACTCCGGCGCGCAGGCCTGCAAGGCCTTGCGGGAGGAGGGGTACCGCATCGTGCTGGTGAACTCCAATCCGGCTACCATCATGACCGATCCGGAGATGGCCGATGCCACCTACATCGAGCCAATCCGTTGGGAGACCATCGCCCGCATCATAGAGAAGGAGCGGCCGGATGCCCTGCTTCCCACCATGGGGGGGCAGACCGCATTGAACTGCGCGCTGGACCTGGCCAGCCGCGGGGTATTGGAGCAGTTTGGTGTGGAGATGATCGGTGCCAGCCGGGAGGCCATCGACAAGGCGGAGGACCGCGACCTGTTCCGCAAGGCGATGCAGAAGATCGGGCTGGATACCCCCCGCTCTGCCATCGCCCATAGCATGGAGGAGGCGCTGCAGGTGCAGGCGCAGATCGGTTTTCCCGCTATCATTCGCCCCTCGTTCACCATGGGGGGCAGTGGGGGAGGCATTGCCTACAACAAACAGGAGTTCGTGGAGATCTGCGAACACGGCCTGGAGCTTTCTCCCACCAACGAACTACTCATCGAGGAGTCGGTGCTGGGCTGGAAGGAGTTCGAGATGGAGGTGGTGCGGGATCGCAATGACAACTGCATCATCGTCTGTTCCATCGAAAACTTCGATCCCATGGGGGTGCACACCGGGGACTCCATCACCGTCGCCCCGGCGCAGACCCTGACCGACAAGGAGTACCAGATCATGCGCGACGCCTCCTTGGCGGTGTTGCGCGAGATCGGAGTGGAGACCGGCGGTTCCAATGTGCAGTTCGCCATCAACCCGGAGGACGGGCGGATGATCATCATCGAGATGAACCCGCGCGTATCCCGTTCTTCGGCGCTGGCTTCCAAGGCCACCGGCTTTCCCATCGCCAAGGTGGCCGCCAAGCTGGCGGTGGGTTATACGCTGGATGAACTGGCCAACGACATCACCGGTGGTGCCATTCCGGCCTCCTTCGAGCCCGCCATCGACTACGTAGTCACCAAGGTGCCGCGTTTCACCTTCGAGAAATTCCCCAATGCCGACGACCGGCTCACCACCCAGATGAAATCGGTGGGTGAGGCGATGGCCATCGGCCGTACCTTCCAGGAGTCGTTGCAGAAGGCGCTGCGCAGCCTGGAGATTGGTAGTGATGGGCTAAATGAGAAGCTCAATCCAGAGGCCGACAATGCCAAGGAGACCCTGCGACAGGAACTGCGCAGCCCCGGCGCGGAGCGGATCTGGTATGTGGCGGATGCCTTCCGCTACGGGATGGATCTCGAACAGGTGCACGATCTGTGCAGGATCGATCCCTGGTTCCTGATACAGCTCGAAGAGCTGGTGCGGCTGGAAGATGAAGTAAGGAAGGGAGGACTGGATTCCCTGGACCGTGAGCGGATGCGCTTCCTGAAACGCAAGGGATTCTCCGACAGCCGCCTCGCCACCCTGACAGGCGTGACCGAGCAGGAGTTGCGTACTCTGCGCCACCGTCTTGGCGTGCGTCCGGTCTACAAGCGAGTGGACACCTGTGCCGCCGAGTTTGCCACCGCCACTGCTTATATGTATTCCACCTATGAGGAGGAGTGCGAGGCGGAGCCCAGCGATCGGGTGAAGATGATGGTGCTGGGAGGAGGTCCCAACCGTATCGGCCAGGGAATCGAGTTCGACTACTGTTGCGTGCATGCCGCCCAGGCCTGCCGCGAGGATGGTTTCGAAACCATCATGGTCAACTGTAATCCGGAGACCGTCTCCACCGATTACGATACCTCCGACCGGCTCTATTTCGAGCCGCTGACGCTGGAGGATGTTCTGGAGCTCATCGACCTGGAACGTCCCAAGGGAATCATCGTTCAGTATGGAGGGCAGACACCGCTCAAATTGGCTCGGGCACTGGAAGCGGCCGGGGCGCCTATTATCGGCACCACGCCGGACTCCATCGATCTGGCCGAGGATCGGGAACGTTTCCAGCAGATGGTGCGGAAGCTGGGATTACGCCAGCCCCCCAACCGTACGGCACGGACCGAAGAGGAAGCGGTGCGTCTGGCGGAGGAGATTGGTTATCCATTGGTGGTGCGTCCTTCCTATGTGCTGGGCGGCCGGGCGATGGAGATCGTTTATAACGAAGGGGAGTTGCGGCGATACATGAATGAAGCGGTGCAGGTTTCCAACGACTCTCCCGTATTGCTGGATCGCTTTCTGGATGACGCCATCGAGGTGGACCTGGATGCGGTCTGTGATGGTCAGGAGGTGGTCATCGGCGGCATCATGGAGCACATCGAACAGGCCGGGGTACACTCCGGCGACTCTGCTTGCTCGTTGCCTCCCTACACCCTGGGTGATGAGGTGTTGGAGACCATCCGCGAACAGGCCCGTAGCATGGCGCTGGAGCTGGGCGTGGTAGGGCTGATGAATGTCCAGTTTGCCATTCAGGATGGTGAGGTCTATGTGCTGGAGGTCAATCCTCGCGCCTCGCGAACCGTTCCTTTCGTCTCCAAGGCAACCGGCCGGCCATTGGCCAAGATCGCTGCCCGTTGCATGACCGGCAAGAAGCTTGCCGCGCAGG
>Ga0256914_1002545_pt1 | contig 15111 bp, 12 predicted proteins | sample HulkmetaG_FD_191571 | JGI IMG/M metagenome (GOLD analysis project Ga0256914, IMG submission 191571) | Hydrothermal chimney microbial communities from Main Endeavour vent field at the Juan de Fuca Ridge, Pacific Ocean - Hulk | ecosystem: Environmental > Aquatic > Marine > Hydrothermal vents ... | reverse complement strand
CTCCTTGACCGCCACCACCACTTTGACGCCCATCGTGATGACGGTGATGGCCAGCAGCGAGGAGACATACGGGCGGCGCAGAATTTTAAGCAGCGTCTCTTTGATGACGGCAACACCCTCTGGATGCGGGCCCCGCGGCCCTTGGTTCGACGGCAACCCTTTTTCCCGGAATCAAAGGAGGTTGCGGCTCCTGTTACATAATCCATAGCGCCCCGGGCGTCCAGATGCAATTTTTCCACCGCACCGGGCGGCCGGCGCCGATGCCCATTGAGCCTCCCGGCGTTTTCGTGTATCTAATAAAGGCACACCGGCCGTCATCCTCCGGTGGCGGGCACAGCCCCAACCCTCAATCCCGGGATGAAGGTGCATGCGAAGATTACTGCTGCTCTCTGTCAAGATCGTCGGCGCACTGGCCGCACTGTTGGTGGTGGCCGTGGCCGCCTGTATCGTCATCGGGGTGACCATCGACCTGAGCTTCCTGAAACCCGGCGTCGAGGCCTCGGCCCGGGCGGCCCTGGGACGGGAAGTAAAAATCGACGGGCCCGTGGTGTTCGAATTTTCCACCTGGCCGGCCATCCAGGTCAACGATGTGAGCATCGCCAACCGGCCCGGGGCCTCGCAACCGGTGTTTTTCCGAGCCGGCCACGCCCGGCTGCAGATCGCCCTGCTGCCCTTGCTGAAAAGAAAAATCCAGATCGGCGAGATCGTCGCGCGGAAGGTCAGCCTGAACCTGGAAAACGACGCCCGGGGACGGCCCAACTGGGTGTTCGGTGAGCCGAAGACCGGCGCAAACCCCCCCGGCGGCGCATCGGAAAAGAAAAATGGAAAAGCGCCGGCAGTTGACACCGAATCCGAAACGGGCACGGAGCCCATCGGTTTCAGGGGCCTGAACCGCCTCTCGCTCCAAGACATCGCCCTGACTTACCGCGACGCCGCCCTGGGCAAAACACTCGCATTCCAACTGGACGAACTGGTGGGACAGGCCGCACCGGGACAACCGATCTCGCTGAATGTCAGGGGGCGTCTCCAAAAGTACGGCTATGATATCGAACTGCGCGGCGACACCCTGGAGGAGATGCTGGCCAAAGACAAGCCGTGGACCTTCACCCTGACGGGAGATGTGGCCGGAAAGAAAATCAGCACCAGGGGCGACCTGATGGCACGCGGGCGGCAGCCCCAGATCAACCTGGCCTTCGGCATCCGGGATGTGAACGTGGGCGCCATCCTGGCGGCCCTGGGCATCGTCGAGGGCATACAGGCCTCGGTGGGCGACGCCGGTTTCAAGGTGACCCTTAACGGCAACAGCCTCCAACAGCTCCTGGAACAATCGACCATGCTGTTTTCGGTCCGCGATGCCCACTGGCGGGTGGATATCCCCAACACCCAGGCACGTGTCGATATCACCAACCTGTCCGGCGCCATTCGGGTGGAAAAGGAAAAAGCGGTGTCCATGGACCTCGCGGGGCGCATCGGGCAGACCCCGGTCAAGCTGCGCATCACGAGCGCCCCGCTGGTGCGCTACATCACCGACCCTAACGAAATTCCCCTGAAAATCCACGCCTTGCTGGCCGACACGCAGCTGGATTTCTCCAGCCAGGTGAAACTGCCCATCTCCAGCCGGAACATGGAACTGGCCCTGAAAGTGTCGGGAAAACGGATGGACGACCTGAACGACCTGCTGCGCCTGGAGCTTCCGCCCATCGGCCCCATCCTGCTGGACACGCGCCTGAAAATAACCGGCAAGGGCTACGACCTGTCCACACTCAAGATCGCGGTGGGGGAAAGCCGCCTGTCCGGCGGCATGAACCTGGACACCTCGCGGCCAAAGACCCGCCTGGAGGTCAAACTGGTCTCGGATCGGATCCAGATCGACGATTTCACCCCTCGCGGAAAAAAAGGCGCCCGAACGAAAGCGTCGGCCGCGGAGGCCTCTCCGGCGCGGCGGAAACCCCAAAAGAGCGCGGCCCGGGGCACTTCCCCCCAGGGTCGGCGCGGGCTCCTGTCCGACGAAGTGCTCGGCCTGCTGGACGCCCGCATCCGCGTGGAGGCGCGACAGGTGCTGTCGGGCAAAGACAAGCTGGGAAGCGCACACCTGAAGCTGTCGCTCCAAGACGGCCGCCTGGCCATCGAACCGCTGCGCGTCGACGTGCCCGGCGGCGGTGTGCGGCTCGACGGCGACTATCTGCCTGCTGCCGCCGGCATCACGGTGAACGTCAAGACCGCCATCGACAAGTTCGATCTCGGCATCCTGTTTCGCCGGCTCAAACCGGGCACCGACATGGGCGGGATCTTCTCGCTGGACGCCGCCCTGCACGCCACCGCCCCGGACCTGCAACACGTGATGGAATCCGCCGGGGGACACTTCAACTTCATGCTGGCGCCCCGCAACTTTTCCGCCGGCATCATCGACCTGTGGGCGGTCAACCTGCTGGCGGCCGTCATGAAAAAAGCCTCGGAAAAGGACAAATCCAGGATCAACTGCCTGGTGGTGCGGCTGAACATGCAGGACGGCCTGATGAAGGAAAATGCCATCTACATGGACACCACCAGGATGTCCATCAGTGGCCGGGCCGAGATCAATTTCAAGACCCGCCGAATCGACGTGCTGCTGGCTCCCAAGGCCAAGAAACCGCAATTTTTCAGCCTGGCGGTGCCCATCAAGGTCAAGGGCACGTTCGACGATTTCGGCGTGGGCATCGGCATGACCCGGCTTGCCGGCACGATCATCTCCTTCGTCACCAGCCCCGTTCACGTCCCCATCCGGAGAATCTTTGCCAGGAAAGTGCCGGCCGACGGCCGGGATGCCTGCATGGCGGCGTGGGCCGGCGGGCAGGATCGGCGAGAGAAACCGCACAAACAGAAACCTTAATATCCCGTTTCACCCGTACACGAGGAGGCATCTTGGCACCCATCCGCATGACAACAAGCGCCCCCTTCTTCTCCGCGATGCGTTTTTGGGTTTTACTGACGACCCTGCTGGCCCTCACCGGCTGCGCCACCCTTCCCAAGGGGTTTGAAAAGCCGGTATCCACCGTCATCAAGGACACCGGCGACACCGCAGTGGGCAGAGGACTGCGCGCAAAGCTGTCGGCCCATCCCGGCCAAAGCGGATTCCTGATGCTGGGCAGCGGCCTGGATGCTTTCGTTGCCCGCGCCGTGCTGAGCCACGTGGCCGAACGCAGCATCGACGCTCAGTATTACCTGTTTCACAACGACCTCACCGGTCGCCTGCTGATCTACCAACTGATGAAGGCCGCCGACCGCGGGGTGCGGGTGCGCCTGCTGGTGGACGACATGGACCTGGCGGGACGCGACATGAACGCCGCCGTGCTGGACAGCCTCCCCAACATGGAGGTGCGCATCTTCAACCCCTTTTCGCGCAACGCCAGCCGGATCCTTCAGCTGGTCACCCGTTTCGGTTCGGTAACCCGCCGTATGCACAACAAATCTTTCACGGTGGACAACCTGACGACCATCATCGGCGGCCGCAACATCGGCGACGAGTATTTCGAGGCCGACCCGGTACTGTCCTTCGCGGACCTGGACGTGCTGGCCATCGGACCGGTGGTCCAACAGGTCTCGACATCCTTCGACCACTACTGGAATTCAGACCTGGCCTACCCGGCATCGGTGCTGCAGGGAAAGCCGGTCACGGCCGAAGAGGTCCGGGATTTGCGCCACCGCCTTGAAACCTACGTGGCCGGGCAGGCCGGCTCCACCTATCTGAAGGCCCTGGTCGACTCCGATCTGGCCAAGCGCATCCGGCGGCACAATATCCGCTACGACTGGGGAAAAGCCGAAATCGTGGCCGACCGTCCCGAAAAGCTGACCCACGGCTCCGGGAAAGCCCAGTATTACCTGGCCCCCCAGCTGGCACCCTACTTTGAAGGCGTTCAGAAAGAACTCATCATTTTCTCGCCCTATTTCGTGCCGGGAAAAAGCGGGACGGCCTTTCTCTCGGAGGTCTCCCGGCGGGGCGTGCGGGTGCGCATCCTGACCAACTCCCTGGCCTCCACCGATGTGGGCATCGTGCACGCCGGCTATGCCAAGTACCGTAAACAGCTGTTGCACGCCGGGGTGGAACTCTACGAAATGGACAAGAAACTGAGCCGCCGGCAGCGAAAAACCAAAAAAGGAGCCTATTCCGGCTCCGGCAAGGCCAGCCTGCACACCAAGTCGTTCATTTTCGACCGCCGCGATGTTTTCGTGGGCTCCCTGAACCTCGACCCGCGGGCCGTCGTGCACAATACCGAGATCGGCATGGTGCTGGCGTGCCCGGAAGTCGCTACCCGGATGGCGGACTGGTTCGATCAGAACATCGCCAAAGTGGCTTTCCGGCTCACGCTGGAAAAAACCTCCGGTGGACACGAAAGAATCGTCTGGCACGGGCAGAAAAATGGAAAACCCCTTGTTTTTACGGTTGATCCATACACAAGCTTCTGGCACCGGATGGGGATTGGCTTCATGTCGCTGCTGCCCATCGAATCTCAGTTGTGAAAATGGATCCAAAAACCCGATCTATTTCAGTTGGTGCTTTTTCCCGATGTGCTTTCATGCTATAGGGCGGGACCTGCCATCACGATCCGAGCTGTAACGCGACACTCGCGGCGGCCGGTTCGGGCAATCACGACCGGGCCCCGATTCCCAAAGTTACGGTTAGGAACGGAAACTGAACCCTATGTTAAAACACAGTAGAAAAGGCACCCTGGTGTTGATCGGCGGTGCCGAAGACCGAAAATACGAAAAAAAAATACTGAGCCATATCATCCGTATCAACAACCCCTCCAGGGTCGCTGTCTTTCCGACCGCCAGCAGCTATCCGGGCGAGGTGTACGAGACCTACCGCCGGGCTTTCCGTGATCTCGGTGCCGACGAGGTCTTCTACGTGGACATCCGCTACCGCGACGAGGCCGACCGGCCCCGCTATCTGAAGATGGTCAACGAGGCCGACCTGATTTTCTTTACCGGCGGCGACCAGGAACGGCTGGTGGAAATCCTGCAGGGCAGCCGCATCATCAAACGCGTACGTTACCGCTACAACCACGGCGCCACCGTGGCCGGCACCAGTGCCGGCGCCTCGGCTTTGGGAGACCCCATGGTGACCAGCGGAAACGACACGGGTGGATTCAAGAAGGGTGCCATCCGCATCAGCACCGGTTTCGGCTTTCTCAAACGCCTGGTGGTGGACACCCACTTCCTGGCCCGCGGGCGCATCCCGCGGCTGGCGCAGGTCCTGTCCAGCGGCAGAAGCCGCCAGGCCATCGGCATGGACGAAGACACGGCCGTGGCCGTGCACCCCGACCGGACCTGCGAGGTGGTGGGCAACAGCATGGTGACGATCATGTCCAGCTACACGCTGCACTACTCCAGCTATTTCCAGGCCGCCACCGACGAACTGGTGGGGATGGACCGCATCCACATCAGCTTTCTGGCACCGGGGATGAAATACAGCCTGCCCAAACGGCGGGTCATCGGGGTCGATGGCGGCAACGTGCGCAAGGCCCCGCTGGATCTGGGACGGTCCAGGATGCACACCGCCCTGCGCTATTCCGCCAACGACGACGCCGAATCCTGATTCGGTCCGGCGCACCGTCCCCCTCCGGCAAAGGCGCCGGGCTCAAGCCGGGGCCGGATCTGCCGATAAGGGACAACGAACGGGGGAACCCCTTCTGGCGACACCCCCTGCAGGGAGGCCAAAGTGGCGCTTTTCGAGTGGAAATCCGAGTACAGCGTGGGAATCGAGAAATTCGACCGCCAACACCGGATACTGGTAGGCTACCTCAACGAACTCTACGAGGCCCTGCAGGCCGGCCGCGGCCGCAGGGCCCTGGCCCACGTGCTCAACGGCCTGCTGGTTTACACGCGGACCCACTTTGCCGACGAGGAAGAGATGATGCGGCGCTACGGCTATCCAGGATATGCCGAACACAAACGCCGGCACGACCGCATGAGCGACCACGTGCGCATGCTGAAGAAAAAGTTCGATTGCGGCGAAATAGACAGCCCCATCCAGATCACCAATTTCCTCAAGGACTGGCTGGCTCGGCACATCATGGGAACCGACAAGGCCTACGGCCCCTTCCTGATCGAAAAGGGCCTGCCGCCGCGCTGAAAACGGCGGCCTATTTCGGCTTGGGCGGGCTGATGAGCGCCTGGCCGTCCAGTACCAGGGTGCCTTCCTGGTTGGTACAGGTGGTGCGGAGCACCACCCGCTTCTTTTCCTTCAGCACTTCGGCCACTTCCACGCGCGCCGTGATGGTGTCGCCCATGCGGGCCGGTGCCAGGAAATTGAGTTCCTGGCGGATGTAAATAGCGCCCGGCCCCGGCAGGCGCGTGCCGATGACCGCCGAAATGAACCCACCCAGCAGCATGCCGTGGGCGATACGGCCCTTGAAAAAGGTTTTACCGGCGTATTGTTCGTCGATGTGCGCCGGATTCAGGTCACCGGTCACGCCGGCGAACAGGTAAACGTCGGCTTCGGAAATGGTTTTTGAAAATTCGGCTGCGTCTCCCACCGCGATCTCATCGATCGTTTTCCCGATCATCGCGCTCCCGCTCCTTTCCGCTGAATTCTTCCTTCAGGCTAAATCAAAGCGCCGCCCATTTCAACCCCGTAGCACCCGGTTCAACCGCAAGTGACAACCTTTATTAAAGGGCCATACCTGTAACCTGCTCCCCGGTGCGGGCAATCCATGAAAGGCTCCGACATTCACCATGCCAATCGTCACTTGCGATTGGCCTGCGCACAGCGCGGGTTTGCCTTGACAGCGGGGAGTGCTTTCTCTATGGTTTCGGCACCCTGTCCGCCGTGGTGGACAGGATCCGATCGCGCAGTGTGCTTCATCGGTGCAGAAGGAAAATGATGGGGCTGGCTGTTTTTTTGCATCCCTGAATACAAAGGAGATCCCCATGCCCGGCTTTGAAATTTTCGGTGACGAGGAGCGCAAGGAGGTACAGGACGTGCTGGAGACCGGCGTCCTGTTCCGCTACGGGTTCGACGCGGCCCGCAAGGGCCGTTGGAAGGCCCGCGAACTGGAACAGGAAATCGCCGAGCTGACCGGCGCAGCGCACTGCCACCTGTGCGCCAGCGGAACGGCGGCCCTGTCCGTGGCCCTGGCGGCCTGTGGCGTGGGCGCCGGCGACGAGGTCATCGTGCCGCCCTTCACTTTCATCGCCACCATCGAGGCGGTGCTCAATGCCGGCGCGGTTCCCGTGTTCGCCGACATCGACGAGACGCTGTGCCTGGACCCGGCCGCGGTGGCGCAGGCCGTAACCGCACGCACGCGCGCCGTGGTGCCGGTACACATGTGCGGCGCCATGGCCCGCATCGACGCCCTGAAGAAGGTCTGCGAGGACCACGGCCTGATCCTCATCGAGGACGCCTGCCAGGCCTTCGGAGCCTCCTTCGGGGGAAAGGCCCTCGGCACTTTCGGGCGCATGGGCTGCTTTTCCTTCGATGCCGTCAAGACCATCACCTGCGGCGAGGGCGGCGCCGTGATCACCGACGACGCGCAGCTCTACGCGCTGGCCGACGCCTGGGCCGACCACGGCCACGACCACGTGGGAGACGACCGCGGCCTGGAGGGACACCCCATCCTGGGCACCAACTGCCGTATCAGCGAACTCAACGCCGCCGTGGGACTGGCCCAGGTGCGCAAGATGCCGTACATCCTCGAGACCCAGCGGCATCGCAAGCAGGCCCTCAAAGAAGCCCTGGCCGGCGTCGACGGCCTGTGTTTCCGTGAAATTCCCGACCCTCGGGGCGACTCGGCCACCTTTCTCTCCTTCTTCCTGCCCGACGAGGACAGGGCCCGCAGGGCGGCCGGCGCCCTGGCGGCCGGAGGAGTGGACGGCTGCTTCTACTGGTACGACAACAACTGGCACTACCTGCGCCGCTGGGATCACCTCAGGGAGCTCAAATCCGCCGCCCGGCTGCCGCTGACCCTGCTCGACGAGATCCCCGACTACAACCGGCTTGCGCTTCCCCGCTCGGACGCCGTCATGAGCCGCACCATTTCCATGCTCATCAAGCTCTCCTGGACGGACGACGAGGTCGCACGGCGGGGGGAAAAAATGGCGGCCATTCTCGGCCGGGCCTGAAGCGTTTTTCCGGCAAAGCCACGGTCCCGCCGTGTCCGTGCGGGACCGTAGCCAACATTCGAAAGGGAAAACCCGATGTTCAGAAACTATAAAATGGTGCCGCGACTGGTTTTCGGCCGCGGGGCCTTCAACCAGCTGGGAGACATCCTGGCGGAAAAACGGACCGCCGGGCGATCCGCCATGGTTTTCGTGGTGGACGACGTATTCCGGAACAAGCCGCTGGCCGGTCGCCTGCCGGTCGAACCCCGCGACCGGGTGCTGTGGGTCAACGTGGACGACGAGCCCAAAACCGGCTACGTGGACCATCTCACGCAGCTGGCCCGGGAGCACACCGCCGCCGAGGGCACCCTGCCCGCGGGGGTCATCGGCATCGGCGGGGGCAGCGCCATGGACCTGGCCAAGGCCGTGTCCCTGATGCTGACCAACCCGGGGTCGTCGGCCGACTACCAAGGCTGGGACCTGATCAAAAACCCGGCCGTCTACCACGTGGCCGTGCCCACGCTCTCGGGGACCGGGGCCGAGGTATCGCGCACAGCCGTCCTCACCGGGCCGGAGAAGAAACTGGGTCTCAACTCCGACTACACGGTTTTCGACCAGCTGGTGCTGGACCCCGAACTGATCGCCGACGTGCCCGTGGACCAATGGTTCTACACCGGCATGGACTGCTACATCCACTGCGTGGAGTCCCTGAATGGCGGCTTCTGCAACCCCTTCAGCCAAGCCTGCGCCGAAAAGGCCCGGGAGCTGTGCCTGAAGGTCTTCCTGGAGGGCGGGGAGCAGCGCGACGACGACCTGATGATGGCCTCCTTCCTGGGCGGCCTGAGCATCGCCTACTCCCAGGTGGGAGTCTGCCACGCCCTGTCCTACGGCCTGTCTTTCGTGCTGGGACTGCACCACGGCATCGGCAACTGCGTGGTCTTCGACTACCTGGAGGAGTTCTACCCCGAAGGCGTTCGCGACTTCCGCCGCATGCAGGAACACCACGGCATCGAACTACCCCGCGGCCTGACCGCAGACCTGGACGAGGCACAGGTGGAAAAGATGATCGACGTCTCGCTGGTGATGGAACCCCTTTGGGAACACGCCCTGGGCAGCGACTGGAGAAACATCATGACGCGCGACCGCGCCCGCGAACTGTTCCTGCGGATGTGAGCCCGGCCGCCCGGCTCTTTTCAGGAAGGAAAACGACCATGCAGGACCTGCCCGACTGCTACGGCATCATCCCGGCACGTTACCAGTCCAGCCGCTTCCCCGGAAAACCGCTGGCCGAAATCCTGGGAAAACCCATGTTCTGGCACGTGTACGAGCGTTCACGGCGCTGCACCGACCTGAAAAAAGTGGTGCTGGCCACCGACGACGAGCGCATCGCCGAGGCCGCCCGGCGCCTGGAGGTGCCCGTGGTGATGACCGCCGCGCACCACCCCAGCGGGTCGGACCGCGTACTGGAAGCCGCCCGCCTGCTGGGTATCCCCGACGAAGCCATCGTCATCAACATCCAGGGCGACGAGCCCACCATCGAGCCGGTAATGTTCCAGCAGGTGCTGCGCCCTTTCCACCGGCCGGGCGTCGACGTGGCCACCCTGGCGCGCCCCATGCCGGCCGAAGAGGCCGGGGACCCCGACCGTGTCACGGTGGCGCTGGCGCAGAACGGCAGGGGGCTGTACTTTTCGCGCGCCGCCATCCCCTACCCCCACAACCGAAAGGTAGGGTACTATGAGCACGTGGGGCTGTATGCCTACCGGCTGTCCATGCTGCAGCGCTATGTAGACATGGGGCCCAGCCCGCTGGAGAAAACCGAGGGTCTGGAGATGCTGCGCCTGCTGGAAAACGACATCCCGATTTTCGTCGAGATCACCGACTGTGCCAGCGTGTGCGTGGAACGGCCGGAAGACATCGCCCGTGCCGAGAAAATCCTGACGGCCCATGGATGAAGCCGCCGCCCACGGCAGGCGGCAGCTGACCGCGGCCGCGCTGCTCTTCTGGACCTTTGCAGCCGCCCTGGCGGGCATGCCGGCAGGCACCTTCCCGCCCACGCTGTTGGGCATGCTGGCGCTGGCCGTGTGGGTATTGTCGCTCACTGCTTTTCGCCAGGCGGCCTTCCTGGTCCGGCAGCGCTGGCTGTGGCCGGTGTTCGCCATGACGGCGCTGCCCTGGATCGGGTTGATCTACTCCCCGGACCGGGGCGGACTGGGTCTCGAATACGCCCAGAAAACCTACTACTGGCTGTACGCATTGGCCCTGGCCTCCATCCCGCCGGAAAAGTTCAGGGCCCGGCACCTGATCACGGCCTTTCTGGCCGGCCTGGCCTTCAATGCCCTCTTCGGCGCCCTGCAGTTCGCGGGCCTGTACCCTCTCAAGAGCAACGTGGCCAGCGGGTTGGGCCGCGGCTACAGCACGCTCTCGGCCTACCTGGTCACCGGCATGCTGATCGCTTCCTTCTTTCTCAGGAAGGCGGAAAGCTGGAAAGCCCGGGGCGGCCTGCTGCTGCTGATGGGCGTTTACTTCTTCCACCTGGTCATCCTGTTCGGCCGCACGGGCTACCTGACTTTCATCGTGCTGTCGCCCCTCATGGTGCGCAACTTTTTTCACCGCACCAGGGTCTGGGTGATCGCCCTGGTCTGTATGCTGCTGGTGGGCGCCATGTTCCTGTCGCCGGTCGTACGAGAACGCGCGGCTCTCACGGTGCAGACCCTCAAATACCACCTGTCGGCCGGTCCCGACGAAGCCTGGGGACGCAAGTATTCCCCTCACCAGGACCGCTTCTTCATGTGGCACAAGGCCGCCAGCCTCTTCTGCCAACACCCGCTCATCGGCGTGGGCACCGGGGGCTTCCGCAGCATGGTCCGGAAGACCAGCCCCCCCGGAACGCCCCTGATGGCCCATCCCCACAACGACATCCTCTACATGGCCGTCAGCTACGGCATACCGGGACTGCTGGTCTTCGCGTGGTTCTTCGGGACGCTGCTGCGTGCGGCCTGGCGCAAGCGAGACACGGACGCCGGCTACTTCGTGCTGTCGGCCACCCTAGTGATCCTTTTCAGCGGCCTGTTCAACGCCCAGATCCTGGACGCTGGCATGCTTTTTTTCCTGGCCTGCGTGGTGGGACTGCTGCGCTGGGTGACAAGCGGGTCGGAGAGGGAAATGCAGGAGCAAGGGAAAATAGACTAAAAGGTCCCTTTGTCAAGGGACAAGTGACTGTTTTGCAGAACCCGCCGGGCCTGCGGCCCGTCAGCCGACGGCGGTATGAACGCCGGAAGCCATTGCGCGGCATTGTACTTCCCGGGCAGGGCCCCTGAGAGAAGTCCGGCAGGGGGAGGCGCCCGGGCGGGGCGACCTCCGCCTTTTCACGGGGCCGTTACGAATCGATAGCCTTCTTCAGCTCCGCCAGGGTTTCATCGGGCATCTTGAAGGAGTGTTCCGGGGCCGGGAAAACCCGCTCGCGGACTTCCTTTTTGTACTCCGCCAGCGCCTCCAGGATGATGGGGCGAATGCGGGTGTACTGCTTGACGAACTTGGGCACGAACTTGTCGAAAAGGCCCACCATGTCGTGGGTCACCAGTACCTGGCCGTCCACGTCCGGCCCGGCGCCGATGCCGATGACCGGCACCGCCACCGCTTCGGCCACCAGTTTTCCCAGCGGGGCGGGCACGGCTTCCAGGATGATGGAAAAAACGCCGGCGTCCTCCAGCGCGCGGGCGTCGTCGATGATCGCCCGGGCGGCGGCCACGTCCTTGCCCTGCATCTTGAAGCCGCCCAGGGCGCTGGCCGTCTGGGGCGTGAGCCCGATGTGCCCCTGGACCGGGATGCCTGCCTTGACGATAGCGGCCACGGTGGGGGCGAAATCCACGCCGCCCTCGAGCTTGACCACGTCGCAGCCGCCCTCTTTCATCAGCCGGCCCGCGTTGATGATGGCGTCCCGCACCGAGGTGTTGTAGCTCATGAAAGGCATGTCGCCCACCACCAGCGGGCCCTTGCAGCCCCGCATGACGGCGCGGATGTGGTGAATCATGTTCTCCATGGTGACCTCCACGGTCCCGTCCAGCCCCATGACCACCATGCCCAGCGAGTCGCCTACCAGCACGATGTCGACCCCGGCCTCATCGGCCATCAGGCCGAAGGGGTAGTCATAGGCGGTGACCATCACCAGCGGGCGCCCCTCCCTCTTGGCGTCGCGAATGTCCAGTACGGTTACTTTCTTCCCACTCATCTCAATCGCTCCTTTCAGTTGAACAGACCCCTTGGCGGACAGGTCTGGATGGTTTCAATAGTGCGCCTGCATGGTCTCCACCAGGGTGGTCAGTGTCCGGTTGACCGGCACCGGGATCCCCAGGCGTTCGGCCTCCCGCACCACGAAACCGTTGATGGCGCCGATTTCGGTCGGCCGCCGGTGGTCTACGTCCTGGCCCATGGAAGAACGGTTGACGGCCGTGTCACGCGCCACGCCCAGCATGCGCGCCACCGCGTCGTCGGCCACGGCGACCCCCAGGGCCCGAGCCACGGCGACGGCCTCCTTCACGGCTGTGGCGGCCAGTTCGCGGGTCTGGGGCAAGTCCAGCAGTTCGCCGTTGCGGATGCCGGTCAGCGCCGTTATGGCGTTGATTCCGATGTTGACCAGCAGCTTGTTCCACACCACGGCGCGGATGTCCGTGCTGATGTCGGTCTCGATGCCGGCGCCGGTGAAAAAGGCCGCTGTTTGCTCGGCCGGTTCGGGATTATCACTGTCCCACATGCCGATGACCGTGATTGAGCGGCCGGCATGGCGAACGCGTCCCGGCCCCAGCAGGGTGGCGCCGTGGGCGGTGGTGCCGGCGATCACCCGGCCGGCGCCCACGGCTTGTGCCAGCACGTCCGCGTTGCCCATGCCGTTCTGCATGGTCAGGGCGAACCCGCCGTCTCCCAGCACCCGGGCGGCGGTCTCGGCGGCCGCCGGCGTGTGCATCGATTTGACGAAAATGACGGCCAAGTCGGCCGTCCCGATGGCGGCGGGATCCGTCGTGGCCCTGACCGGGATGGTACGCGTCTCCCCCTGCCACTCGTAGGAAAGGCCCCTCGCGTTGAGGGCGTCGACGTGCTCCTGCCACACGTCCACCAGCCAGACTTCGGCACCGGACGCTGTCAGCAGGCCGCCAAAAAGACATCCCATGGCGCCTGCTCCGATAATGACGGTTTTCATACGCAAACTCCTTGTCGATTCGACCTGTCGGGTTCCAATGCAAATGGCGTTCTCGTTACGGCACGAAACGTCCCGCAAGGCGTCGGCAAACCTTCCCTAAAACGCCCGGTCCGGGGGCGCCCCCCGGTCTCCGAAGGCTGGCGGCGAGGCCCTATTTTGCCACCAGCTTGGCCAGCCACATGGTCAGAGGCGAGTAGAAGGTGATGATCAGCAGGTCCATCAGCAGCACGGCCAGGAAGGGCAGAATGCGGCGGCTGATGGCCCCCAGGCTGTCTCCCGAAATGGAACACGAGACGATCAGGCAGATACCCATGGGGGGTGTCAGCATGCCGATGGCCAGGTTGGTCACCACGATGGCGCCCAGATGCACCATGCTAATGCCCAGCGACGGCAGCATAGCCGTGATCATGGGCACCAGCAGGATCAGCGAGGCCGTCGTTTCCACGAAAGTGCCGGCGATGAGCAGCACCAGGTTGATGAGCAGCAGCAGCACCACCGGGTTGCTGCTCATGCCCAGCATGGCGCCGGCCAGCTGGGCGGGGATGTTCTCGATGGCCGCGATCCAGCTGAAGATCGACGCCGTGGCGATGATGAACATCACGATGGCCGAGGTCACGGCCCCGTCCCGGAAGATGGGGAACAGGTCCTTGAGCCCGATCTTGCGGTAGACGAGCATGCCCACCACCAGCGCGTAGACCACGGCCACGGCCGCCGACTCGGTGGCGGTGAAGACCCCGAAGAGGATGCCGCCCAGGATGATCAGGGGCGCGCCCAGGGCCAGCAGCGCCCGCTTGAAGGTACGCCACACCTCGGCCAGGGAGAAAGGCGTGGTGGCGGCGTACCCCTGCCGGGTGGAGATGAAGGTCGACACGGCGATCAGCGAAAGGCCGATCAGAATGCCCGGCAGGATGCCGGCGGCAAACAGCTGTCCGATGGAGGCGCCCGTCAGGAAACCGAAGATGATCATGGGGATGGAGGGCGGGATGATCACCCCGATGGAGCCCCCAGAGGCCTGCACCGCAGCGGCGAAGTCCGAGGCATAGCCCGATTTTTTCATGGCCGGGATCAGGATGGCCCCCACGGCGGCGGCGTCGGCGGCGGCCGATCCCGAGATGCCGGCGAAAAACATGGCCGACACGATGGTGACGGCCGCCAGCCCACCGGGCAGCCAGCCCACCAAGGCGTTGGCGAAATCGATGATGCGGCGGCTGATGCCGCCCCACTCCATCAGCACCCCGGCGAACATGAACAGCGGCACGGCCATGAGGTGAAAAGAGTCCGTACCGCCGAACATGCGCTGCACCATCATCATCATGGGGAAATCGCCCTGCACCAGGATGCCCAGCACCGAGGCCACACCGATGGCGATGGCGATGGGGGCGTTGAGGGCGAAGAGCGCCAGCAGGGCGATGAGCAGGACTTCGGTGGTCACGACGCCTCCTTCCCCGTGAGTTCACGCACCAGGAAAGAGAGGCCGTGCACCAGCAGGATGGCGCCGCTTGCGGGAATGATGGCGAAGATGATCCACTTGGGAAGGTACAGCGCGGGAGAGATCTGGAGGCGCACGAAATAGGAGAACTGGACCCCGTAGACGATCATGATGACGAAAAAGGCGATGGAGACGAGGTGCACGAAAACGGCCGTCAGCCGCTGCCAGGCCGCCGGCAGGCGGGTGTAGAGCATGTCGATGCCCGGGTGAACGCCGCGGTAGTAAGCCACAGACGCCCCCAGGAAAGTGAGCCACACCAGCATGAACCGCGCCAGTTCCTCGGACCAGAACAGGGACTGGTTGAGCACGTAGCGAAAAAAGACCTGCACCGCCACGATGACGGCCATGG
>Ga0256914_1002544_pt1 | contig 15112 bp, 9 predicted proteins | sample HulkmetaG_FD_191571 | JGI IMG/M metagenome (GOLD analysis project Ga0256914, IMG submission 191571) | Hydrothermal chimney microbial communities from Main Endeavour vent field at the Juan de Fuca Ridge, Pacific Ocean - Hulk | ecosystem: Environmental > Aquatic > Marine > Hydrothermal vents ... | reverse complement strand
GGAGAGGGTATTTAGCGGTTGACCAAGGAGCAGATGGCCCAGTCCCAGGCCTATGGCAGGGTCGAGAAGCCTTGTTATCGCTTTATATTTGCAAAAAAAACGTGACGCCTCTTCCAATGACATATCTAGGCAGTCGGCAAAGTTTTTTCCATAAAGTGATATCTCAAGGGCCTCTTGAGCAAAACGGCTTCCTTTGCACTCGGGGCAAGGAACAAATACGTCTGGAAGAAACTGCATTTCAAGCACCTCAAACCCTTGCCCTTTGCACTCAGGGCATCTTCCCCCATCCACATTCAGGGAAAAGTAGCCTGGTCTGAGGCCTCTGACCTTGGCCTCCTTGGTTTTAACAAATAGCTTCCTCACCTGATCGAGCACCTTGAGATAGGTACCAGGACATCACCTAGGCGTCCTGGACAAGGGCTCCTGATCCACGAAGACCACCTTTTCTATTCCTTCAGGAACCTCGAGCCGTTCCATGGAACCAGGTTCCTCGCATGGAATGCCCATCCTGCGAAGCATTCCTCTATAAAGGCAATCCTCAACCAGGGTCGACTTTCCAGAACCAGAAACTCCACAGACACATGTAAAAAGACCAACTGGAAACCTGCACGAAATGGTCTTGAGGTTGTGATGCCGGATCCCTTCGAGATATATATAAGACACCTCTTCATCTCTCATGCCATCGCCTAAGCCCTCTTTGTCAAATCGAGCAATGGTCGCCAGATCCTCAGTGCCAGTTTTATCCGCAACAATGTTTCCGCCCTCCATCCCGGAACCCGGTCCCAGCTCCACCACCCTATCGCAGCACGCCAGCATGGCATGGTCGTTTTCTGTCATAAGGACCGTATTGCCTTGTTCCCTAAGTCCCTCGATCACTTGGCGGACCCCTTTCACATCCTTCGGGTGAAGACCAGAAGAGGGCTCTTCAAGACAAAAAAGCGTTTCTGAAAGGCTCACCGATACCCCCTTGGCAAGACAGAGACGGGAAAGCTCGCCCCCTGACAGCGTCCTAGACTGCCTGTCAAGGCTGAGGTATCCCAGGCCAGCTTTCTGAATAAGGGACAGTCGCCTTCCCAGATCCTCCAAGAGGCTTTGAGAGGCCTTGTCATGGAGAACAACACCTAGACCATCCACCCACTTCAGGGCATCGTCCACGCTCATTCTGTAGAACTCTGAAATATTTTTGCCCCCAAGCCTGAAAGCCAGGGCTGCAGGACCAAATCGAGCTCCATTGCACGCAGGACACCTTTCATAGGCCCTATAACGTGAAAGCAGAATCCTGATATGTGCCTTGTATCTCTTTGTCTCCAGCCAGTCGAATATGGCCTTCAACCCATACCATTCGTCCTTTCCGTGAATGACCCATTTGCGTTCCTCATCTGTCAACTCTCTCCAAGGCCTTTTGGCATCGAGCCCCCAGCGGCGACACCATTGAAGAAGCAGGGCCTTGTCATCATGCCAGTTCTCAAGGGGTCTTATTGCCCCATCTATTATGGAGACAGAGGCGTCGGGAATGACGAGATCCCAGTTGATACCCATGACCCTTCCGAAACCGCTACATTCATGGCAAGCGCCTTCTGGCGAGTTGAAGGAGAAAAGAAGGAGGGTGGGTTCAACTGCTCCTGTGCCACACCTTTGGCAAACCGGGATCTTGGAGAAGAGCTTTGGCCTGCCGCCGTCTGCAGCTACTAAAATGCGTGTTCCACCAATGGAAAAGCCGTTTTCTACCGCCTCCTGAATCCGTTGAGACGATAGTTTTGCCAAGGGAATCCGGTCTATAACAACAAGGATCTTATCGTCACCTCGGATTGTGCATTCTCCCACGTCAACGACTTTGCCACCTTGGAGGATTCGTCTATATCCTTCTTGCACCAAATCTAGCAATCCCTGTCTATCGGCTTCGATACAAACGTATCCGATCCTGGCCCCTTCTCTTGCCTTATCTGCAAGGAACTCCCACACATGTTGCCAACTGGCAGGCATTATGGGGCAATTGCACTTGGAACAATGGGCCACACTGTTTTTGTAAAAGAGCATTCTGGTGGTGAAACTTATCTCAGAAAGTGTGGCTACTGTGGATCTGGAATTCCTCACCGGGTTGGCCTGGCCAATTCCTATGGCAGCAGGCAAGTTTTCCAATGCCTCGACTTTCGCCCGTGGAAGCCGTTCCAAGAACTGACGGGCATAGGGGGAAAAGGTTTCGATGAAACGTCTCTGGGCCTCTGAGTATATAGTATCAAACACCAGCGAAGACTTTCCTGCACCTGAAGGCCCAGAAATACCACAGATGGTCCCAAGCTCTATCTCGATATCAAAACCCTTGAGATTGTGCTGCCGAACCCCTTTTACAGTAAGCCTTTTCATTAGAACCCAATAAAAAATTACTCAATGCAGACTCAACGATCTGCTTTCTTTAATTATAAGCCTTGTGACAAAAAAGATGCATGATAAGGTTTAAACAAACAGAAAAATTTCAAGGAGACTCCTTATATGGGTATTAAGGCACTTTCTCACCTGCTCGCTCCTTCAGCAATTGCCATGCTCCTTGGCCCTGGCATAAATCCCTTGTTTGAGCAAAGGTTATTTCAAAACATAATAACTTCAGGTTTTGCCGGACCAATATATCCGATTGATCCGGAGAGGGAGGCTGTTTGCAATATCCCTGCATACAAGGATCTCAAAACCATAAAAAAGAAACCGGATCTGGCTGTCATAACTGGCCCACCTGAATACGTTCCAAAGGTTCTGAAAGAGTGTGGCAAGGCAAAAATACCTGCCGCAATTATATTTTCAATGGATTTCAGGCATCGGACTAAAGACAGCGAACAAATCGCGTCAAAGATAGCTGAAATATGCAAACAATACCAGATTAGATGTATTGGGCCAAATTCACTTGGGATCATACGTCCCGGGAAGGGCATAAATATAAGTGTCAGCCTCAAGGCACCGCCCAAGGGCAAGGTCGCCTTTCTTTCGCAAAGTTCTACACTTGCTGCGTCCATCCTAGATTATGCTGCATCAAAACACGTGGGCATGAGTACATTTGTCTCTATTGGCGCACAGATAGACGTGGACTTTGGCGATCTGATAGATTTTCTCGCAATGGACCCTGAAACAAGGGGGATAATCCTTTATCTTGAATCCATTAAAAATGGAAGGAGATTTCTGAGCGCAACCAGGTCCTTTACACGCACTAAGCCAATAGTAGTCATTAAGGGGGGGAAGTTCGAGCAATCAAGGCTTGTCTCCTTCAGCCGCATGGGACTTCTTACAGGAGAAGACGCTGTCTATGATGCAGTATTTAAAAGGGCTGGAATGGTAAGGGTGGAAGACATACTAGAACTCTTCAATACTTCCGAAGCACTTTCCAAACAGCCAGCCCCAAAAGGGAACAAGCTTGCCATTGTCACAAATGCAGGAGGACCAGCAGTACTTGCCATAGATATGCTTATAAGAAAGGGGGGCGGCCTTGCAGAGCTAGAACCAGAAACGGTATCCTCCATTAAGCAAATCCTTCCGGCAACGGCTCCGGTATCCAATCCGGTAGATTGCCTGTCTGACGCCTCTGCTAAAAGGCTCGCAGGAGTGATAGAACCGCTACTTCAGGACAGCTCATCCGATGGCCTGCTTGTGATATTGACCCCTCAGCCTCTTACTGAGCCGCTGGATACGGCAAAAGAGCTTATCCGGCTTGCGTCAAAACATCCATACAAGACTGTCCTTGCCTGCTGGATGGGAAGCGAAGACATGGACTCTGCAAGAAAACTACTCAACCAAAACGCAATACCTACATTTGTAGCCCCAGAGCAGGCAGTGAAAAGCTTCCTTTATATGTACAACTATGAGGCTAACAAACAGCTTCTAAGCCAGACACCTTCTAACATCCTTGCAGACTATCATCCAGACAGAGAAAAGGCCCTTGCAACATTTCATGCCGTCTCCAAGGAGGGAAGACGCTTTCTTCTTGAACGGGAAACTAAACAGGTCCTTGAGGCTTACGGGATAAAGACGACACCAATGTTTCTTGCCAAGACAGCAAATGAGGCCAAGAGGCTTGGCAAAAAGATTGGATTCCCAGTTGCCCTCAAGATTGAATCTCCAGACATACCTAACAAAAGCAGGGCAGGAGGAGTTAAACTGCATGTGCTGGAACATCAGGTGGAAACGGCATTCAAAATCCTGACAGACAACCTTAAGAGATACAAGCCAGAAGCCGAATTTAGGGGAGTTACTGTAGAACCAATGATCCTAGGCATGGGTTACGAACTTGCAATGGGCGCCAAAAAGGACCCAACCTTTGGCTCGGTAATAGTTTTTGGCCTTGGGGGAGAACTTCTCGAAGCCGAAAAGGACACTACAGTGGGCCTACCGCCCTTAAATCAGGCGCTCGCGAGACGTCTTGTAGAGGAGACAAGGATAGGCAGACAACTACTCCATGAAAAAAACGAGATAATACCCATTTTGGAAGAGTCTCTTGTACGGTTCTCCATTTTAGTGGCTGACTTTTCCATAATAAAGGAGATCGAGATCAACTCCTTTTTTATTGACCAGGAAAGAGGCGTATGTTTGGACGGAAGAATAGTTTTGGAAGATGAAATCCCAAAAGATATGCAAAAAATGCAGGCTGATATATGCCCCGATCATTTGGTAATCTGTCCCTATCCTTGTCAGTATACAGAAACAAAGACTCTCAAGGATGGCACACCATACGTTATCCGGCCGATCAAACCCGAAGACGAGCCCCTAATGGAAGAGCTTTTCTCTACATTCTCCGAACAAACCATTATCAACAGATTTTTCCAGCTAAAAAAACACCTTACCCACGATGAGTTGGCCAGATACTGTCAGGTAGATTATGATAGGGAGATTGCCCTTGTAGCCAGCCTTGAACAAGGAGACAGGGAACGAATAATGGGGGTTTGCAGACTTGCAATAATGCCTGATGGCAAAAATGCAGAACTGGCAGTAGTAGTGGGAGATCCATGGCATGGGCATGGAATAGGAAAGACACTTATGGCCAAAACCCTCCAAATTGCAAAAGAAAAAGGCGTGAAAAAGATATGGATGGATGTTCTTAAAGACAACAGGATAATGAACAGCATTGCCAGAAAATTTGGATTCAACACAGTCCCTTCCGAAGATCCTGACATAGTACGTTACGTGTTAGAGGTTTAGTAAATGGCACAGTTTAAGCCGATTAACTTGATATTTTCTAGCCGCTTTCTCGACCACGATACCGGAGGAGGTGACCATCCAGAATCTCCCAAAAGGCTTGTCAAAATACTAGAGAATCTACGATCAGGACCTCTCAAAGATAAAATAGACTTGGTTAACCCCAAAACAGTTGATAAAGATTTGCTCTTTTCAGTCCACTCAAAGGACTATGTTATGCGTTTTGAAGAGGCATGTCTTTCGGGTATGGAAACCTTTGGACATCAAGACAATAGGATTTGTTACGATACATTTCAAGTCGCCCTTCTTGCAGCAGGTGCATGTCAAAAAGCAGTGGATCTTGTTGAAAAAGGGCCTGAAGGGGTTGTCATGAGCCTTGTGCGGCCACCAGGACATCATGCAGAGGCGTCCCTGCCCCTTGGCTTTTGTTTCATAAACAATGTCTGTCTTGCTGCCAAATATTGGCAGAACAGATACGGACGGAAGAAGGTCTTTATATTTGATTTCGACGCCCATCATGGCAACGGCATTCAAGAAGTCTTTGACTCAGACAAATCGGTCTTTTATGCCAGTATTCATGAACATCCCACCTTTAGCTTTCCAGGAACTGGTTATGAGGAAGATACAGGAAGCGGACCTGGAGAAGGTTTTACCTTAAACGTTGCATTACCGCCTGGAGCCACAGACTCTCTTGTAATGAAAGCACTGAAGGAACGTATAGAACCGGCAATTGAACAGTTCAAGCCAGAATGCATTATTGCCGCGGCAGGATTTGATGGCCATGAAGCAGATGATATGTCTGGTCTGGCCTACTCCACAGGGCTTTTCGGACACATAGGCTCGTTTCTTGCTGTTTTTGCCGAAAAATTCTGTCAGAACAGGCTGGTCAGCATCCTTGAAGGGGGATACAGTCTAAAATTCATAGGCCCTTCGGTGGAAATATACCTTGGCGGTCTTGCCATAAGAATATGAATTAGAGGGGAAAAATGTTTGTCACCACGTACATGACAAAAAAACCCGTTACAATCTTTCCAGATACCCTAATTCCGAAAGCCAAAGAGATATTAAGAGAAAGGGGATTCAGACATCTTCCTGTTACAGACCAGCAAGGAGTACTCCTGGGTATGGTCACCGACAGGGACATAAGGTCTGCCTTTCCATCATCTATATTGGAAGAGCAGGAGAGGAAACGCATACTCGGTAGGGTGGCAAACTCGACTGTGGAATCCATCATGAGCACAAGCCTTTCTAGCCTGAGCCTACGCTCTACAATAGATGATGCCCTTATCTTGCTTGAGAAGCAAAATATAGGCGCGCTACCGGTACTCGATGACTCAAACAAGGTCATAGGGATATTCTCTATTCGGGACCTAATGCGCGCTTATGGAGATCTATTTGGCCTTTATGAAAAAGGAAGCGTATTGGTCAGCATCAAGGAAGAAGGACAAGATACTATAAACAGGATATTACGGACCCTTGAGAAGAATGACATACCCATCATCAGGCTCGTAAGGGCCACACAGCCCACTGAAGACAAAAAAGAAACACAAGTGATTTATATAAGGGTCCAGACTATGAACCTGCCATCTATAAAAAATGCTATGAAAGAGGCAGGCCTTACCTTACTGTGAGGTTTCAAAAAGTGAAAACGGTTTTTATCGCTGGCACTGATACAGACGTAGGCAAGACTTTCATCACCAGCTCTATAGCCGCGCTCCTTTTAAAAAAGGGATTACATATAGGAGTGATTAAATGGACGGGCACAGGAGGTGACAAATCCAACCCTGATATAGACTATATTGTGACTCAGGCAGCAAAGGCATCCTTTGGCCCTGGCTCAAAGCTTTCGGTTTCATGCCCATACAATTTTACCTTTCCGGCCTCTCCACACCTTGCTTCTGCAATGGAGGGCAAAAAAATAGATCCTCAAAGAATACTAGAGGCAACAAAACAGATGGAACAAACCTGCGACGTTGTGATAATAGAGGGAGTTGGCGGGCTCATGGTACCGCTTAATCAAGATATTTTGTTAATAGACCTTATTAGGATATCCGGCTGTCCGGTTATCCTTATTGCCAGAAGCGGCCTTGGAACAATCAACCATACTCTCTTGTCTCTGGAGGCTCTAAGGCATAGAAACATCAAGGTAAAGGCCGTGGTTCTAAACTCTATTAGTTCCGAAGGCCAAGCTGATACAACCTCTGAAGAGATTGTGACAGACAACAAGGAGACAATTGGTAAAATCGCCAGGCTACCGGTATTTGGCCCTGTTCCCTTTGACAGGAATCCTTTGTCGGAAGCTGTATTCGGTTTTGTGGACCCTGTGGCACAAATTATTGTAGAGGACTGTGCATAATGGGTAAAAACACCTCCCTCAAGGCCGGTTTTCTCAAGATCGTTGGCCTTGGCCCGTCTGGTGAGGAGTGGATATGCCCTCCAGCACTCCAGGCTATTAAAGAGGCCCAGGTCATATGTGGATACAAAACATATATAAAGCTAATAGCCAGACTCTTACAACCAGGGCAAGAAGTCGTACAGACAGGCATGACTAAAGAAAGGGAAAGATGCCAAAGGGCCATTGAAATTGCCCTTTCTGGGAAAAGGGTTGCGCTTGTTTGCAGTGGAGATCCTGGCATCTATGCCCTGTCTGGGCTTGTTTTTGAAATATTAAAAAAAATGGGAGTAACAAACAGCAGGCTCCAGGTAGAAGTAATACCAGGAATACCTGCATTGAGCGCCTGTTCCGCCCTTTTGGGAGCGCCCCTGATTCACGACTTCGCGGTGATCAGCCTAAGCGACCTTCTCACACCTTGGGACCTTATTGAGGAGAGGATAGAGGCGGCCTCCAAGGCAGATTTTGTCATTGTATTCTACAATCCCCGGAGTAAAAAACGACGGGATCATCTGCCAAGGGCCCTTGACATAATAGCAAAGCACAGAAAAGGGGATACGCCTGTAGGCATAGCCACAAAGGCCATGAGACAGGGACAGGAGCTATATATAACCAGCCTTGCAGAAATATGTAAAAAAGGCCCTGATCACTGGAACATAGGCATGCAATCGTTGTTGATAGTTGGAAACAGACAGACCTTTGTCTGGAATGGAAAAATGATAACGCCGAGGGGATATGAGATCTGATCCGCGTCTTTTGTCTGTTCTGGTCGTATTTTGCCTATTGAGCCTTTCTGTTCGTGTAGAGGCCTCGGAACCCAAAGAGACGAATATCAACAGAAGGACTATGGAGCCCCTAACCTGTGAAAACCTTGAATCTGTCACCCTTTCTGGTGTCTATTCACCATACAGAATACATGTTATTAAGGCAGAAGTAACAGGCACTATCATAAAAATCAATGCCAGAGAGGGCCAAATGCTTCCAGCGGGTATCCCGATAATGGAGATAGACTGCTCAGCCCTTGAAAAACAGCTTGAACTCCTAAAAGACATTGTTTCGGCCTTAACAGAGGAAAGAAAACTCCTTGAAAAGAATCTCGAGCTTGTGCGCAAAAAATATAACAGGTATCTGCAACTCAAAAAAGCAGGACACATAGAGCAACAGCTTGTGGAAGATATGGAAGCCCAAGTAAACGCTGCGCTAATGTCCATGGTTGACAACAGACGCCAAATCGCAGCAACAAAACGCAGCATTTCAGAAATCCAAGACAGGATAAAGAAATCCCGACCCCTTTTTGACAGGCCACTATATGTGTCCCAAAATTTCAAGGAACTTTATGAAAGTACGGTGCCAGGCGAAAAATTATCAAGGCTTCTTGACATATCCAAGGCCAAGATACACCTTGTCTTGTCTATTTCTTGCTTCAAAAGACTTCAAAAAAGGCTGACTCGGGAAAAAACAATAAATTTTTCTATCTTAGATAAAAATGGTAAAGCCATACAGCTTAAGGGCAAGGCAGAAAGGCTCAAGATTGATACTGACAACCACTATCTCTACAGTTACGGATTTGATCTCGTATTTTCACCACTAGAGAATTTACTGTGGGGCCAAGTTGTAAGAGTCCAGCTACATTTATAAATAAGATAAGCTGTCATATGTATGAATGACAAAGAAAGCAAAAAAAGGCCCATCCCCAGCCATCTGGTTGGTTTCTTTGTTGACAGGCGTCCCCTTGCCCACACTCTCACCCTTCTTTTTGTTATTACAGGCATAATCTCTTACTTTCAGCTTCCTCAGGAGCTTTTTCCACCAATCCCTACCAACAAGATAGAGGTCAGTGCCTATTATCAGGGCACCTCGGCTGACACCTTCGACGATATCATAACCAGCAGAATAGAGGATGAGGTGCAAAACATCGAGGGCGTGAAACTCATCGAATCGGTGACCAGGGACGGATCGTGCCTCATTACCATAACCCTTGACGACTCGACTCCTGTTGAAGACACCCTGTTCAAGGTGAGGGACGCAATAGACAGGGTGAAATCCGATTTCCCAGAAGACATGGATGATCCTACAGTAGTCAGAAGGATAGAAAAATATCCGCTTCTTACCCTGTCAATCAGCGGCGCACCTGAAGAACAGCTACAAGATGTGGCAGAAGACATCAGGAAGGAGATAGAAAGGATTCCCGACATTTCAAAGGCTACCATTAACGGCAAGGCGAAAAGGGAAATTCACATCTATCTAAAAAATGACATCCTGGAGGCATTAGGGATAACCCCTTTTCAAATCAAGGAACTGATAAAATCCTGGGTCAACAACAGTCCCCTTGGAGAGATAAAGGAGAGGGGCAACCACATCTTCATCGCCACCCCTGGCGGCAGACCTTCCCTGGCATTCTGGAATTCGCTAATCCTCCACACAGGAGGGAAAAAACTTTATCTGTCGAGGATTGCAGATATACGTCTTGAGCTGTCAGAGGTAAAAAGCCTATCCCACTTCAACGGTGTCAGGAACATCTCGCTCACCATATTCAAAACCGCCAAGGGTTCATCCATTCATCTGTCCAACAAGATAAAATCCCTTATAAAGGAGTGGGAAAAACGGTACAGTGGGCTTGATTTCTCGGTCTACAGCGACCTTTCCGTTTATATTAGAAACAGGCTCAACACTGTGAAATCCTCTGCAGTGGTGGGCCTCATTCTCGTTACCATCTCCCTTTACCTCTTTCTCAACCTGCGGGTATCCATAACGGTTCTTCTTGGCATCCCTACAGCCTTTCTCATCTCATTCGTCTATCTTTACTACAGAGGCGAGACCATAAACATGCTGTCCCTCTTTTCATTCCTGATGGCCCTTGGCATGGTGGTAGACGACGCCATAGTCATAGGGGAAAACATTTACAGGAAGATGGAAATGGGGCTAAGCCATAAAGAGGCCGCCGTTCAAGGAACTGCCGAGGTATTCTGGCCTGTTTGTGCTGCTACCTTTACAACGGTTGCTGCTTTTATTCCGCTTTTAATGGTAGGTGGAGACATAGGGAAATTTCTAAAAATAATTCCTGTTTTTGTAAGTACGGCCCTGCTGGCTTCACTAATAGAGTCTCTTTTCATTCTCCCAGTTCATGCCATGGAGCTTTACCGAACCGGTATTGGCAAAAGCCCCTTTTCCAATTGGGAACCGCTAAGAAACGCCTATTACAGACTCCTGGGAATACTTATCGACAACAAGAAAAAGGCAATAGCCGGTGCGCTGATAATTTTTGTTGCGTCCCTAATAGCCATGAAACTTTTTTTGACCTTTACGCTCCTTCGCCAGTTCGATGCAGATCAAATATATATTCGTGGGAAAATGGCCTCTCGGTACGGAATAGAAGATACAGAAAAGGTCGTTTCCACCATCGAGAAAAGGGTGCGCGACTGCCTGCCCCCGGAAGACCTGGACTCCATTGCAACCCATATAGGAACCTCCTTTAACGATAAGATGGAATTCGACGTGGGGGAGGATCTTTTTCAGATATTTGTAAACCTTCAAAAACCTGCCCCTCAAAACTTCCTCGAGCGTTTTGTTTACCCAGTCATCATGTTTGGAAGCTACACCTTTGGCACAAGAAAGCACACAGCCATGGAGCTGGTCAAGGTCATTGAAAAACACCTGAGCGACATAAAGATACAACGCCTGACAGTCACAAAACCAAAGGCCGGGATTGTCAGAGCAGATGTGGAAGTGTCCTTTTCATACCCTGGGAAAGACAAGAGCAGGGCCCTTGACAAAATGGTTGAGGCTGCCCATATGCTCGAGGCTGCCCTTGAAAAAATTAAAGGGGTCGAAAACATTGCCGACAACTATGATCCAGGTAAGATAGAACTAGAACTCCATCTTAACAGACGCGGAAAGGAACTTGGATTTTCAGAGGCCGTCTTAGCTTCCCAACTTATTCCCTACTACCTGAACATAAAAACTGCAAGGATAATGAAAGATGTAAGCAGGGACGTGGTGGTCAGGACATACCTTAAGGATCGTAAAGACTTGGCCCGCTTCCTCGGTCTTAGGCTTCCTGTCCCTGGCTCGTCCAGGCTTGTTTATATAACAGATATCTGTGACATTGTACCCAAAAGGGGCCTTTCAAGGATATGGAAAGAAAACGGAGTAAGACAGATAACCGTAACAGCATCCATTGACAAAAAGGTCACAACAAGCCGTCAGGTCATGGAAAAGCTGCGCCCCACCTTCTACAAGATTTCAACCATGGGGGTTGTTACAGAAATAAAGGGAGAGAAAAAGGTTGCAGACCGTACCCTTAGAGACCTAATGATGGCTGGGGCGGTTGCTATTCTGGGAATTCTCATAGTCTTACTCTTGCAATTCAACTCCTTTGGAGACGCATTCATTGTACTTGTTTCCGTACCTTTTTCCTTTGCAGGGGTGATTCTTGGACATCTTGTTATGGGATATCATCTTTCAATAACGTCCCTTTTGGGTTTTGTAGGACTTTCCGGTGTAGCCGTCAACGATGCAATCATCATGGTAGACTTTCTTAAAAGACATCTAAAGGAACACCCAAGCCGCGACCATTTCCTAAAGGCTGCTGCCATAAGACTGAGACCCATAATTCTTACATCTGTTACAACCATCCTGAGCCTCACCCCTCTTATCTTCTTTGCTACGGGCCAGGCCATGATACTATCTCCAATGGCTGTATCCTTTGGTTACGGACTCTTGGCCGCAACCTTTGCCAACCTTCTCCTGGTCCCAACCCTCTACTGCCTGGTCCACAAGGTAAGATTCAAGAAATAACCTTAGCACCTGCCTAAAGACCGGAAAAAGATTGAGGAACAGAACCATCATCTAGCCCACAACAAGGACAGCAAGGACACAACAAGTTCTTAAAAAAGCTTACTGCTCGAGCTTCCTTAAGACAAAAAACATGTGCAAAATGAAGAATGTTGGATTTTCTCCGTGCAGTCTTGACATGTGTGACAATTTTCCCCAAAATATCCATAGGGAAAGTCTTCCCATTAAGCTATATTTTTTCTGGGCTTTCCCAGATTTTTATCAGAAGTGTGTGCATCTTTTAGTGTTTTTTGGCTGGTCTCGCTACAAACAGATTATTCGGCATTAAAGTTTTTTTAGATACAACACCTACTGGCAAGGAGAAAACTTGACCATGAAACGTTTACTCTTAGCCGTATTCATTGCTTTGATACCAAATCTTGTCTGGGGTGGATTGACGCCTAATGGTAATTTTTATAAAGGTCATGCTAAATATGATCAGGGTCTGTACGCCGCAAGCTTTTGGGCTACGGGAGATAAAGATTCAAACATAATCATGTGGTTTTCTCCCGATGGTCAAATCCAGTGGCAAGGGGACGTTGGCGGAGCTGCTTTTAAAGGCGCTGCCAATGGGAAGGCCCTTCTTTACGATTACGAAAATAAAAGAGTGACTCTACTTGCCCAAGATGGATCCACAAGAACGTTTCAGCTTATTGATTCGCAACTAAAATCTTGCAGTGCCTATCCAGGTCCAGATGGATTTTTTATCGAGTGTTCCCTTACAAAAAGAGAAGGTAACTATTCAAAATATAACTCTGTACTGGCAAAAGTAGACTATAACGGCACTGTTCAGTGGTCTAGGGAGTTTACGCTTACAGATCCGAGTTCTTATGATAATCAACTAACCACATTAACGTATCTCCTTCCTACAAACGATGGTGGATGCCTTGCTAACTTTGAATCTTTTATCGACGGAACTTTTGTCAAGTTGAATGCCTCTGGAGAAATAGAATGGAAAAAGTATGTGCAACCTCCTAACTTTTCGGATAAAAATGGCTTTTCAAACTATAAATTCCAGTCTTTTGATTCAACAGGGGATGGCAAATATTTTCTTGTCGGATATGCGAAGACTCAGGAAAAACATTTATCTCGTCCTCTGCTGGTTTGTTTAAGCTCTAATGGAGAGGTAGAATGGGCAAAAGTTTTTGAGTTGTATGGTCATTTTAGTGATATTTCTTGTTCCAATGACGGATGCCTTGTCACCTATGAAACCGAAGCCGGTCTTGAAGGATGTGGCGTTGTCTCCTTTTCTGTTGATGGCGAAATCGAGTCTGTAAAGGCCTTTAGAGGGCTAGAGGAAATAGAACTTTCCGGTGGTCCTTTTCCAATAACTGGAATGTTGAAGGACTCTAAAAAACCAGTAATGATAGGCATTGCAGATGGGGAAGAGGCTGCCTTTGAAGGGAAGACCATAGAAATTCCGTCAGAATATGCAACCCTGTACATGCTTTATTATAACAATCTGGCCATAGGGGCCTCGGATATCTATATAGCTCCAAGCAACTATACTCTTTCAACCTTTGAATTGAATGAACCATTATCTGGTTGGTGGTATGATCCAGAAGAGCCAGGAACCGGAATAGCTTTAGAGTCTCAAGGCTCCAAGCTCTTTCTGGCTTGGTTTCTATACGACCAAAATGGCAAAGCAAAATGGTTTTCGTCTTTTGGAGACATAAACAATTCTTCGTACTCATCAGAGCTTTTGGAATGGCAGGGGTGGCCATGGGGAACCACCTACCATGCTCCGTCTTTCGTATCTGTTGGCACTGTCTCATTAAGTGATGGACCCGAGTTGACCTTTTCAGCTCAAGTTGAAGGTGCTAGTTTGTCCAAAACCCTGGTTAAATTCATGCCTTCCTTTGCAGGAGAAAAGGCAGATCCTAGAGACCTCACTGGATGGTGGTGGAGCCCTGACTACAATGGCATGGGTTTTTTTACCGAGGTTCGTAACGGGAAAATGGCTTTGGTATGGTATCACTATGGCGAAAATGGTGAGCCAACCTGGTTCATTTCCAGTGGAGATTTTCCTTTAGGAGAATATACTTATAGCGGGAAGCTCCTTGGCTGGAAAAATGGCCAATGTCTCGGATGTCCATACAAAGAGCCTGAGATGTTTGACACCGGCCTAACTATTTCTATAGACTTTAGTACTGGCAATGCTACTATTAATGGCACCTCTTTTCCAATAGAAAAGTTTGTGTTTTCAGAACCTTAAAAAAGCGCTGTTACGTCCAGTCCGCCTGGTGTCTTTCTCTGTTTGTTTCAGTCCTTTGGCTTCCATGCGGCCACTAGTAAATAGCCAGCCAGGTTAAACCGGAATTCAAATTCAGGCTAGGATCTGGTACAGCCAACAGGCCAGCCGCCTTTTCATCGATTGCAGCAGACACGACGGTCTGGCCCTCTTAAAGCAAGATTTTCTGCCTTCTGTTCCGGTCCAGAAGCATCTAAAAACTTCCAGTTTCCAAGCAAGACCTTTTTCCATCCACCGTGTCTGAAACGCCCTTGCCTGTGTAAGTTGAACTCATCTGCTGGCTAAGGTATTTCAAACCTCTGGATGTTAAATGATACCCCGCCGGCTGCAACTGCTGCATGGTTTGAATCCGTGAAGGCAATGGAGATATTGCCCCCGTCACCCGGCATCTGCTCAGGCTGATGGTACGTACACTCGGGGCACTGTCCATTTTTCCATCCATCCAGGGTTCCTGTATAGGTTTG
>Ga0256914_1002543_pt1 | contig 15114 bp, 11 predicted proteins | sample HulkmetaG_FD_191571 | JGI IMG/M metagenome (GOLD analysis project Ga0256914, IMG submission 191571) | Hydrothermal chimney microbial communities from Main Endeavour vent field at the Juan de Fuca Ridge, Pacific Ocean - Hulk | ecosystem: Environmental > Aquatic > Marine > Hydrothermal vents ... | reverse complement strand
ACGGATGGGGTAAGCCCTACTCCCTCAAGAAGGTTGGCGTATTCATCTACAATTTCTTTTTTGGCTGCCACCAAAAATATATCGCTACCGCCATTTTCTTCTGGATAGGTCTTGAGCACACTGAAATCTATGTAGACATCTGAAATTTCAAACGGAACGTATTTTTCTGCCTCTATAATAAGGTTTTCTTCCATCTCCTTTTCTGTCATATATGGAACGTGTATCTTTTTTACAATGACTGAATAACCAGAAATAGAAGTAGATGCCCTTTTTAGAGATGGTTGAAGGTTAGACAACAGATGTTCAAGTACCTCCAAGACCACTTCATGGTCTTTTATAGAACCGTCTACAATAGCACCTTGCGGAAGGAGGGCTCGCCCAACTTTTTTTACCCGTCTCTGTCCGTCATTGCCTGTCAGTTCCACCACTTTTATGGTATGAGAACCAAGGTCAACTCCTAGAGTTGGCTGTGGCCTCTTCTTGAATAGTGCTTTGAGATTGAATTTTTTCATGTCTCTTCAGAAGTTTCCCATTTTTTCATGTTATTATTTTGTTCGGCACCAACAAATTTTTCCTAAAGGGGTTTAAAATACTTGTTTAAAAAAATTTGAAAGTTATCATTACTGGCCTTAAATTCTTATATGTTTCTAAAAAGCTATTGAGGCCCAAAAATTATTATTAAAATCATGAAAACTGATATAAACCGCATAAGAAACTTCTCTATTATTGCCCATATTGACCATGGCAAATCCACCCTTGCAGACAGAATTCTCGAATTTACAGGTAGTGTGACTGCCAGAGAAATGAAAAAGCAATTTCTGGACCAGATGGACATAGAAAGGGAAAGAGGGATAACCATAAAGGCCCAAACAGCGCGTCTTTTCTACGATGCCAAGGATAAAAACAGATATCTTTTAAATCTTATAGATACCCCTGGACATGTAGATTTTTCCTACGAGGTGTCAAGAAGCCTTGCAGCCTGTGAGGGTGCCCTTCTTGTAGTGGATGCCACTCAAGGTGTTGAAGCGCAGACCTTAGCTAATGTATATCTGGCTCTTGAAAACGACTTAGAAATTATTCCCGTCTTGAACAAGATCGATCTTCCAAGTGCCGATCCTGATGCAGTTATCCAGCAAATAGAAGACATCATAGGCCTGGACGCTTCAGAGGCCATTTTAGTAAGTGCAAAGGAAGGAATTGGAACGCAAGATGTGCTGGAAGCCATTGTCAACAAGGTGCCTCCACCTAAGGGAGAGCCTAATGCCCCTCTTAAGGCCCTGATTTTTGACTCCTGGTTTGATCCGTATCAGGGAGCCATAGTACTGGTTCGGGTAATGCAGGGTACCTTAAAAAAAGGGATGCAATTAATGATGATGTCAAACAGAAAAAAATACGAGGCCCTCAGGATAGGTGTATTTTCTCCTCAAAGCGTGGATGTGGATGTACTTGGACCAGGAGAGGTGGGATTTGTAGTTGCTGGGATCAAAAACGTAAGGGACACTCAGATCGGAGACACCCTGACAGAGACAAAGAAACCGGCTAATACGCCCCTGCCTGGTTTTAAGCCAGTAAAGCCCATGGTATTTTGTGGCCTTTATCCAGTGGATACAGGCCAATATGATCAGCTTAAAGAGGCTGTAGAGAAACTTTGGCTGAATGATCCAGCATTTACCTACGAACCCGAAAGCTCAACAGCCCTTGGTTTTGGATTCAGGTGTGGCTTTCTTGGTCTGTTGCACATGGATATTGTTCAAGAACGTCTAGAAAGGGAGTTTGAGCTCACGCTAATTACAACTGCACCTGCTGTGGCATACAAGGTCGAGCTTGCATCTGGGGAGGAGTTGACTATCCATAATCCTGCTCAGATGCCAGATCCTGGCAAAATCAAATCTATTTCCGAGCCTTATGTAGAGATGGAAATATATGTACCAAAGGAATTTGTAGGGCCTGTAATGACCCTATGTGATGAAAAAAGGGGTAAACAAAAAGACATGACATATCTTACAGCAGAGAGGGTTCTTTTGAAATATGAACTGCCTTTCAATGAGATAGTCCTTGATTTTTACGACAAGCTTAAGTCTGTCAGCAGGGGGTATGCATCTATTGATTATGACTTTTTAGAATATAGGCCTGCCAAGCTTGTCAAACTAGACATTCTTATCAACAAACAACCAGTAGATGCCCTCTCAGTAATTGTACACAAAGACAAGGCCTACTACAGGGGAAGAGAGCTTGTTTCAAAACTCAGAAAGATAATTCCGCGTCAGTTATTTGAGGTGGTCATACAGGCTGCCATAGGCAGCAAGGTGATAGCTAGGGAACGCATACCTCCCTTAAGAAAAGACGTTACAGCCAAATGTTATGGTGGAGATATAACAAGAAAGAGAAAATTACTCGAAAAGCAAAAAGAAGGTAAGAAAAGGATGAAACAGGTTGGACAGATCGAAATACCTCAAGAGGCCTTTCTTAGTGTCTTAAAAGTATAATGCTCCTTGCATTAACTGTTAGCAAGCACTAACATAGCAGCCCATGAAAACAGACAGCCAGAATATCTTCCCATTTGTGAACATAAACACCTTAAAAGAATACGCCCAGGCAATTCTTATTGCCCTTGTAATCGCCCTGTTTGTAAGAACCTTTATAGTACAGGCCTTTAAAATCCCATCTGGCTCCATGATCCAGACTCTGCTAATTGGAGATCATATACTGGTTAACAAGTTTATATACGGAGTCAAAAATCCGTTTACACGTACATCATGGATAGAGCTTAACAAGCCCCAAAGGGGGGATGTTATCGTATTCATATTCCCCCTAGAGAGAGATAAAGATTTTATCAAGCGGGTAATAGGTGTAGAGGGAGACACTATTCAAATCATAAACAAAAAGGTTTTTGTCAACGGTAAACCCTTTAAGGATCCTCCGGGGGTGCAGCATACAGATCCCAATATACTTCCTGCAGGAGTTAGTCCCAGAGACAATCTTGGCCCTATCAAGGTCCCTCCAGGAAAGCTCTTTGTTATGGGAGATAACAGAGATCAAAGTTTTGACAGCCGCTTTTGGGGGTTTGTGCCAGTAAAAGACGTAAAGGGTAAGGCGTTTATAATCTATTTTAGCTGGGATTCGGATTCACATGGGATACGTTGGAACCGTTTTGGTAAATTGATTCATTAAATGTCAAGGTACATCAAAAAATGAAATGACCTGATGTCAGGCAAGGAGTTGTCTTTTTATAAATCTGCCTATTCCTTCAACTCCCATCAAATATATGGAAGAACAAAGACCTATGTAAAGTAGGCAGGCAAGGATAGCTGCAAGGTTATTTTGATAAAGAGCCTTTCTAATTACATAACCTATGCCCATAGTTGCTGCCAAGAATTCTGCCACAATAGTCCCTACCATTGCCAAGGTAGCACTTCCTGCAATTACGGTTATTATTTTATCTAGGTTTTCAAATACCCTTATAGTAATCTCTGTCATAGACTTAAGCCGACCAGTCTGTATAAAGAAATGCTCCACCTCTTCCACAGGAGCAGAAAAAATTCCAAGAAAATTTAAAAGTAATGGGAAGTAACAAATAAGGGTTGCAATAAGAAGCCTTGAAGCCAGACCATCTCCCAGAAAAATAAAGACAAGGGGAGCTATGGCAACCACAGGATAGGCCTGCAGATTATAAGCTGCTGTCTTAATCATGCTTGATAGAATCGAACCTCCTCTAGCCCAAAATGCAACAACAACAGCAAGAACAATGGCAAGGCAATGGCCACCTATTGCCACACTTAGTGTATTCAATGAAGGCAGTAAAAAATCACGCCACCTTCCCAAGATCATAGCTAAAATTTCAGATACAGGTGGGATTAAGTAATCAGAGAGGTTTGCTGCATATTTCACACCCTCTATGACAACAAGAAAAAATAAAAATATAACAGAAAACTGTATCAGCCTCATTGCGCTCTTCCCTGTGGAGTAGAAGCGGCCATCAAAACCTTCAGGATTGTATCTTTGAGCAAATCTGCTGTATCTGAATCGCGTTGCCTCTCTGTTCCGTCAATTCCCTGAATCTCTATAAGCCTTTTCGCTTCGAATGCCTTACCAGGAATAATAAAAATCTTCTTAGAAAAGAAACACACCTCTTCCACATTGTGAGATATATAGAAGATGATCCTGTTGTTACAAAATCTTTTCTTGATTACAGATAGGATATGGTTTCTTGAAGGCTCGTCTACATTTGCCAAGACCTCATCACATATGAGCATATCAAAGTCTTGCACAAGGTACCTTGCAAGGTTTGCCCTATTCTTTTGACCCATAGATAATCTGAAAAATTTTTTAGCAAGAAAAGGAGACAGGCCTAGCTGGTCTATAAAAAATTCCAAATCACCCATAGGGACCTGACTCGCCTTGACATTCTTGAGGTGATGGCCAATTGATAACCATCCTGGGAGACGCTCTGTATTGTAACAAAGCAAGATGGTATCCACCTTGTCCCTTTTGATAGAACCTTCGTTCGGATTTATAAGTCCTGCAACAATCCTTGCCAATGTAGATTTACCACAGCCTGAAAAACCAAAAAGGGAATAAAAACCAGGTGATTTAATACAGAAACTTAACCTGTGAAAGAGGAGATACTCTGCCCCTTTGTAACCAAAGCTGATGTTTTGAGCTATTATCTCCACTTAAACTGCTTAAAGGCTACATCTAAAAATCATCAACCCCTTCTAGCACAAAGGTGTTACCTACTATCTGCGACCTTTGGCCAGCCTCTCTAGTCTTCTACGCCTCTTTTTTCTCCGTTTGATGATTTTCTTAACAGTTGCATTAAGGATATCCTCTCGCAACTTGATCACATCAGAGTCTGCACCGAAGACAGCCACCTTTAGATATTCGAAGCCAAACTGCATGAGTTCTACATCGTCCTCAAGTATCTTTCTAAGCACCTTTCCATCAACTATGTAAGTATCGAGAAATCGGCTTTCAAATACAAAGCTTCTGAACCGTTCCATATTGGTTGAAACCATGAAAAATAACTCTCTCGCCTTTGGAGGCATCTCTGTTTCTTCTCCAAAGGAACGCTTTCTTAACAGTAACTCCATCCATTCACGGTTCATCCTGTCATAAAAATCAGAGCCTTGATCCTGTCTCCACGACTCTACAGTCCATTCGGTCTCTTCATCAAACCCCTTGCAATGTGGTTCTTTAACTATAAAGAAAAACTCTTCTTCCTCGCCTGCATGTTTTTCCTGTTGCCTTAAGCTTGCAAGCCCTACTGGATAATAACGACAACATACAGGTCTGTCAGAATAGACCTGGCATCCTCTTTCAGTTACAAAGGGACATCTGCCCCCTTCATCTTCAAGCATCTTTAGCCTGGCTACCGGGATCCTAGTTATGCCAAGAAGCTCTGGTTCGGTATAGAGCCGCAAAAACAGATCAGAAGAAAGGCCTAGCCTATGTTTGAGCCTGACAATATCGTAAGGGGTAAGGATGATGTTCATGTTTCTACAACATTTTGTAAAACAACTTACCCCGGGATAACAACGGAATTTGAATTTACTGTCCCTATCGAGTCTGACAGGTTCGACAACACTATCTTTCTGGCCCTTTTTGAGGGCCTTGTCTATTCTCTTCTCTAGATGCTTAAGTGACATAGAATTTGTCTTCCTAGATTGGATTTGTTTAAGGCCCTGCCAGTCTAAACCACATGCTTCCTCCAGGCAACTGCTAAGACCCGCATGTTCTTTAATCCATGTTCCCCCAAAACCGGTTAAACTGGCCTTTAAACGCGCACACAGGATAATTACACCAAAATTTGCCAAGAGCCGGTGTCTAGCACATTTTTAAAAATCTCTCAAACTCATTGTAGGTGTTTACATTAGAAAGACAAAGGTCAAGATCAAGATACCTTACATCCGATGACGTAATCGTCTTAACTGGAGCCTCTTTAAAGATTTCGGCCATCCTGTAACGTTTTTCCTCTATCAATCTTTCTATTATAGGCAACAGATTCTTATGATACCGGGCATGAAGAGGATGAAGCCTGCCTCCTGTTTTTGGAATCAAGACGGGTTCTGAACATTGATATCTAAGCATAAAACAGATTAGTTCCGGACATAACATGGGCATATCGCAAGCCACAAGCAAAACGTTATCATAAGGAAGTGCCTTAAGACAAGAATAAAGCCCGCCTATTGGCCCTATTCCTTTTATGAGATCAACAACCTTTTGCACTTTTAACCAGCTAAAGTCCCCAGGTCTTGCTATTGACAAAACAATATTTGGACAGGTCCTTGCCACCTTTGCCAAAATGTCTTCTATAAGGGTCTTACCTTTCCAAGGCGCTAACGCCTTGTTGGAACCAAATCTTCGGCTCTTGCCGCCAGACATTACAACAACTGCATTATTTACCATAAAGCCCGCTTCTCCAAATATAAAATGAAATCAGACTGTTATCCCGAGAAGAAAAACATCAAATCTTATATTATAAGAGACTATTGACAAGTAGTCTCATGATGATTATTTAGTTTAACACATTTCGATTGCGGGGTGGAGCAGTCTGGTAGCTCGTCGGGCTCATAACCCGAAGGTCGCAGGTTCAAATCCTGCCCCCGCTACCAAAAAAAACAAGGGGTGTGACGTCTTCGTCAACCCCTTTTTTATTTTTTAGCGGTTATTCTTATTGCAAAGGAAGAGAAAGGTTTATTTCTTTATTTTGATATCGAGTTTCTTGAGTTTTTTGTAGAAGTTGGTTCTAATAATACCAGTTTGTTTTGCCGCAAGGCTTATGTTGCCCTTGCATCTTTCAAGAGCGGTTAGAATATATTCCCTTTCAAACCGTCTCTTTGCATCTGCATAGGGAAGCATTTTGTCGTCTTCCACAAACTTGACACCCTTTGGCAAAGAAGACAACCTGCCATCATAGTTGAGATATCTAGTAGTAATCTTATCCGAGGTTTCAAGAGAGACCGCCGCCTCTATAACATTTTCAAGCTCTCTTACATTTCCGGGCCAAGGATAACTGCACAGAAGTTCCATGGCCATTGGGGTAAAACCTCGAATCTCTTTTCCTGATTCTCTTGCATACTTTCTCAGAAAATGATCTGCTAAAAGAGGAATGTCTTCCACCCTCTCTCTAAGCGGTGGAATGGTGATGGTTAAAACGTTTAGCCTATAATATAGATCCTGCCTAAACTTCTTTTCTTCCATCACCTTTTTGAGATCCTGATTTGTGGCAACAAGAAGTCTGACATCCACCTTTATTGGTGTTGTTGAACCAAGAGGCACAATTTCTCTTTCCTGTAGGACTCTGAGCAATTTCGCTTGTATAGTAGGACTAATCTCTGCAATCTCATCTAGAAAAAGTGTTCCACCATCAGCAATCTCAAAAAATCCTTTTTGGGCCTTGTATGCGCCAGTAAATGCACCTTTCACATGGCCAAAAAGCTGAGATTCGAGCAGCGTGTCTTGAAGCGTGGCTGCATTAACACAGACTATCTTTTTGTTTTTCCTGGGGCTATTATAGTGAATGGCCTTTGCTACAAGTTCCTTTCCGGTACCGCTTTCCCCCTGAATCACGACAGTACACTTGCTATTTGCTGCCCTACGGATAAGCTCAAAGAGTTCCTGCATGGGCTTGCTCTTACCTATTATGTTATTAAAACTGTAACGTTCCTGTATCTCCTCGCGAAGACGAGACATCTCAAGCATCAGTTTCCTCTTATCCCAGGCCTTTTGGGTAAGACGAACAAGCTCATCTTTTTGGAACGGTTTTGTAATAAAATCGTATGCCCCGTATTTCATTGCCTCAACCGCAGTCTCTATACTGCCATAGGCGGTTATCATAATCGCAACCACGTTTTCATCGTGTTCTTTTAGACGCTTGAGAAGTGTAATGCCGTCACATCCTGGCATTTTATAGTCCAAAAAAACCAAATCTATGTCTTCTTCTTCCACGAGTTCTAGGCATCGATCCGGATCGGTTGTCGTAACCACATGAAAGCCTTGTCTTTCAAGCATACTTTGTAACAACTCGCAGAAGCCTTGCTCGTCATCAACAACCAGGACCTTTCCCTTATGTCTCATCTTTTTGGCTCTCCTTACTATAGTGTAATGGAAAAATCATGGTAAAGGTGCTTCCTGCCCCTGGACTGCTTTTTACCTTTAAAATGCCTCTATTCCGTCTAACAAGCTTCCAGCAAATTGAAAGGCCAAGACCAGTGCCACTCTTTTTAGTGGTATAAAAAGGTGTAAATATCTTTTGGATATCTTTAGCATTTATTCCACAACCACTATCTTTAATTTCTATTTTTACGGCCTTGTCTCCTACCTTTGCCTTACCTTCAACTCTAGGAACCCGCATAGAAAGATTAATGCCTGGATCGTCCATTAGAAGACTTCCAGGCTGAATTACCGGGGCATTAAACATAACTATGTCTTCTTGTGTGAGCGCCAAAGTGCCTGTTGTAACAGTGATGACACCGCTTCCTTCAATGGCATCTATGGAATTTTTTAAAAGATTTATTAATATCTGTTCCAGTTGATCCGGATCTACCAATATATTTGGCAAATCCTCTTGAAGGTTACAAATTATATCCAACTGGTCTACTCCAGGGTAAAAAACAAAATTCACCGTGTCCTTAACCAAACGATTCACATCCACAGGCCTGAAACTAGGCTCTTGTGGCCTGGCAAACGCCAAAAGATCCTTTAATATTCTTTGGCATCTTATAAGCTCTGTCTCCATACGTTTTAGCTTTGGATAGTGGGGATGATCTGAGGAAAGATCATCAAGGATGTGCTGGGTAAAACCAAGAACTATCCCCATTGGATTATTAAGTTCATGTGATATGCCTGCTGCAAATTCTCCAAGGGCAGTTAACGTCCCTGCCCTCAGTAAATGCTCTTGGGTTGTCTCCAGGTCTTGGGTGGTCTTTCTAAGAGCCCTTTTAAGGCGCTCTATCTGGAGCTTTAATCCCTCTTTCTCTTTTTGACACTGTCTGATACCGATATCCAAGGTCCTTAACCTATGTCTCACTTTTTCTATCAACTCGTTTAGACCATCATCAGTTGCTCCCTCCACCAACTGGCCAAGAAGCTCCTTACACTGTTCAGATTGGCCATAATTCCTGATCAAGATCAGCAAGATGCCACTTGCCATAAGACCAAAAAGAAAAAAGGCCAATATACCAGGCACCCTTTCTTTTATTGAAAGCCCAGAAGGAACCCTTACAAGGGCAACGATATGGGGCCTTGGGATTATTTCATAGCCTTCTCTTTGATTGCTTATCCTCATATGGGATTTCATAGCAAACCTTAGATCTTTTAAAAGCTGACCCTTTAAAGAAAGAGACCTACCGGCAATCTGTTTAAGCTCCTCGTTGAAAAGTAGTATTTCAAAAGGAGAATCATTGGGAATACTAGCAAGCCTCTTAATGGATCTTTGAGAAAAATCCAAAGAATCTAGCAGATTGGCAACTGACAAAACCGTCCTGGTCAGATAAGTCCTAGCCTGCCACTGCAATACAAAATTTCCAAGTCCTGCAAATAATAGTGCAGTAATTATTATCAAGAGGCCTTGGAGCCTTTTATTTGTTTGCAGCAGCCTTCTCACTTTTTATCTTCTCCTGTCAGCTTTTACACTCCCTTATTACTTATTATGGCCTGAAACAGGGCGACTCGATGTACTTGGTGCCTTTACAGGAGTTGTAACAGGATGGCTAACCTTTGTAGAAGACGTAGAGCTTGGAGGACGAGGAGTGGAAGTGTTGTGCCTAGAAGGTGCACTGGATGCTGAAGAGCCACCGGTGATCGAATGATCTGTCATGGAACGGCTTACAGATGTGCTTCTTTTATCAATGGGAGTATGATCTGTCATGGTATGATCCTTGATACTATGCCTATTATCAGTCATATCATGATGCTCCATCTTGTTGTGACTATTTGTCATGGAGGTATGACGATTATCAATATTGGCATTTTCTTTTTTAGATAAGGAGGCGTTTTTCTTATCAGAACCGTGAACGGTCTTGTTTACGTATCCATTGCCACCTGCAGGATTCGACCCACCTTGGTATTGATATTGTTGGTATGTACGGGTTGGACCGAACTCAGATAGGACCTCTGGTGAATATCCCCTTGAAAATACACCCCTGTACCTGCTGCTCGTTTCAATAAAGGCCCGGCTTTTTCTTAAGCCAAAATGCAACTTCAAGCACTCTTTATAACGTTTCCTCTCTTCATCTGACATCGGAGAAGGAGCCTGGGGAGGTTTCCCAGCCATCACCCGTGTTACAAATCCTGCTTCTACCACAACAAACTTTTCAAAAGTATACCTTGGCCATACCACGACACGGCCCTGATAAACTGCAACCACAAGTTGTTTCTTGTTTGCGATTTCAACAGCAAAACGTGTACCGGTCACACCAGCAATGCCTAAAGGAGTATCCACAATAAAAGGAAGACCAGAAAATCCAGGGGTCACATAAAAAAAGGCCTTGCCTTTTATTAATCTGATTACTGTTCCTTTTTGGCATCTGTCTTTGTTACAAAAACCAGGATGTGCCTTTTCTAGGGCATTTTTGATCCCTTTTATAACTTGGCCTAAATAAAACTCACTCTCTCCCTTTACTCTTATTAACGCCTTTTTATTAAACATTAAATCTAAAGACGAACCGCACGTAGTCTTTAGGTAGGAGCCCACAGGTAACTGCATCCATTTCCTGGCTGGTTCCCAGCTACCGTTGTCAGACTGCACAAGGACCGTGCCCTTTAGCCTTACGATCATAACTTTTGTCTCCTGGGCCTGAACAAGACTCCAGTAAAAGCTTGTTATCGCCAAAGACAAAATCGTTATTAAAAATACTTTTCTTATCTTTTCTCCTTGCATATTATATCTCCTTGTATGTCTAGTAAGGCCTGGACAACAGTTGCATCAAACTGGGTGCCCGAACACCTGACCAACTCCATCATAACCTCTTTTAGTATAACTTCTGGCTCCTTAACGGAGTCTTCGTATCTTCTTCCCATCATTGAAACAAAGGCTTCTGCAACAGCAAGAACCCTAGCCTCAATACTTATTTCATCACCAGCAAGACCATCTGGATAGCCCTTTCCATCATAGCGTTCATGGTGATGCCTTATTATACTGGCACACTCTTTTAGTTGGGGAACCTGCTTTACCATTTCGCTTCCTATGGCTGGATGACTCTCTAACCAAACCCTTTCTTCAGGTGTAAGGGTACCCTTTTTGGAAAGAAGATAGTCTGGCACACCAACCAGACCGAGATCATGGAGCATTCCTGCCCTATAAATAAGCTCCAACTGATCGTCATCCAACCCCATACTTTGAGCAAGTTTTCTGGCAACTTGGGCCACCTGCTTAGAATGCCATATAAGCCCTGGCGCCTTTTTTTCTAATGTGCTCATTATTATTTCAAGGGTGCCCTCACAATTTTCATTAAGCTTTTCAAGCAGAAGCCTCCTTTCTATTAATACTGCGGCGTGGACGGAAAATGACCTTGCCAGCTCTTTTTCTTCCAGGCCAAAATCTGGTTGGTCTTTTGTAGGAATGAGGAAAAGACCAAGCAAACTAGAGTCAGAGGCCAATTCAATACAATGCCACCTGTGCCTTTCATGCACGAGCCAGTTCGCCTTAAAGGCTTTAAGATCTCCATATACCTTTATGGCATCTGAAATCTCCTCAATTGATTTATCAGGAATCTGTCCTGAAGATTTGATATAAAATCCTTCTCCAACTTGTTTGAATATGCCAATCACACCCTTTGCGCCAATAAGCTCCCTGAACATAGAGCAAAGATCTCTAATGGAGGCGCTGGAAGATACTTGAGCCATCTTTTTAAGCCTGCAGGCCTGTATTTGCTCTTTTGTCTGAAATTTAAGGGCCTTAAAAATTATGACTCCTGCAATTACAAAAGACCAAGACAGGCAGGCAGGAGTAATCACGACAAACCTATTGATCAGGAAAAATACAAAGGCGCCACATGCTGTCAGCACAATGGGGCCAAAAACAAGAAAAAAGGCCGCCCATCTAATAGAAAGCCTTTGCCCGACCAATCCACCCATAAAAGCTGCAAGCATTACCATTCCGACGACCTCTGGCCAATGGGCATCTGAAGGAACAGCACCATCCAACACTGCCTGAGTAGAGTTTGCAATTACCTCAAGGCCGCTCATTCCCCCTTGAGCCACAAAAGGTGTGGTCCATTGATCTACTAAACCCGGTGCTGTCACACCGATTAGAACCACCTTATCTCTAAAAACGCCTGCAGGAACCCTACCGGTCAAGACATCTGTTGCAGAGATTTTAGGAAAGGAACCTGGTCCTCCTATGTAGCCGATAAAAAAAAGGCCATCATTTGAGGTTGGAATCTCTATCTCGCCAACTTTGACTTTTCCATGGGAGACAACAATATCATCCTGCTCTAGTCCCTGCCAAAGAGCGGCAATCACAAGGGACATGGCAGGAAACGTAGAATTACCGTCAGATATAAAAGAGGGTATGCGTCTTATGACGCCATCGCTGTCATAGACAAGGCTCACATGACCAAGCCCCTTTGCCGAAGCAGCAAGCAAAGGAGCAGGCCTCTCGATATCTTCCACCATTATACCGTAACCTGTCGTCTTGCTGCCCTGAGTGTCTGGAGTATACACTGCAAGCACTGATTTAGTCTTAGCAAGTGCCAAGGCAAGGTATTTGTCCGAATCCTTCGGGATATCTAAAAGCAGATCCAATCCAATAACCATTGATCCATCCCTTGATACATAATCAATAAGGGCAGCGTACTTGTCCCGATTCCAAGGCCAAGGCCCTTGTTCATCAATAGAATGTTCATCTACGGCGACAAGAACAACGTCAGTTGGATGGACACTGGCATTAAACCTGACCCACACGTCTCTCAAATAAAACTCTAGGTCTTTTAAAAAGGAATCCTGAACGGGCATAAACCACAAAAAAATGGCAAGGAACGAGGCACAGATAGCGAGTATTACATATTGCCAGATATCTCCTTTTACTTTCGCTTTCAATTTCATAAGGCCATTTTTTGTTTTGTATAACAATAAAAGTTCAACCTTTACCTATCTTGCAAATAGGATTCCGTTTCAGCACTCTCATCGTAAAACAATCAAGAAGGGTATTATCTAGACCAAGCACATATAAATTTTGTTAATCATCTCAAGATATTACTGTTATTAAAAGCTTACCATCCCAAAAATCGAATAAAAGTTTTGATGAAAATTTTCTGCTTTCCACAAAAGTGTAGTTTATTTGCCACATACTGTAGCCCATTTGATACATTTGACATCAACAAAATGTATATCTAAGTTGCGTTATCTTTTATTGTTTCGTTTCATACACAATGAACAAGGCTGAAAAAGATACCTTACTTGCATTTAGTGCAAGCCTATGAACTGTTGTATTTTTTAATATAGCTAGTTCTGAGAGATAACAGCGAAAGAAGGTTATTGACATGAGATTCAAAAAACCAACAACAAAAATAATAGTTAATGGTTTCAAGAAGATATATAGTTTGAAGTCTTTACGGCTGTTTGGAGGTAGGTAGATGAATAAATTAAAAAAAGCAACATGCATTGTGATGGTGCTGATCATACCGGTATTATTCATAGACAAATTAGTAGAGGCGGAGGTCTCTTTTTATGCCGCTCCTCGAATCACTTCAGACATCTTTTATGACGACAACATCTACTTTGCCAGCAAAGATGTTATCTCAGATATTGTTTCAAGAATCGCTCCAGGCATTGAAACCGCTATCTCATCAGACAGTTGGGATATAGATTTTGACTATGAATTGCAGCAGGTTTTTTACTATCATCAGTCTGCTCGAAATTCATTAAACCACTTCATTGATCTAAACGGATGGCTCCAGTTCTATGATGATTGGAAATTATCTTTTGAAGATAGCTTTATCCACTCAAAGGATCCTGTTCAGATAAGCAAAAGCATCGGAGCCATAAGCTACGAAGATCTTAAATACGATTACAACGAAGCCCTCTTATCATTAAATAGATCCTTTAATGATCATGGACATGTTGAAATTGGGTATAAAAATATGTTTTTTAAAAATCATTCATCTATTGGTTCCGATACTGTCAATCACTTTCCCTATCTTGATCTGCGTTACTGGATAAGGCCGCAATATGGCATTGGAGTCGAGGCAGGCACCAACATCGGTTTATTTGATACATCAAACGATTTTACAGAGCCAAGGGGAGCCATGACTTTTTTTTACCGCATGGACCTGGACACCACTATCGATCTCAGAGGTGCTGTATCGTCTATGAATTTTGATGGTACAACACCAGACTATGACATCTATGATTTCACAATAGGCCTTACCCATGCCTTTGGTCCATCAACAGGCCTTACAGTAGGCCTTGGTTATTATTTTCAGACCCGACTTCATCATGCTGGCCTAGACAACTATGATGGAGTCAGCTATAGCCTATCTTTTTGGCGAGATACATCTACATATTCTATAAAAATAGAGGCTAGCAAGGGCTATGATGAAATCTACTTTGACGGTGAGAATCTCGGTTTTTCAAGTTGCTATGTAGTCGGAGGGGATATGGATTATTCTATCACAGATCGTTTACATCTGAATATAGAGACCTCTTACAGAGACGATACCTTTCCGTTTGCAGGGGGTTGGGATGAAAAAATAAAAGAAAGGACTTGGAACTGTGATTTTGAACTCTATTTTCGGTTAAACAACTGGATCGAAACAGGTATTACACTATCCCACTGGCATCGGGATGCCAACAATCCAGACTATGAATACCTAGACAATAGGGCAATGCTTACCTTCCGCATATCAAAAGAGGCCATATGGTAATCGTTACTCTAAGTGCCTGTTAACTATCTAAATCGTACAAATTTGATAAGACCTAAGCAAGGACCCCTGATATCTGCCAGGGGTCCTTATACAAGAGGGAGATGCTTTAGGGGGGAGGTGCCTGGTAATCTACACTATTCTTGAGTGCTTATGGGATTAAGCTCATAGTTGTCACATATTCCGTCACCATCCACATCTACGAAATTTTTCATTCCCATTCTATCATAGGCATCTTTTGTCTCGAAACAAT
>Ga0256914_1002542_pt1 | contig 15117 bp, 9 predicted proteins | sample HulkmetaG_FD_191571 | JGI IMG/M metagenome (GOLD analysis project Ga0256914, IMG submission 191571) | Hydrothermal chimney microbial communities from Main Endeavour vent field at the Juan de Fuca Ridge, Pacific Ocean - Hulk | ecosystem: Environmental > Aquatic > Marine > Hydrothermal vents ... | reverse complement strand
TCGAGAGACTCACCACGGTGGACCGCACCTCGCCGAACGGACTCACCACCTGGTAGATGTGCGTTCCCGGGAAGACCTGATTGAGGTGCTGGACCGGTTCTCCGTCGAGGAATCCTTCGTCCTCCAGGCGGGAGGTGTCCAGGCCCGGTCGGGGAGACTCGAGTTTTGTGGCAGCCACTTCCTCGAACAAGGCCCGCCAGGTCCCCGGATCGGTCTCGGCGGGCCGGTAGGCCGGGTATACAGCAATGAGACTGGCCATGGGTTCCCGCGCCCGGGTGGCGTCGACCAAGAGCCACGCCCGGGCCTCGAGCATGAACACGCGCCGGACCTGGGTAGGAGGAATCACCGAGTAGACGCAGGGGACGATACCCAGCGCTTGCTCAAGGGTGTCCAGGGCGGCCGTGGCCTTGTCCATGAGCAGCAGCTTTTCTGCGAGCTGGAGCAGGGCCGGAAACACGTCCCCGTGGGTCTTTGGCGGACGCACCAAATCCATTCCTGCAATGTAATCGGTAAGGTAGGTGCAGGTTTCCGGGCAGGTGCTCCGCGCCGGATCCGGCATGGCCCATCGGAGCGAGTCGGCCAGCAGCGACGCTGGGGGCTCGAGGACCACAGGGCGACCGATCAGGCGTCCCAGCAAGCGTGCGGTTTCTTGCCTGGACTCATCGCTGAGCCCCGTGAGGTCCATGACCGGGAGGGCCCCTTTCCCCGCTTCCGCCTCCGCCCAGCCTCCGGCTTGACTCGCCGTAGGCCACACCAGGCAAAGCACTACCAGGAAGAACCACCGGTTGGGTGCAGCGAGGGGACCTTCTGCCTTCCGACAGGAATTCACGGTTCGCTTCATCCCTCTCCCTCGCAGGCTCGAGACTGTCGTGCCCATCAGGGCCTGGATGGACGGCGCATGGCCGGACATTCCCCCGCTCCAGGGGCGAGACACGCCACTCGAGTGTAGCCCAGGAGAGATAGAGGCACAAGAACCGGCGCTAGCGTGCTTCCTGGGTCGCCACGTAGCGCGTCAGGACACGGTCGATCTCATCCAGCAAGCGTTTCTGGCGGTAAAAACCAATACCAGCCGTGACCAGCAGCACCGGAAAGACGAAGTATCCCGCTCCCGCAACCACGGCCTTCTCCATCCACTTGCTCGTGCCAAGCCGGACCTTCAGAAGGTTCCCGTCTCCTATCAACTCCACCGTCGCCGCCACGTCCAGACCGGTCAAGGCCGCCACGTTCTCCTGCCATTTCTTGTCATGAGATTCCCGCACCTGGAGCACATAGCCAGCCGATGGTTCCTTCATCTCCAACAGTTGACACTCGTATTGCTCCGTGTCGAACCAGTCCAGCAGGTGCTTCCCCACTTCTGCGGCACGCTCTCCCCAGCCCGGAAAGAAACGCCAGTCGTTTCCCATGGATTCGTCCTCGTGGTTTTTCCCGTCCTGACGCACAAATACCGAATTCTGCAGTATACTCGATGTCATGAGGTTCCGAAAGTATATACGGGAGTGGCACCTGGATTGTTTCAATCATCGTTCATTCTCCACAAGCCGGGTCCCAGGCGGGCCGACCTGGCACAGGAAAGGGCTAGGCAAAGGAAAATCCTGTGACATACTTAGGCCATACACGCCTTCGACCAACACGTCAACCGGGAGTCGACCATGAGATATCTGTTGTTGCCCTTGCTGCTGGTGGCAAGTGTCGCCAGTGCTGGACCCGTCGTCGGACTGACCGGCAACGTCCACCCCTCGGACCCTCTGTCGTGGAGATTCTCCATCACTCAAGAGCGGAGCGCCCCGGTGATGTTGACCTGCGAAGAAGTGGGGGGGACGCATGAGCGGCACGTGGTGAGAGGGGGGGGCGCAACCCGGCTCGATCTGGTCGTACGAGGGCTCAAGGCGGACACGGAATACCGGTGCCAGGCGGCGTTGACCGACAGGTCCGGGCTGGTGTCCAGGCCCGTATCGTTCCGGACCGAGTCGCTTCCAGCGGACTTGACGGTCCCCACCGTGACCATACCGTCCCCGGATCCGGCGGAAACCGGGTACATTCTCTACAACTACGGCGTGCTGACACGAACCGCAGGGTACCATTCCAACTACCTCGTCATCCTGGACGCCGAGGGTAATGTTCGTTGGTACTTCGCCGGCGTCGGCGGCGGGGACATCGACGCAAGCTACATCGGGAACGACCAGATCCTCTACGGCGGCCACGGCCCCAACTTCGGCCCGCCTCCACACTACATCCCGCCCAGCATCGTCACTCTGGACAAAAACGTCATCTTCACCGCCACCCGCAGGAAAGCCAGTCCTTACGAGACTCGAGGCACCTACCATCACGACGCAGGCCTGTCTTCCACAGGGGATTCGGTCTTCACCATGGTGAACTGCCTCATCGACCGGACCTGGCGCGCATTCACCATCAAGGAAATCGACTTTGCCAACAACATCCGATGGTCCTGGGACGCGGTGGTCGACGGGGTGGAGATGGGCGTCCTCCCCCCTGGCTCCAAGGAGGATGACGACCCCTACCACGCAAATACCGTGTTCGATCGCTGGGAGGACGGCCGGCTCTACGTCTATGTCCTTTTGCGCAACATGAGCCACGTCATCAAAATCGACTACGCAACCAAGAACTTCATCTGGATCATCGGCCCGGGCGGAGACTTCACCTTGCTCGAGGAGGACGGCTCCCCCGCTTCGCCGGACCGATGGTTCTATCACCCGCACGATGTCAAGCTCATCGGGGACTATCTCACCATCTACGACAACGGCGCCACCCGCTCCGAACATGGCGGACAGGACTATACCCGCGTCCTGCGCCTCGAGATGAACACCACCAGCATGACCGCACGCATCGTGTTCGAACATACCGAACCCAACTGGTACGAACCCATCTGGGGCGGGTTCGATTGGCTCGAGAACGGCCACTACGCCGTGGCTTCCGGCCACTTCTGGATGGCAGACACCGGCTCGTTCAACTCCACCTTGATGGAACTCGACGAGACCGGCAACGTGATCTGGCGGGCAGAGTTCCCCAATCCGGACGACTCGATCTACCGCTCGGAGCACATCGACGGGTGTGCGATTTTCTCCAACACCACATATTGCCCGGACCTTGCCCCCTGACGCCTGAATCTCTCCTCCATCACCGAAAGCTCAGTGGGTCCACGGGAGTTCGATTCGGTGCTCCCCGACCTCTGCATCGTAGTAGACAAAGATTCCTCGAGGGTCCGCCACCGTGACGTGAACCGTGGAGCCAAACTCGATCCGGGGGAGGTGCCCAATGAGAGATTCCCGCATTCGACCTTTCGGAAACAGGTAGGTGATACTTTCTGTACGATGGACACGCAGGCCCTCCTCGGTGCTCTCCGCCAGGGGCGCCATCAGGCGTGCGTCCACACCAGGGAACTCGAGCGCTCTCTCCCCAAGAGTGAGGATGATGGTCACGCCTTTCGGAGTCTTGACAAAGTGGGGGGTGGTGTCGGTTCTGGAAGTGAGCACCACCAGGTCTGCTCCGGGGTCTCGAGTTGCGAAGCGACGCAGCAGGGGCCCGGCATGATCGCCCACCAGGTCATTGACGAGGTAGACCGTCCGGTTCCTGTCCTCCATGGCCGTCACGGTGTTGAGGATTTCCACCAAGTCGCGAGCCCGTTGGTAGCCCTGGTGGCGTGCGGTCCGGGCGGACGGGCCCAGCATGCTCAGGAGCGCCGTGGTTCCCAGGATGCTCTGGAGCAGGAGGTAGGCGGTGCTGGGTATTCGGAGTGCCCGGCGAGGGCTGGCCTCGACGAAATGGGCGATCAAGGGGATGGCGAACATGTAGAGGAGGTAGCCGAAGCGCTTTTCCAGGCCGAGGAGCACGAGGAGGAGGGCGGTGGGGAGGATCCAGCAGAGGAGGGCGCTTTCTCGAGGATGGGTTCGCGCGATACGAATTCGGGTGGCGGCCTGGATCAGCATGAATCCGAACCAGGCGCCGAAGGCGAGGTTTGCGAGGACGAACCACACGTTGGCTGCGTCGCCGGGGAGGAGGCCGCCGGGTCCCGCGGTGACCAGTCGTCGCAGGCTCGCAGCGATCGGGGCCAGGTCATGTCCCAGAGGCCACACGCTGAGGCCGAGGAGGAGCTTGCGCACCCATTCTCCCCAGGAGTCCAGGTTACGGGAGATGTAGGTACCGCCCAGGCCGTCGAGAAACACCTGGCGGGTAAAGAACCAGGCGGAAAGTGGGAGCAGGAACATGGCCGCAGCGGCCCGGACGGGTCGGCCTGCAGTGGTCCTTGCGTCCGGGTGGGTCCAGACCAGGACAAGAAAGCTGGCAGACAGGGACAGGGGAGCGAGGATGACCGTCTCCTTGGTGAACAGGGCAATGGTGATGAGCAGGGCCGCGGCGACGAACCGGGATTGTGCCATGGCCAGGAATGCACTTCCGGCAAGTACGGCGGCGAGCGGATCGAATGCGAACGCGGGTTGGAATGCCGCCTTGCCTGGAATGACGGTGAGGGAGAAGACGAGGGCCGAGAGCCAGGACATGATCCTGGAACTGTGAAGGAACAGCCTGGCGATGACGAACACGATCCCTGCGGCGGCGGCGTGGACGAGGTATGTGAGGAGCAGGTAGAGGCCCCAGTAGTCCTGAAACAGGAGGTGATCGAGGTAGTAGACGGTCTGGACCACAGGGCGGACGAAGTGGGAAAAGGGGGAGGTCCATTCGGGGTAGACGGTGAAATAGCCGGAAAAACCACGGGTGATCCACTCGAGCGGGTCCGGGGGGGCCACGTGTGGCGTGGCGTGCACGATGAGTGCGATGTCGTCACCCTGGGGATGATAGTCCGGGATGGTTGTTCCGAACGCCACGAGTTGCGCGACGAGGACACTCAAGACGACCCACACCGGGCTGTCGAGGTCGAACTTTCTGGCCACGCCCATTCTGCGGTCCCCGGCCTGGATGGTCACCGTGCAAGGTGGTCGGATCGTGAGCAGATCAACGCTTGAGAGGACGCGGCCCGAAGATGGCCGTGCCCACGCGAACCAGGGTCGCCCCCTCCTCGATCGCCGCCTCGAAATCGCCGCTCATGCCCATGGAGAGTTCTGGAAACGACTCCCCGAATCGTTGCTCGAGCCCGTCCCGCAGTTCACGGAGGCGTCGAAACGCCTGGCGCGTCTCCTCCGGCGACCACGCGAAGGGCGGAATGGCCATCAGGCCACGGAGTTCCACCGCGTTCTTTTCCAGCGCCTGGTGAACCAGACCCGGCAAATCCTCCTCGGTCACACCGCTCTTGCTGGTTTCTCGGCCTACATTGACTTCGATCAGGATGGGCTGACGCTTGCCCAACGCAGCGGCCCGCCGGTCGATCTCTCGCAAGAGGCTCGAGCGGTCCACTGAATGAATCAGGGACACATGCGGAAGTATGGCCTTGACCTTGTTCGACTGCAGGTGGCCGATGAAGTGCCAGGTGACCCCCGCCACCACCTCGGCCTTTTTCACCAGTTCCTGCGCATAGTTCTCCCCAAAAAGGTCGCACCCATCCTCACGCGCGGCCAGCAGCCGCTCCACCGGTTGAGCCTTGCTCACCGCCACCAGTCGGACCTGCCCCGCCCTGCCGCACCGACTGGCCGCCTCCTCGACCCGCGCCAGTACCTCTCGATACTTCGTCCTCTGTGTCATTCCTGTCCTCCCACGCACGCACCCACCCGTCAGTCCAGGCCGGGTCGCGGCCTCGAGTCACGGTTCGGCAAGAAAATCTTCCGTCCCGAACGGCCTCGGTCCACCCAACTCCGCCAGCGCATCCAGCACTTCGGCAAGGGGCAGCCCCACCACGTTGGTGTAGGACCCATTGACCCGCGAGACCAGGAAAGCGCCTCGAGCCTGGATTCCATAACCTCCCGCCTTGTCAAGCGGCTCGCCGGTCGCCACGTATCCGACCACCTCGTCCACCTCCAGAGTCTTGAATACCACCTCCGTGGTCGTCACGAAGGATACCTTCTCCCCCGTTCCTGTGTCCATCAGTACACAGCCGGTCATGACCCGATGCGACCGACCGGACAACAGGCTCAGCATCCGGCACGCATCAATCCCGTCCACCGGCTTGCCCAGCACCAGACCGCCCACCACCACGATGGTGTCCGCACCCAGCACAATGGCACGATAGGACAACCCGGCCGCCACCGCCTCCACCTTGCGGCCGGCGTTGAGCAGACAGGTGCTCTCCGGCGTTGCTCCAGGCTCATGCGGCGCCTCCTCCGCCTCGCTCGGAACCACCGTGAAAGGCACACCCGTCCGTTCGAGCAACTCGCGTCGCCGGGGAGACGCAGACGCAAGCACCAGAGGGAGCGGATGATCGTCGGTCTTTCTGTCGGGCCGGTCCATGGTGCCCGCAAGTGTACCGGCGGCCTTGAGGACCGTCAAGAGGAGGAGACGCATGCGAGAACGGACGAAGGGCCCAAGGTGCCCCCGGCGGGTCACTCGTCCAGGAGCCAGGGAGGCGTCAGATCCTGCGGGTGCGCCGCAGGAGGAGGGTCCGGGGTTTCCCCATCATGAAGTCCCCCCACGAACAGGGCCGCTGCAACCAGGCAGGCAGCGGCCAGGACCACCATCACCGTACCGGAAATGCCGGCCCGCCCCGGTCGTGTCCGCTCCACCGTACCTTCCGCCGCGGTGACTCCGCCGGCGGTGGCAACGGTTCCCAGGCGGCTCGAAAAAATCGGGTCCCTTCCCCCTGCATGGTGGGCGGATGGCCCCGGATCCGCCTCACCAAGCGCCCCGGCGAAAGACATGGGTTCCTCGAGATCGGACCCGGCTGCGCGGCGAACGATCGCCGCTGCACGCACGTCGGCCTCGAGGAGAATCGCCCGTTCCACGTCGTCGGGAACCTCCAGGGGGCGCACCAACCGATTTCGGACTGCTTCCTCCTCGAACACGCGGACCAGGTGGGCGCAACCGGCACACCGATCCAGGTGGGTGCGAACCCTGTCCAGGTTCCGGTCGTCCTTCCGGGCGTCGGCGGTGAGGTCGGGGTCCCCGCTGCGTACCGCCTCGATCTCCAGCAAGGTCGGATGAGGACTCTCCCGGTGTCCCGTTTCGGATATGCCCCTGGACTCCCTCGAGTCGGCGGGCGCCAGGCGGTCGAGGAGCGCCGCGATACGGGTCCGCACAGTGTCCAGGGGCAAGTTGAGGGCGTCCACGATTTCAGACGCAGTCAGCCCCGCTGTGAAACGGAGACGGGCGATCTCGCGCAGTTCTTCAGGGAGCGATTTCACGAACGGCTCGTCGACTCCCGGCCCGGTGGCGGCCCGGGATGCGTGCTCGAAGAGGGGGCGCAGTGAGGCTTCTCGCCCGGATGAGGTTCGTTCCCTTCCCTTGCGTCTCCTGAAGTCCTCGAGGGAGATCACCTGTCGGCGCCGGTGCCGTAGGCTGGCCGCCCGTGCACGGAGGAGCGAATAGAGGTGCGCGCGGACGGACGAGCGAGGCTCGAATCCGGGGAATCGAGAGAACCAGAGCAGAAAGGTCTCCTGGAAAATGGCCAGGGCCTCTTCATCATCTCGAACCAGGGGTAAGGCGAGGCGGAGCACCCAGGTTCGGTGCCGCTGGTACAGGGCCTCGAACGCCGCGGCGATTCCCTCGTTCGCAGCACTGCACAGCACCGCGTCGTCGACCTCGCTCCACTCTTCGGCGATGGTCCGCGGGTCTTCGATGTCCTGGTACGAGCGTCCCAGGCGACGTTCCCGGAATGTCCGCCCGCGTCTCGTCAGGCCAAATCTACGTCGCACGGTCACACACTCCCGACATCCAGTTCGACATGCTCGCCGTGTCCGGCTCTGCCCAGGTAAACCCTCAACTCGAGATCTGATTCCGCGCTTTTGCGCCCGCCCCCTCGTGCCGCACTCCAACTACCGAACCGTGGACCCCGCAGGCAGATCCCGGTCCAGCGTGACGATGGACAGATGGCCCTCCCGATCCTCGGCGGCCAGGATCATTCCCTGGGATTCCACCCCGCGAATCCGGGCCGGTTGAAGATTGGCCACCAGGATCACCTTCTTGCCAGGCAGACTTTCCGGCGGATAGTGCTGCGCGATACCCGCCACCACCGTCCGCGTCTCCTCCCCAAGCCCCACCCGGAGCTTGAGCAGGTTGCGCGTCTTCGGCACCGGCTCCGCACTCAAAACCTCCCCAACACGCAAGCGCACGGACTGGAACTGCTCGAAAGTGAGAAGCCCCGCCCCCGCTTGATCCGCCCCGGCCAGGCCCGCTGCCGGCTTCTTCCCCCCTTTCGACCGGCCTTTCGCTTGCTTCGCCTGCTTCGGGGCAGGAGAGGCGCCCGAGATCTCGGCCTGAAGCGCCTTGAGATCGATCCGCGGAAACAGGGGCGCGCCGCCATCCACCGCAACTCCGGGCGTCAGACCACCCCACGCCCGCTCCCACCCAGGCCCGGTAGGTGCTCCGGCGATGTCACACCCCAGTTGCGCCATCAGTTCCTTCGACTTCGCCGGAATCACAGGGTAGAGAAGCACGGCCGCAAGGCGCAGCACTTCCGCAGCATGGTACAGGATCGTCCCCACTTCCTCGACGCGCTCCGGATCCTTCGCCACCTTCCAGGGCGCCGCTTCCTGCAGATACTGGTTCGTCCGCCTCACCGCCTGCAATACCTCCTCGATGGCCGCATGAGGCTGGTAGGCCTCCATGAGTCGATCCATCCGGCGCGGAAGACCCTCCACCATCTCCAGCAACCCGGTTTCCAGTTGCCCTGGCAACCCAGGAGAAGGAAGTCGACCCCCACAGTAACGCCCAATCATGGTCAGAACACGACTCAGAAGATTGCCCAGATCGTTCGCCAGATCAGCGTTCCGTCGCTTCGCCAACGCCACCTCGCTGAAATCCGCATCCTGACCGAATACCATGTCCCGAAGCAGGAAATACCGGAACGCATCCGCCCCGTAGCGCTCGGCCATCCGGTGAGGCCGGACCACGTTTCCAATGGACTTGGACATCTTCGACGCATCCACCAGCCAGTATCCATGTACCCGCAGGCGCCGATACAGCGGCAGACCCGCCGCCCGGAGCATGATAGGCCAGAAAATGGCGTGCGGCTTGAGAATGTCCTTGGCGATCAGGTGGGTCGCCGATGACCAGTAGGTCTCGAACAAATCCGTCCCCGGTCCCCCAAGCGCCGAAACATAGTTGAGCAGGGCATCAAACCAGACGTAGAGCACATGCTCCTCGTCAAACGGAAGCGGGATTCCCCACGAAACCCGGGAACGTGGCCGGCTGATCGACAGGTCCCCAATCGGCTCGCGCAGCATGGCAAGCACTTCGTTGCGGTAGCGATCGGGTTGAATGAAATCCGGGTGCGCCAGGATGTGGTCTCGCAGCCATTCCCGGTGCTTCTCCATCCGAAACAGGTAGTTCTCCTCCACAACTTCTTTGGGCTCCACTCCGTGATCCGGACACTTCCCCTCTTTCAGTTCCTTCTGCGTCAGGTACCGCTCGCACCCCACACAGTAAAGACCCCGGTACTCCCCCTTGTAAATCTCACCCCGATCGAACAAATCCTGCACCACCCGCCGAACCACAGCCTTGTGCCGGGCCTCCGTCGTGCGGATGAAGTCATCGGGTTCCACCATCAGGGTCGGCCAGGTGTCTCGAAACTTCCGGCTGACCGCATCCGCGAATTGCTGGGGCGTGATCCCCTGCCGGGCCGCCGATTGAGCCACTTTCTCTCCATGCTCGTCGGTTCCGGTCAGGTACCGGGTGGAAAAGCCACGTTGGCGGTAGTAGCGGGACAGCACGTCCCCCAGAATCGCCGTGTAAGCGTGGCCCAGGTGCGGGTCCGCATTGACATAGAAAATGGGTGTTGTGAAGTACACCGTGTCCACCGTATCGCCTCCTCTGAAATGTGCTTGGGCACATCATACACACAGCCGTCCGGACCGCAAGCGAACATGGGTCCGGCCGTCGAAACACTTGCCGCAGGCCCTCGTTCGCTGCTACGTTTGTTGAAGGGTACCGCTGAATGATTCGGGACCACGGGAGCGCTTGATATGCAAGAAGATGTGCATGCCATCTTGCAGTTTCCTCGCGCGGCAACGCTTCAGCGCAAGCGTTTCTCCTATTTCAACCGGGAGCTTTCCTGGATTGAGTTCAATAGTCGAGTGCTCGAGGAGGCGTTGGACCCCTCGGTGCCCCTGCTGGAGCGATTGCGATTCCTCTGCATTTTCGCGCGGAACCTGGATGAGTTTTTCATGGTCCGGGTGTCGGGTCTGAAGCAGCAGCATGCGGCTGGTTTGAAGACGCATGCTGCGGACGGGCGGACACCGGCGCAGCAGTTGGAGGCGATTTCGAGGAAGCTTCGGCCGTTGTTGGACAAGCATCAACAGTGTTGGAACGAGCTTCGTCCGAAGTTGTTCGACGAAGGGATTCGGGTGCTCGACTACGCGGATCTGAGTGAGACGCAGAAGCGGGAGATGGCGGACTATTTCGAGCGAGTGGTATTCCCGGTTTTGACGCCTTTGGTGGTCGATCCAGGACACCCGTTTCCGCACATCTCCAACCTGTCGTTGAATCTCGGAGTAGAGGTCGCACACCTGAACGACCCGGGGGAGAAGCGGTTCGCTCGAGTCAAGGTTCCCATCGTGTTGCCACGGCTGGTGCCCTTGCCGAACCGGACGCACACGTTCGTGCTTCTGGAGGAGGTGATATCGGCCAACATCGGGCGCCTGTTTCCCGGGATGGAGATCTTGAGTTGCCATCCGTTTCGGATCACACGCGATGCGGACATCGAGATTGAGGAGGACGAGGCCGAGGACCTGCTCAAGTTGGTGCAGGAGGAGTTGCGGCGACGCCGGTTCGGGTTGGCCGTCCGTCTCCAGGTGGACTCCGGGATGCCGCAGCACCAGCAGCAGATGCTGTTGAAGGTGCTCCGGCTCGAGGAGCAGGATCGATACCCGGCGGACGGGCCGCTGGGGATCTCGGACTTCGAGCAACTGACCCAGATCGATCGACCGGACCTCAAATTCAAGCCGTTCAAGCCGGTCTTGTCGCCGCACCTGAATCGCGAGGGAGACCTGTTCCGGGCGATTCGCCAGGGGGACATCCTGCTTCATCACCCGTTCGGATCGTTCGAACCGGTGGTGCGATTCATCGAGCAGGCCGCGAACGATCCGGACGTACTGGCCATCAAGCAGACGCTGTATCGGACCAGTGGTGATTCCCCGATCATCGACGCGCTCATCAAGGCATCGGAGAACGGGAAGCAGGTCGCAGTGCTGCTCGAACTCAAGGCCCGGTTCGACGAGGAGAGCAACATCCAGTGGGCACGCAAGCTCGAGCGGGTCGGAGTACACGTGGTCTATGGCGTGCTGAGGCTCAAGACCCACTGCAAGATCGCACTGGTGGTTCGCAGGGAGCAAGGCAGGCTTCGGCGCTACGTGCACCTCAGCACCGGCAACTACAACCCCATCACGGCGCGGGTCTACACGGACCTGGGCCTGTTGACTTGTGCTCCCGAGTTTGGCGCCGACGCATCTGACCTGTTCAACTTCCTCACCGGCTTCTGTCGCCAGGGACCCTATCGCAAGCTCCTGGTGGCCCCCCACAATCTCCGCCAGAACTGGCTCCGGCTCATCGAGGAAGAGATCGCGCTGCACGCACCGGAAAATCCGGGCCATATCGTGGTGAAGGCCAATGCCATCACCGATATCGACCTCATGGAGGGCCTCTATCGCGCGAGCCAGGCAGGGGTCCGTGTGGACCTGCTCATTCGTGGCACCTGCTGCCTGCGCCCGGGCGTACCAGGCCTGTCCGAGAACATCCGCGTGATTAGCATCGTGGGCCGGTTTCTGGAACACTCCCGTATCTTTTACTTCCGTCATGGCGGCGACGAGAAAATCTATCTGGGCAGTGCGGACTGGATGTCCAGGAACCTGGACCGACGGGTCGAAACCGTGTTTCCCATCGAGGACCCGGTACTCAAGCACATCATTCGGGACAAGATCCTCGCCGTCTACCTGGCCGACAATGCCAGAGCCCGCGTCTTGCAACCGGACGGCACCTACGTGCGACTAAGGCCTCGGCCTGGTGAGCCTGCAATCGACAGCCAGGAGATTTTGATGACACAGGGGCACAATGCGGACGTCCCACCACTGTCTCCCTCGTGAGAAACCCGCGTCGGATGTTGACTGGCGCGGTCGCACAGTCTGACCGGCTTGATAGGAGCATTGGAGATGGATTGTGCCACAAGCCCGATTGACAGTTGATGGGGTTGCGTGTTAAGAACCACCAAGGATGAGTCAACCGAGGTCCTGCTTGTTTGGGGAGACGAGCATGAGGGACGCACGAGCCCCCATCGTCGAGCCGGGAGAGGTTCCGGAGCACTGGCGGGCTGTCTTCTCCGACTACATCGAATTCCTGGATGTCCCACGGGCGGATGCCATCTTGACCATCATGTGCCGGGAAGGCCCTCCGCCGGTGAGGCTCGGAAAGCATTCCGAGCTGGTGGTGGTGGATATCCTGTTGGATACGTCTGCAAACCTCGACCCCGTCCGGCCCTCTCCGACCGAACTGCCTCCGGACGCCCATGTGATCACCGCGGTCCCTGGATCGTTGCCCTTCCCAGACGCCCACTTCGACCTGATCTCCCTCTCCGCCAGCCTGACGCGGCTGCCCGACCCGGTGGCCATGGCAAAGGAAATGGCTCGAGTGCTCGCGCCTGGCGGCGTGGTCGGGGGTATCATTCCATCCCGCAAGCTCGATCGGGAAGCCTTGAACGCCTTCCGCGCCACCCACGAGATCCCGGAACGGCTCGTGGAAACTCTCGAACAGTTTTGCGTCACCTTCCCCGAGGAACCCCCGGAGCGATGGCTCGCACGTGTTCTCCTCGAGGGCGGGTTGCGCGCCATCCGCACCCGTGAGAGCCTCGACGACCTGTTGCTGCTGTACAAGGCACGGCGGTAGCACCCGCCTTCCTCGAAATCGCATACGACCACCTTCCACGCCTCCGCCCAAGGTGGTATAACTGCTCATATTCCATTCCAGTTCTCGGAGGTGTTCCGATGACGCGCTGCTGTGGCTCGAGTCGTGTCACTCCCGGACCGCGCACGGCCGGCGCCGGGAAAAGCCTGACCACGCTCGAGAACGTTCGGGCGCAGCTCCCCGGCCGTGGGGGCGCCCGTCGTTGGGTGTTGCTGTTCGGCTGGATGGCGCTGGTGATTCCGTCTCATGGGTGGGCCCGGGACGCGGGGATCGATGAGAACGCTTCCGGCCCTGTCACCGTGCGGTTGGACCCGGATTCGGTCCCCGCTGCCGGACGGCACGAAGCCATGTTCACGGTCAGCCGGTTCGGCAGGTATGCGGTGCAGGTGAGGAGCGACCAAGGGGTGGCCCTGGAGGTCGTGGACCCTGTGGCCGGCCCGGGACCTCGACAGGGCGTCCCCGGGGAGAAAGACGGGCGGGTGGACCTTTTCCTGGACCGGGGCACGTACAAGATCCGGACCGTCGGGGATCCGTCGGGCACAGGTCAGGCCCGACTCGAGGTCCTTCCCTTCCGGGAAGCCGCCGTTTCTGAACAACCGGTGTTGGAGCACGGTGCGCGGCTGTCCTCCTCGTTGGGAGACCTCGAGCAGCGCTCCTACCAACTGGTGTTGACCGCCCCGCGAGAAGTGGTGCTCGAAGGGGCGGGCCGTGGCCTGGCGGACCTGGCCCTGTGGGAGTCCGATGGTTGGCGTGTGGACGCTCCTCCCAGGTGCCGCATCGTGGAACCGGAACTCGGTCGTCCCCTGCGTTCCTGCCTGGTGACCACCCGCCTGGCGCCTGGAAAGTACACCGTGACCGCGTACGGCGGGCCGTTGCTTCCGTGGCCCGATGGGGACCCCGCCGCGGCGCCGTTGTACCTGCGTAGAGGGGTTCCCGCCCATGGACCACTGTATCGTCACCAGCACAGGATCGGACCGTTCGGCGCCGAGTACTTTCTCGTCTCGGGCGACGCCACCTACTTCGAACTCGACATTCCTGAACCCGCGAACGTGGCCATGCGCGTGGTGCCCTGCACCCTCGACACGTTCCTCGAGGCGTTCGATGAGGAGGGGATCCGCACGGGGCTGAGCACCAGGTCGCGGGTGCCTCGAGCGAGCATTTCAGTCCCCGGCCTTCCGGATGGGCAACGTCTGGTGGTGGTGGAAGGAGAAGCGGGGCAACCATTCCGGCTCGCGCACTTTCCCATGCCCGGCCGCCTGTTCCAGTTCGAAGGGAGCGGCGCCCGGGTGCTGGCCGCCGTGGCGAGCGGTACGGCCGGGGACGAGGTAGACCCCACGGGCGTTGTGATCCGGATGCCCAGGAAAGGTGGCAGCCCCACGTTGATGGCCATCCAGGGGGTCGTCCTGGAACAGGCGTCATGGTACTCGAGGCGGTTCAATCTGAGCAGACGCACGTCCCTGTATCTGGACGTTCGCGAGGGTGGGGTCTACCGGTTCCAGTGGGAGGAGGGGGAGGTGGACCATCGGGTGGAGCCGGTGTTCTTGACAACCCCTCCAGGGTACAACGCTCCAGCGTTCAGGCGGGGCACCACCACCTGGGATCTGAATCCCGGTCCCCACCTTCTCACCATGGTGCCGGTGAATCAGGGCATCGTACATCTGATCGTGACCGGACCGGGAGCCGAGGCTGAAGAGCGGTTCGACCCCGGCGGCGCCGACTCCCCCGTGGCCGGTGGCGTGCTCTTCTCCAACCTGACCATCGACCTCGAGCACACCTACGCCCTGATTCTCAACGAACGGCCCGGGACCGCCGTGGGGGTGGACGTGCGCGAATTGCCGGCTCGACTGGAACGGCCTCTGGTTTTTCCCGCCATCCCCGGAGCCGACCTGGTACTTCCGGTCGCAGTCACTCGCCCCGGAACGCTTCGGGCGGAAACCGAGGACGGACGGTTGCTCGAGGTGGAGGTCGAAGGGCGGGCGCAGGAGGCGCCTGTGCAGGTGGCCCCCGGGGAATTCACCGTGCGGGTTCGGTCGGCTGGGGTGGCGCCTGCTGTGTGCCAGCTCTCCCTTTCACCCTTGCCATCCGGCCGGGAACAGGAACCGGGAGCGCAGGGAGAGGGGGATTCGTCCCTCCAGCTCGAGGAGGGGGCGCCGGTATTCTTCGACCTCG
>Ga0256914_1002541_pt1 | contig 15118 bp, 16 predicted proteins | sample HulkmetaG_FD_191571 | JGI IMG/M metagenome (GOLD analysis project Ga0256914, IMG submission 191571) | Hydrothermal chimney microbial communities from Main Endeavour vent field at the Juan de Fuca Ridge, Pacific Ocean - Hulk | ecosystem: Environmental > Aquatic > Marine > Hydrothermal vents ... | reverse complement strand
TATAAAAAATTTATGAAAATTTTATGATAAATTCGGAACCTATATTTTTTGTGCTTTTAATTTCAAGTTTAAAATTATGAAGACTTACGATATTTGATAAGTATGGTTGGGTACTTAATAACAAGAATCGGTTACAATTTTGATTATATACCATACGATTAGATTTTTAATGCATTGTATATAGAATTACTTATCTCTTTAGAGTAGCATATAGGTTTTTTGTCAAGAACATTTTCTCCGTTTAAAAAAGTCATACCTCCGAGTGTACCAATAAAAACACTAAATGATACAAAAAAATCCTGTTTTCTTAGCTCTCTTTTTTTTATACCGTTTTCCACTAATTTTTCAACTTCTTCTATAAAATCTTTTGCCAGTTCGAACCCTCCGTCATTCTCATTTTGAAAAAGTGATCTGTTCGAGAGATAAACTCTTAAAAAATACTCTATAATTTCAGGAGAAATTTCTATAATATTATAATACGATTCAACAAAACATTCAATTTTTTCTTTTGTACTTATATCTTTTTTGTTTATTTTTTTCAAAGTCGAAGCCAATATAGATGAAGCAAATTTGATAGCACATTTTGCAAGGTTGTTTTTTGAAGGAAAATAATTGTATATATTACCGACACTCATTTTCATCTCTTTTGCAATAAGAGGGATAGTGGTATCGTGAAATCCATTCTTTGAAAATAGCCTTAGAGAGGTCATTAAGATAGATTCTTTTTTTCTTTCTTTCATAAGTAAACCTTATATTACTTGATTTTCATAGAACCATTATACAAAAAAAATGAAAAAAAGTATATATTTTTAAAATATAACGGCGGTTTTACCCGCCGTTAAAAATCAGCTTAGTATCTCTTCGATAGTTATATAATCTCCTACCCTGCCTGTCATTTTTTCTACATCCGTATTGACAGGAAGAGTTTTTTTGCCCGGTCTCCAACCGGCAGGACAAACTTCACCTGTTTTGGTTGAATGTTGCCAAGCCTTTACTTGTCTTAGAAATTCATTTACATTTCTTCCTACTGACGGAGCTTGTACCTCTTGAGCAACCACTACGCCATCAGGATTGATAAGAAATCTTCCTCTTAGAGCTATTCCCTCTTCTTCGATCATCACACCGAAAGCTCTGCTGACATCTCCTTTGGGATCCGCTGCGATAGTAAGTTTCAATCCCTCAAGCAAAGGCTCTGTCTCTACAAATCTTTTATGAGAAAATTTTGTATCTGTTGAAACTGCAAGGATTTCCACTCCAAGCTCTTGAAATTCATCATACTTAGCATTCATAGCGGCTATCTCTGTCGGGCATACAAATGTAAAGTCCGCCGGATAAAAACATACGACATGCCATTTACCTTTATAATCGTTACTGCTTACCGTGGTATAGTGTCCGCTTTTGGCATCATATGCCTCCATTTTAAACTCCGGTGCTTTTTTAAGTACCAATGAACTACTCATGTCTTTCTCCTTTTTTTCTTCATTTTTTTCTACTGTTTCTTTTGAAGCTTCCTCTTTTGCTTCAACTGGTGAATCACACGCCATATCGACTCCTTTATAAAAAGTAGTGAAAGTATATCATAATGATAATTATTTGTCAAGGATAATTTTTTTCTTTTAAGTATATTGTTGATAAATTATACAGCACCATACCGCTATGGCTTGAATAACAAGCAAAAATACAACAGTACTTCCGGCATCTTTAGCTTTTCCGGCCATTTCATGATGATCAAGTGTGACAAGATCAACTACTCTTTCAATGGCACTGTTTGCGGCTTCTCCTACAAGCACAAGAAAATAAGACACAAACAATATAAGCTTCTGTGTCAAATCAATATCCATAAAATAGATAATAAAAATTACCGGAATCAGCAAAAACAGCTCTATTTTAAATGAAGTTTCATTTTTTATAATATCTGCCAAACCTTTTAAAGCATAAGAACTGTTTTTAAACAGATTATATTTTGGTTGTCTTCTCATTTTGTCTCATTATGAAAAATATCAAGTTTTTTATCATAAACTTTTGTCTTTATATCCATTATACCCAAAATCGAATCAAACAAATTGTCTTGAGAAAATCTTTCATTTTTTCTCTTCATAAGCTCATCTTTATACTTTTTAAAATCATCGCCAAGCCATATCATAGCTCCTATATGCTTTTGAAAATCAGGAGCTATAAAATAAGGCATTGAGTGAAGATATATACCGTTTTCTCCGAGAGATTCACCATGGTCGGCCATATAGAGCATTGCAACCGCATGGGTTTTTGAATTTTGTTTTAAAAATTTTATAACTTGAGACAAAAAATAGTCCGTATATAGTATGGTATTGTCATAAGAATTTTTAATCTCTTCTTTTGTGCATTTTTCAAGTTGATTTGATTTGCATTCAGGCTGAAACTTTGCAAAAGATTTGGGATACCTTTTATAATACGCCGGTCCGTGACTTCCTTTTTGGTGGAGAACTATTAGAGTATCGCCTTTATGAGTATTGACAAACTTTTGAAGCCCTTTTAGTAAAATCATATCATAACATTCGCCATTTTCACAATATTTCGGGTCTTTAAATCCTTTTACATCTATATAGTTTTTTATCCTTGTAGCAACCCCTTTTGAATCTGAATTGTTATCTTTCCAAAGAAGATTGACTTTAGCATGATTTAGTATATCTATAACACTATCCATAGCCTTTGCTTTTGCATCTTTATAATTGCTTCTTGAAAGTCTTGAAAACATACATGGCACACTTACAGCCGTTTCGGTTCCGCAAGAATAAACATTGCCGAAATTTATCAAATCTTTCAGTTTTATAAGATTCGGATTGGTATCTCTTTTATATCCGTTTAATTCAAAATCAGCAGCTCTTGCCGCTTCACCTACAACCATTATAACAAGTTTTGGCTTTTTTGTAGTAGATTTGATTTTGGCATCAAGTCCAAGATGTTTATATGGTATTGGTTTTACAAGATATTTTCTGTGTATAAATTTTCCTATAGAGTATATAAAATATGTTGGATTTGTATAGTATCTAATGGGCTTATGTTCTCTAAAAAAAGAGGTGTAAAATTTACTCAAAGCAATAATAGTTACAGCTATCACAAGCAATGAAACAATAAAAACCTTTAATCTTGAAAACAATTCCTCTTTAAAACTCTTATACTCAACTTTTGTAAACAATACAAGCAAAGAAGGCAAAATACCAAGCACTACAAGATATATAACTGCCTTGGCAGTCAGCAAATCACCGGCCTCTGAGGTATCTGTTTCCATAATATTTTGTATCATTATATCATTGATAACAACTTGAAAAGTATCCATCGCATATGCCGCAAGAGATGAGGCAATAAATAAAAATACAAGTATCGGCTTCAAAGTATATTTGGTATTGACCAAATTCAAAAGAAAAACAATCAATGAGTATAAAACTACAGATAGGGAAAATATATAAAGTATATTTATTCCGCTAAAAGGATAAACTTTTATAACTTCTTTGAAAAAAGCAAAATTATAAAAACACACAAATAAAAATGCACTCATATATATAAGCACATTACTTCTTAATTTTAGCATTTTAAGCCCTGTAAAAGATTTTGGAGATTATATCTAAAAATAGTTAACAAAAAAGTAATAAGCATCTAAATAATTCTTTTAAGAATATCTCTAATTATTTACGAATTAAATACTTAATCAAAAGTATCTTTAGTTCCGAATTTTTCATAAACTCCAAGAATTTTAACTTTGTCTGCAAAAAATGCCAACTCTTCAAGAGCCAATTTCATTCTCTTTTCATCAATATGGCCATATATGTCTATATGAAATTGACTTACCGCCATACCCCCGGGAGAATAACTCTCAAGTTTTTTTAAATTGACCCCGTTTGTAGCAAATCCGCCAAGAGCTTTATATAAAGCTGCCGGTATATCTCTGACTTCAAATATCAAAGAAGTTATATATATTTTTTTACTGTCAAACTTTGGAATAATTTTCTCTTTGGAAAGTATAAAAAATCTTGTAACATTCCCTTTAACATCTTCAAAATTTTCCTTGAGTATCTTAAGAGCATATATTTCAGCTGCCAATGATGAAGCAATTGCCACATAAGCACACTCATTTTTTTCTTTTATCTCTTTTGCACTCCCTGCAGTATCAAGTTTTGCTATAGCCTTTAGCTTCATATCATTTATATGCTCCTGACACTGGGCTAATGCTTGAGGGTGCGAAAGTACATACTTTGCATCTTTTATATCACAATTTGGCAAACCAAGCAAACAATGCTTAACCGGTTCAAAATGTTCTCCTATCACATACAGTGACATTTTCGGTATAAGTCTGTATATCTCTTCAACTCTACCGGCAGTTGAGTTTTCCAACGGTATCATGGCAAGTTTTGCTCTCTCGTCTTCAACCATTATCATAGCATCCAAAAAGCTCTCACAAGCTACCGCTTCATAATCGGGATAGGCATTTTTACAGGCCAAATGCGAATAAGCCCCCTGATATCCTTGATAGGCAATAGTATTTTTTGGCAAAATAACTCCTTTAACCCAAATTATATCATAAAGAGGCTACTATTATCATCAAAAACAGCTATAAGCTTTTATCTCTTCTTGCTCTTAAACTCTCTTTGCTTATCTATTTTCGTTTCCCATACCATGAGGCATCATATTGCCATTTTTATTCTTGTTTTTAAACATACCTCTAAAACCCTTGGGGGGGAAGTTATCATAAAGATAGTTTGCTATCTTTATCAACTGCTCTTTTGTTACCGCCCCTTTTTGAGAAGGCATAAGACCGAATTTTTTTATATTTTGAGGCATACATACAGCCTTATCTCTTTGGGGATTAAGAACATAATCAACTATGAAATTTATCGCATTCTCTTTATTTGGATAACTCATTTTGACATGTCTTAAAACTCCCATTATAGGAGGTGCTATCAGCTTGGAGATATCTGTCGGTCTTGAAGTTTTGTGACACATATTGCATTTTTGCATAAATAGCTCTTTTGCATCATTTGAAGCTTGAGCATATACAGATAAAAAAATCATACCAATTACTGCAAATACTATCTTTGTTTTCTTTTTCATATTTGTCTCCTTTAACAATATATCAAATAATATCCTTTTTATATTAAGCTATTGTTAACAAATATTATAAAGTCAGATTTTGACATACTCCCCATAGCTAAAGCAAGGGGATTCTTTATCCCCATGCAATAGGTGGATGGATTAAGCTATCAACAAAGTTAGGCTACTGAAGCAGCTCTTACAACTTCTCCTGCTAGAGTTGATGCCCCAACTCTTTTAATATTAATTGATGCGTTTGCATCTCTTTGATGTTTTGCATTACAAGATGGGCAAACCCATTCTCTTATTTTTAAATTTAACTCTTTTAAAACATACCCACAATTAGAACAAGTTTTACTACTTGGGAAAAATCTATCAATTTTAGTTACATTTGCCTTATATTCTAAAATATTTACAAATTCACTAAAAGCCAAATCAGATATTTTTCTTCCCCACATCATTTGCATAGCTTTCATATTCAAATCTTCTATGAAAATGTTATCATAAGTTTTAGCTAAATCATTTGAGAGTTTATGAAAATAATCTCTTCTTTGATTAGCTGTTTTTATGTGAAGCTTTGCTAATTGTAGTTTAGCTCTTTTTCTGCCATTTGAACCTTTTTTCTTTTTAGATAGATTTCTATTTAATCTTTTTTGTTTAGTTAGATTTTTAAGATGATATAGAGGTGCTTCTATCTCTGTTTTGTCACTTAGAGTTAAAAAGGTTTTCAATCCAAAATCAATGCCCACGCTTTTACCTGTTGCGACACTGTATTTCAAATCTTCCTTTTTTATCGTGATACAGATATAAAAATCTCCTATATTATCTCTCTTAACAATTATGGTCTTAATAGTTCCATCTATTGGTCTTGATAACCAAAACTTGTATTTATAACCATTAAGAGAGATAACATTACCATTTAACTTGTAGCCTACTTTTCCTTTTAGGGTATATGATTTATATTTTTTGACTGCTTTAAAAGATGGTGGGCTTACTCTTAATTTTGTTTTACCTTTTGTATAATCAAAAAACTTTTTATAAGCATTGTCAATTCTAACTGTTATATCTTGGATAGATTGAGATGGTACTTTTCTCCAAAAAGCATATTTGTCTTTTTTTTTGAGTTTTGTTAGATGTTTTTGCAGTTGAAATTTGTTTAAGTGTTTACCATAGAGTTTATAGTATCGCTTATGAAGTGCAATACAATGATTATAGATAATTCCACTAATATTAATAACATTATGAATATGTTTATCTTTTTTTGTTTTATAGAGTTTGTATTTATATGTTCTTATTGACATCTTCTAAAAACTCCTTCCACTTATTTTTCTCTTTTGGTCTTTCACTTGTTTGTTGATTTTCAATATACTGTTTTATTATCTCAAGTGGTACCCCACCAACTGTTGCTATAAAAGATGAATTAGTCCATAAGGTGGGTAGTTTAGTTTTTAGATGGTAAAATTCATCTCTTAAAATCCTACTACTTCTACCTTTGCACTTTTTAACAAAGTTCATAACTCCAAATTGAGGGTCAATATCAGCCAAAATATGAATATGGTCTTTATCAGTCTCCATTTCTATTATTTCAACATTTAATTCACAAGCAACTTCTTCTATAATCTCTTTTAAGCGTTGTTCAACATCTCCAACTAATACTTTGCGTCTATATTTAGGACACCAAACAATGTGATATTTGCAAGAATAAACAATGTTATGATTAGATTTATACTCTGTTTTGTTTTTCATAAGGTATTATACAATAATTATATAAATAATACAAGTGTTTTAAAGATATTCTTAGAACTTTTAAGTGTACGCTTATATCCCCATAACTGAAGTTAGGGGCTTTAGGCTAATTTTTGGTAATATTTTTAACATAGTTGCCGATTGGCAACTATGTTATTTTATTATACGGAAGCCTCTTCTCTTCTTTGAAGATACTCCCACTTTTTATCCACAGTTTTTTGCATTTCATCTATGATATACTCATTCTCTTTTTTAAAGAGATGCTTAAATCTCCCCTGAGCTCCGAGATAATCTCTAACCGGAATTTTATTTTTTGGTCTGTAGGTAATATTTAGCTTATGTCCATCTATGATCTCATATAGCGGAAATACTAAAGAATCAGTTGCCAAATCGCTTATATCTATAGTCTCATGTGAAGGAAATTTCCACTCTGTCGTACAAGCACTCATAGCATTGATATATACCGGTCCCTCCGTAGCAAGAGCGGTTTGAAACTTTTTAACCATATCTTTCCACTTATTCGGTGCGGCTTGTGCTACATAAGGAGCTCCGTGAGCCGCCATAATGGCCACCATATCTTTTTTCATTTTTTTATTGCCATAACTCACTCTGCCTGCCGGAGTAGTCATTGTGCTTGCTCCGATAGGGGTGGAACTACTTCTTTGTCCGCCGGTATTGGCATATACTTCGTTGTCAAGACAGATATATGTAAAATCATGTCCTCTCTCTACCGCACCACTTAAAAATTGAAATCCTATATCATAAGTGGCTCCGTCTCCACCAAATGCTACAAACTTTACAGGCTTGTCAGGATCTTTCAGTCTTCCTTTTCTTTTAAGTGCCTTATACATTGCTTCTGCACCGCTTGCAGCAGTTGCGGCATTTTCAAAACCTATATGAATCCATGATGCATCCCATGAAGTATGCGGATAAACTGCAGAACAAACTTCAAGACAACCTGTGGCATTTGCAATTACCAAATTATCATCTGTACAGTTTAGAAGTTCTCTTACTATGATAGAGTGTGCACACCCCGGACACAACAGATGAGCTCCCTCAAATCTATCATTCGATGTTGAAAATTGTTTTAAATTTCTTATTTCTTTACTCATTTATTTACTCCTGTCTTAATAAAAAGAGAGTTTGGGACCTCTAAGTCCGCTAAACTGTTGCAATGGTGTTGTAAGTTTACCTTCGTCAGCATTTCTTTTTGCATCTATAAAAATCTCTTTTAAATCTGTCTGTGTCATATCTCTTCCGCCTAAACCATATATATAATTGTTTATTACCGGTCTGTTTTGGCTATGATACATTGCCGCACTTATCTCATTATAAAGCATACCAAGAGTTCCGCCGGGAGCTGATCTGTCAAGTGTAGCAACAGCTTTTACATTTTTTAATGCTTCTTGTATTTCCATCATCGGAAAAGGTCTTACAACCCTCGGAGAAACAACACCGGCTTTAATACCTTTGTTTTCCCTTAGTTCATTTGCCGCTTGTATGGCACTCTCAACAGTACTTCCCAAAGCAACTACTACCACTTCGGCATCATCCATAAGATAACTTTCAACTAAATTGTATTTTCTACCGGTTAATTCTTCAAATTTGTTAAAAACTTTTTTAATAACTTTTGGAGAATCCATCAAAGCTTTGTGTTGTTTCGCTTTAAACTCAAAATGCCAATCCTCTTCCGTTTGAGCACCATAAGTTACAGGTTTACAAAAATCAAGCATAGGATTGACCTCTTTGTACTCTCCTATAAAATTATATGCCACCTCATCTTGCAAAGGTCTTACATTTTGGGCTGTATGGGAAGTGATAAATCCATCTTGATTGACCATCACCGGAAGTCTTACATCTATATCTTCAGCTATCTTAAATCCCATAAGCATCAGATCATATGCTTCTTGTGCATTAAAAGCGTCCATCATAATCCATCCAGCATCTCTTCCAAGATACATATCGGAGTGATCTCCGTTTACATTTAAAGGAGATGCAAGAGCTCTATTTACAACTCCAAGAACTATAGGCAATCTCATACCGCTTGCTTGATAAAGAACTTCCACCATCAAAGCAAACCCTTGCGAACTTGTAGCAGTCGCCACTCTACCACCTGCCGCAGCAGCTCCGACACATCCGCTCATAGCGGCATGTTCACTCTCAACCAAAACAAACTCTCCATCTATATATCCGTCGGCTAAAAATTTTGCATATCCATGAACCGTAGGAGTTGACGGAGTTATAGGATATGCTGCCACCACATCTATCTGAGCCTGTCTCATAGCTTGAGCAAAAGCCATATTGCCGTCCCAAACTTCAATCTCTTGTAATTCCAATTTTTCTGCCATTACTTTTCCTTCTTCTTTTTCTCGGGCCATTGTGATAATGCCACTTCGTTATCCATAGTTTCTTCAAACATTATAAGTGATTTCGGATTGGTAGGACAAACTTCCGCACAAACTCCGCACCCTTTACAGTGGTCATAATCTATCCCTATCATCTTTTTATCTCTTGAAATAATTGCATTATCAGGACAAAAAACCCAACAATTTTGACAATCAATACATGTATCTCTGTTATAAACCGGTTTAAAAACTCTCCAATCCGCTACACTTGCCGTATATGAGTTGGTTTTTGCGTAATTTCTCTCTTCCTGTTTCAACTCTGCTACATTGCATATCGCTTCTTCAAATGAAGGCAAAATTGCACCGTCTTCTACCTGATCCCATCCTAAATATTCCATAATCAACCCCCCTTTACTTTACTTCATTATATGCCCGCTCAATTGCAGCCATATTCGCATCTATTATTTTTTGAGGAAATTTACTCAAAACTTTCAGCATTGCATTTTGAAAATAATCAAGTTCGAACATACCGGAAATCTTCATCAAAGCTCCAAGCATCGGAGTATTTGGCATAGCTCTTCCTATGGTATCCATAGAGATTTTCATACAATCCACAACATACACATCTTTATCCTCAAGCTTTGGAACTTGTTTTATCAAATCCTCTTTTTCAAGATGAGTAGTAATGATATATTTGGTATCTTCTTTTCCATTTGCAGTAATATCCGCAGAAATAGCCAAAGCAGGATCTATTACCAAAACATAATCCGGTCTCATAAATTTTTCGTGATTTATTATAGGCTTGTCATCAATTCTGTTATAAGCAGTCATTGCGGCACCTCTTTTTGCTGAGCCATAAAAAGCAAAGGCTTGAACCTCTTTTCCGGTATTGGCAACAACATCACCCAAACCTTTGGCACCCGTTACAGCACCCTGTCCGGCACGACTATGCCATCTTATCTCTAACATTAATTCTCCTTTATATATGGTCGTAACACCACCAACAAGATAAAAAGTATTTTATTTTATGAAAACAACACTTAAGATGTGCTTTAAATGTAAAATTTCTGTTATATTATTTAAAACTGTTCCAAAAATGTTACTGCCAAAAATGCATCTTCTTCAATAAATGAAGTATATTTTTCAAGTTCATCTTTTGATCCGTATCCGCTTAAAACCCCTATTGCATTTATACCTGCATTTTTTGCCGATAAAAGATCAAAGCGGGTATCGCCTATCATCCATATATTTTTTTGTATATACGGCATCAAAGAAAGGGCTTTTTGTATAGGTTCTTTATGAGGTTTCGGATATGTAACATCTTCTCGACCAATCAAAACATCAAAATACTCCATTATGCCTAAATGTTCCAATATTTCTTTAGAGTATTTGCCTGTTTTGGTTGTTACTATGCCAAGATTGGCAAATGTGAATGCTTTCTTAACAGCTTCTTTGGCGCCGGGCAAAAATGTAGTTGTATCAAGTGCCCTTTGTCTGTAAAAACTTTTATACTCCTTTACACATTCATTTATATATTTTTTTTCTACCTGCATATTTAAAAACATATCTTCAAGAGTATATCCGATATATTTTTTTATCTTTTTCGAAGTCGGTTTTTGTAAATCAAATTTTTCAAAAACATCCAGAAAGCTTAAAACTATTGCATCAGTCGAATCTATAAGAGTTCCATCCAAATCAAACAGTATGGTTGTTTTTTTCAAGTAGTATCTTTTTATTGTTAAGTTTTTTAAGTATAAGGTCGATATGAAGCTGAAGATTGTAGTATTCACCCATATACGACAAAGGTATATTTGTCTGTTCTTTTATCTCTTTTTGAAGCTCTTTTATCTTGAGTATACTATTTTGCACTTCAGGCAAATCCATAAATTCAATATTTTTATCTATTTTATTTAGTTTTCCGTACCATTTGTATATCTTATATCGTATCCTCCATCTGTATACAGGCAAAATTCCTTTAAAAAAAGGAAGTAAAAGAGTTATTAGAGGTATTAAAAATATAATAAGTCTGTTAATGGTAACAGCTATCCTAAAAGGAAATATTTTTTCCAAAAAAGAATCTCCTTTTAAAAGATATATTTTTGCATCTTCATTCATTGGTATTTGTGCAAATTTGGCATTTGGAAAAAATCCTTCATCTGCAAAAAGTGTTTTTTTAGAGTGTACTTTTTTTGTAATTTTTAAAAGAAGCTTCATAAGTTCAGGATTAAAACTGTTATTTTGTACCAACGCACAAGTTGTAGCAAGTAAAATTTTATCTTGCGACGGAATATTGTGCTTAAGATCTATAATACCCTCTCCCAAAGTCAAATCAGTTAAAAAAAGAAATTTTTGCTTATAAGCCAAAGCCCTTTTAAAACTGAAAAGCTCAATACTTTTGTCACTTAAAAGTTTTTTTATATTGGAAGAAGATGGTGAGACAACCATAAACAAAGCATCAATTTTTCCATTTTTCAACTGTTTTATAGAATCATGGGAATTAAGATACTTGATATTCGTATTGGATGGAGTGATATCATTTTCTTTTAGCAGCAATTCACTTAAAGCTTTTGTACCACTGCCGTTTTCTCCTATAGAGATAGTTTTACCTTTTAAATCATACAGATAATTTATATTTTTTAAATTTGTACTGTAAAAAAGCCACAACGGCTCATAAAATATACTTGCCAGTGTTGAAAGTCTGCCATCTTTTACATATTTGCCGGCAGTTCCTCCCTGCACAAAAGCAACATCAACTTTCCCCTCATCAAGGAGTTTCAAGGCTTCTACACTTCCGGCAGTTGTTACTATATTTAGAGTAATTTTCTCTTTTTTTAACAATTTTTGATAAATTTTTGCAAAATGATAGTATGCTCCGTCACTTCTACCAGTTGCTATAGAAAAAGATTTAGGCGGAGCAGGTTTTAAGAATTTAGAAGTTGTAAAAAATGCAAGTATGACTACTGCTGCAAACAATAGCCATACAAAATATTTGCTTTTAGACACTTACGGCCTTTTAATTTCTTTCGAGTTCTATGACAACTCTTCTGTTTTCATATCTTCCGTTTTTTGTATCATTTGACGCTACAGGATTTTCTTCTCCGAAACCTTCAGCTCTAATTTTTTCAGGATTTACACCAAGTTGTATAAGTTTGGTTCTTACTGCAAATGCTCTCATTTTAGATAACTTTTTATTATAAGCTGCACTTCCTCTTGAATCAGTATATCCTTTTACTACAATATTATAGTAGTTTTCTACTTTTTTTAGATATGAAGCAAACTCTTTTAATTTATCAAAATATTGCGGTTTTATAACCGCTTTGTCCGTATCGAAATTCAAATGCAAAGTTAATGCTACCGGACAACCTATATCATTAACTTTAACTCCCATAGGAGTATTCGGGCACTTGTCATTTGCATCTATAACACCGTCATGATCACTATCCAAAGGACATCCGTTTTTATCCACCATCACGCCTTCCGGAGTTCCCGGACATTTATCATGACTATCCAATACTCCATCATTATCACTGTCAACTTCGCAACCGTATTTGTCTACTTTAACACCCGGTTTTGAGTGAGGGCATCTGTCATCTTTATCATATACTCCATCTGCATCACTATCTTTTGGAGATTGTATCTTTTTAGCAGGTATTACAACCGGCTTAACTTTCGGTGCTTCTTTTTGGGCAACTTTTCCAAAAGGTATACCGATACCGGCGGTAAATATTACATTATTGTCACTGTGAGAAAATTTGATAAGATGTCTTACATCAAGTTTTGCAAAAAGATTTTCGGCTACTTTATATTTTAAACCTAATCCATAATTAAAAAATCCGCTGTCTTTATTGTCAAATTGTTCATTGCTCAAATCTTCATAACCTACACCTACAAGCGAATAAATAGAAGTTTTGCCATTTAATTTGTAATCTTTTATCAAATTTACAAAAAATCTATTGAAGTTTGTATCAAGATTTGAATTATCATAATCAACATTACTGCTTCTAAGATATCCCAACTCAACTTGATCAAATATCATACTACCGTCAAGATTTACACCAAGACTACCACCATAAGCCAAATGATTTTCCAAATCCAAGTTTCCCTCAGGAATTACTTTTCCTATCATAGGTGTAAACTCATACTTATATACACTATTATCGGCAAAAAGCAAACTTGCACTAAGTGCCAATGCTACTACTGCTATCTTTTTCATTATCTCTCCTTAAAATATCATAGTTAAAAATAATTATATCACAAATATTATGAATATTATGAATTATCTATGGCTTTATCCAATCCACTTCATTATGCATAACTCCCACGATAGAAGGTGAAACATTTTTTATCTTCTTGTTTACAACAGTAATGGCATTGGGAATATACAAAAAAAGATAAGGCTTATCCTGCACTATGAGTTTGAAAATTCTTTTATAAAGCTTTGACAAAGTTTTTTTATCTATAGCTTTTTCAGCCATTGTTATAAGAGTATCCACTTGAGTATTGTGATAATGAACAAAATTGAAGCCACCCGGTTTATCCGAATCACTATGCCATATACTGTAAGCATCAGGCATAAGCCCCAATCCCCATCCAAGCAAAATAGCTTCATATTTTCTCGGGGCTATAACAGTATTTAAAAAGGCTTGCCATTCTAAAGTTCTTATCTTCATTTTAACTCCGATCTTGGCAAATTGATACTGCAATATTTGGGCTGCATAAACTCTTGTAGAATTATTTGAATTGGTTGTCAGGGTAAATTCAAGAGGGTGAATTTTATCGTATCCAGCCTCTTTTAAAAGTTTTTTTGCTTTTTTTAAGTTTACTTTTGGAATCTTTACTTTATCGTTATATGCAAATGTTCCGGGCATAAACGGACCCCTGCATGGCTTTGCATGGCCAAAAAAAAGTATATCGGATAACTCTTGCCTGTCTATTGCCAAAGAGAGTGCTTCTCTGACTTTTATATCTTTAAATTTTTTATTTTTAAGATTAAATCCCATATATGTATATCCGTGTGAAGGCATTTCATAAATATTGTAAAATTTTTTAAAACTTTCATCTATTTGTCTTTCATACTGCAAAGGTGTTATGGAGCCTACATCAAGTTTATGAGATTTTAGCATAAGAAACTGAGTTGAAGGATCCGGCATAAAAGAGTAAACTATCTTGTCAATATTTGGCTTATGCAAAAAATAGTGTTTATTGGCATAAAGTCTGATATCTTTTGAAACTTCAAAACCTTTTAAGATATAAGGTCCGGTGCCAATCGGTTTAAAATTCAGCTTGCTTGTCATGGGATTTTTTTCATTCTTCCATAAATGTTCAGGCAACAATCCCATCATCCAAATTTCTACGGCTTTAAAATAAGGCTGTTTATATTTTATTTCAATCTGATAATCGTTTAATACTTTGATACTTTTTACATCTTTAAAGTCATCAGCATACGGAGTAAAAACTTTTTTAGAAGTTATAAGTTTATAAGTAAAAAGTACATCTTTTGCATTAAATGGCTTTGCATCACTCCACTTGACATTTTTTCTAAGATTGAAAATCAAAGTTGTATTATCTGTAAAATAATAATTTTTCGCAAGCTCAGGTACGACATTGCCGTCTTTGTCATATTTAACCAAAGCATTAAATATCCAAGAACTTATCTCACCGCTTGCACTATCAGTTGCAAGTATGGGATTTATCCTGCTTGGATTTGATGATATGGCAAGGTGAAGAGTTGAAGAAAAAATAGCCTCAACAAACAATATAAGAAAAAGTGCAGTTTTCATGAAGTTATTATACCATACCGGTAATCATAATGGTACCTTAAATAAAACAAACCGGGAAGTACCCCGAAATAATATCGGAGTACTGAAAAATAATAATTTGTAAAAAATTATCTTTTACTAAACTGTGGACTTCTTCTTGCTTTTCTCTTACCGTATTTCTTTCTTTCAACTACTCTTGAGTCT
>Ga0256914_1002540_pt1 | contig 15120 bp, 14 predicted proteins | sample HulkmetaG_FD_191571 | JGI IMG/M metagenome (GOLD analysis project Ga0256914, IMG submission 191571) | Hydrothermal chimney microbial communities from Main Endeavour vent field at the Juan de Fuca Ridge, Pacific Ocean - Hulk | ecosystem: Environmental > Aquatic > Marine > Hydrothermal vents ... | reverse complement strand
TGCAAAAGGTACAACAAGAGCTTCAGCATATCTATACAATACAGAAGATGAAATTTATACATTAGTTAATGCATTAAAGAAGTTAGTGGGAGAATAGTTAATTTAATTCCCACTCAAATTTTTTACCTTTTCTAAAACAAATTTTGTTCTTTTAATTGGATCCGTAAATTCAATACTACGAGATATTATTTCTAAACGGTCGTTAAATTCACTTCGAGTTACTTTTCCACGTACAGTAATTACTTGGCCTAAAATGTTACCCAAATTTTCTGTAATAGGAGCTTCATCTCTGCCGGTTTTATTTACAAGATCTAATGCTTCTTCAGGTGTCATTCCTAATAGCGATTCTGCAGCATCATCTACAAGAGTTATTCGCATACTTCCACTGCCATCGTCAATTTGAACACTAAAAATCAATTTCGGAACAGCTTTATCTAATTCACCACACACTTTACATACAGGCTTGTTGCCCATCCAAGTCACTTTTCGCATACAATTAGGACAAGCTTCATAAACGGGTTTTCTCTCAGATACTTGTACAATAATTCCGGATACTTCGACAAACATTCCTTCTTCTAATTCATCAATCATATAGCTCCGATAATTTCCAAATTTTGGAATTTCTGTAATTACATCAATTTCGCTAAGACGTGATTCTTCAGGATTAATTAGTATTATTGCTTTTCTACCAACATGAATGTCAATAAAATCTTCGGTTCCATCTTTAGTATACGCATGTTCGATTCTAATAATATCACCTTCAGAAATATCATTAATTTTCTCAACTTGTTCATCCCAAAAGACAACTCTACGAGATGCAAATTCATCTGCAATTGTAATATTTCTAACCTTTCCAAGACTTCCATCAGATCTAGAAAATTCACGAACATCGGATACTTGAATCACTTTTCCTTCTACCGTAATATCAAATTGTCTAGGATGAATTTCAGACAAATTTTCAACAACTACAGATTTTTGTATAAAATCAGTATTTTTACCTATAATATTAACATCTGATTTTGAACTTGTATGGAGTTCGACTCCACGGTCTGAGGATTTTGTATAAATATTGGTTACTTCAATTTCGGTCCCTTCGTCTAATTTATCAAAAACATCAACCAAGTTGTTCCAAAAGCTAATTCGCGCTGAACCGGTTGAATCACCAATTATTGCACTAAATACACGTCCAGGTGTACCATCTTTACGAGTAAATTCAACAGGTTCATATTTTCTAATTATAACGCCTTTAATAGTAATATTATACAAGCCGGGAGTTAAACTTGCAATTTCTGATATTGTGTTTTCAATAGAAACACCATCATATTTTGAAGATTCAACATCTGGTGGATTTATAATAATTTTTCCACGCTTTCCTAAATTAACTTCAATATCTCCAAATCGACCTAGTTTTGAATAGCCACCTAAAATTCTAATAATGTCACCAACATTAAGATGCCCATCAGATACTGCAGTAGTATGATTGTCCCATAAAACAATACGAATCGTTCCAGATTCATCACCAACCAATAAATTGGTAACGTAACCGATACTGCCATCAGATCTTTTAAATGAACGAACATCGCTAATAGACAGTACTTTACCTTCTAATACAACATTATTCATACCTTCAACAATATCTGAAATTTTTATTGAGGATGGTGTGAAAGAAATTGGTTTAATTTTTACATTAAATTGCTTTGCAACTAATAGCGCCGCGCTTCGTTCAGTAATATTTGATTCACCGAATAATTCACGTTGACGCTTTATTAATTCTTGAATCTCACTACGCGTCATACCCGTAGAATCAATTATTAAATTAATTATTTCTTCAACGGTCATTTTGGACAATATGAACATACTCCCTTAAAGGTAATAATCAAATACAAGTATCATAAGAGTTATACTTAAACTAAACTAATTATTATAAAAATCATCAATATATAAATGCTAAGGCAGTGATGAAATGCTAATCACAAGCAAAAGCACCCAACAATATTTCGACAGCATCAATAAGGAAGTTGAAAAATTATATACAATAGCGAAAGAAGCACGAAAAAAGGGATTAGATCCAGTATCAGATGTCGAAATTCCACCAGCTCATGATGTGGCAGCAAGAGTTGAAGGATTACTTGGTCCAAAGGGTGTTGCTAAACGAATAAGAGAACTAAGTGAAACGTTGGAAAAAGAACCAGTCGCATTTAAAATCGCGGAAGAAATTGTTACAGGAAAAATTGGTAAATTTAAAAATGAAGAAGAAGCAGCAGACAAAGCAGTTAGAGTTGCCTTAGCTATTTTAACAGAATCAATTACAGCTGCGCCATTAGAAGGAATCGATAAAGTAATTATACGAAATAATTTTGATAATTCAAAATACTTAGCATTATATTTAGCAGGTCCTATAAGAGCTGCAGGGGGAACTGAAGCAGCAGTTACAGTATTAATTGCAGATCATGTACGACGATGCATGAATTTAAGTGAATATAAAATTACAGACGATGAAGTTGAGCGTTATGTTGAAGAAGTTGAATTATATGCAAGAAATGTCCATTTGCAATATCCAGTAGTGCCAGATAAAATTAGATTTGCAGTAAGGCATTTGCCAATTGAAATTACGGGGGAAGCAACTGAAAAAATCGAAGTATCAGGTTATCGTAATTTAGAAAGAGTTCCTACAAACCAAATTAGAGGCGGAGCTGTCTTAGTCCTTAATGATGGGATTGTAGGTAGAGCCCATAAACTGTTAGCTGTTGTTGAAAAAGCCAAAATAAAAGGATGGGAATGGCTATCAGAAATTTCTACAAAAACAGATAAAAACAAAAAAGTTGATACAAAAATTGAAGCAAAATGGGGATATTTAGAGGACGTAATAGCGGGAAGACCTGTATTTTCATTTCCAATGAGGAGAGGTGGGTTTAGATTAAGATATGGTAGGTCAAGAAATACGGGATTAGCAGGTGTTGGCATACATCCCGCAACCATGATCGTTGTTGATGAATTTTTGGCACCAGGAACACATATTAGAACTGAAAGACCCGGTAAGGGATCAATTGTAGCTCCTGTTGATTCATTAGAAGGCCCTATTGTGAAATTAAAAGACGGCTCAGTAATTAAATTAGAAACAATTAATGACGCTCAAAAAATTAAAAATAGTATTTCAGAGATATTGTACATGGGCGATATTCTTATAGCTTTTGGGGAATTTTTAGAAAATAATCATGTATTAGTGCCTTCGGGATATGTAGAAGAATGGTGGTCTCAAGAGCTTGATTTAATATTAAACCGATTAAAGAGTCAATTAGATCCAGAAGAATATAATAAATATAAAAAATTTACAACAGATCCGTTTGAAATTAAGCCAGATCCCTTTGAGGCTCTTGAGATTTCATTAAAATTCGAAATACCACTTCATCCAAAATATAACTATTTTTGGAATGAAATAACAATTGAACAATTAAAGGACCTTGTAAAGTATATAAACTCGGGAAAATATGATGAGTATAAAGATATCTTAACGATAGAAAATAATAATAAAGTAAAAGAAATACTAGAGATTTTGGGAATTCCGCATAAACTGTCAAATAATGAAATAAATATTTTCCAAGGAATTATTCTAAAAACATTATTGGAATTTAACAATAAATCTGAATTTCCCGACTGTAATGATGTTTTTGATTGTATTAAGAAAATATCAAATATTAAAATACGAAATAAGGCTCCAATTTTCATAGGCGCAAGAATGGGAAGACCTGAAAAGGCAAAAGCACGAAAAATGTCACCGCCAGTCCATGTTTTATTTCCAATTGGAAGATATGGAGGACAATCAAGAAGCATAAAGAAAGCATCAAAAAGCGAAAAGATCTCAGTAGAAATTAGTTATCGTATATGCCCAAAATGTAGAACTGAAACATATCTTCCAAAATGCCCAATATGTGGTGAAGAAACAATATTTGGTAAATATTGCTCAAAATGTAATATATCAAGTAAAACTGACAAATGCCCAAAATGTGGTGGAAATACCCAATCTTACAAAACATGGACAATTGATTTTAATTCTACATATAAGAACGCAGCAGCTAAATTAGGCCTTAATGGGATGGATGCAAAAGGAGTAATTGGATTAACTAGTAAACAAAAAGTTCCAGAAATATTGGAAAAAGGATTACTTCGATCGAAAAATAATGTGTTTGTTTATAGGGATGGAACGTGTAGATTTGATATGACAGATACACCATTAACTCATTTTACACCAAAAGAAGTTGGAGTCTCTATTGAAAAACTTTTGGCTTTAGGTTACACTCATGATTACTTAGGAAATCCTCTGACTGATGAAAATCAAGTTTTAGAACTTAAAGTTCAAGATATAATCATTCCATATGATGCAGCAGATTATATGATCAACGTAGGTAATTTCATTGATGATGAACTAGAGAAAATATATGGAATGAAACGTTATTATAATTTTAGAAGAAGAGAGGATGTTATTGGACATTTGGTTATTGGACTTGCACCACATACTTCAGCAGGCATGATCGGTCGTATCATTGGATTTACAACAACAAAAGGATGTTTAGCTCACCCGTTCTGGCATGCTAGTAAAAGAAGAAATTGCGATGGTGATGAAGATGCTATAATTTTAGTATTGGATGCTTTAATCAATTTCTCAAGATATTATTTGCCAGCTCAACGAGGTGGATTTATGGATGCACCTTTAGTATTATCAATTCTATTAGATCCTGCAGAAGTAGATGATGAATCACATAATATGGAAGTAGTAGGTATGCTTCCACTTGAATTTTATGAGAAAACTCAAGAAATAATACATCCTAAAAAAATCAAATCCATAATAGATATATTAGAACACAGAATTGGAAAACCCGAACAATATGAGGGATTCAAATTTAGCCATCCGACTTCAAATATAAATCAAGGACCAAAACTAACAAAATATAAAACCTTAGAAACAATGGCAGACAAAGTAGAGGCGCAATTATTATTAGCCCAAATGATACGGGCAGTCGATGCAAAGAGTGTTGCACAACAAATAATATCACATCATCTCATACGCGATATACTAGGCAATCTACGAGCATTTACAACACAAAGATTTAGATGTATAAAATGCGGAAAAACATATCGTCGGTTACCATTAACAAAAACATGTCCAAAATGTGGAGGTAAAGTAAATCTTACAGTCTATCAAAAGAGTGTCGAAAAATATTTAGAAATTGCAAGGATTTTGACAGACAGATTTGATTTGGATCAATATCAAAAAACACGAATTGAAACCATAAGACTTGCAATCGAGGCTACATTTGAGAATGGAAAGACAAAACAAGTTACATTAAGTGATTTTCTATAAAAAATAAAAAATTGTAGACTACAATATATTGACAATATGGCGCAGTATTTTTAAATCACTAATTAATCCAACCAAATTATCACCAGCATCAAGAACAGGAATTTGGTCCACATCATATTTTCGCATCTTCTTTATTACATCAACCAATGAAGTAAAGATTGTAACTGTAACAACATTCTTTACCATGACTTCCTCTAATAATTTATCAGGCAAAGTAATAATTTTCTTCGTGATATAATATACATCCGTTTTATCCCAACTCCAAGAAGTCTCAGGAGCTACAGTAGCATAATTGGACAAAGCCTCAGTAGATAGATCAATCATTTTTATAAAATCGCTTGTTGAAATGAATCCAACAAGTTGACCGGAATCATTAATAACAGGAGCTGCATTTAATCCTGCAAATCTAAGTATGTACAAACACAATGAAACAGGAGTTTTTTCCCATAATACAAAAACATTTTTCTCAAATAAATCAGATATACCTTCTTCAGGATCTAATTTTCTAATTGCACTAGTAATAATATCAGATACAGTAATAATTCCGACAAGTTCATCGTTTTCAACAACAGGTAATCGGCGAACACCATGATTTATGATTTTAAGTGCAGCTTCTTTTACATCATCATCCGGATTAACAGTTATTGGATCACGAGTCATTAACATAGCTAATTGCTGTTCGTCAGCTTTAGATAATAAATCACTTTTAGTTACCATTCCAACCAATGTTTTTGTACCTTTTTTAACAACAGGAAGACCCATCTTTCCATGTTTATCCATAAGCTCAATAACATGTTCTCGAGATCCTGGTACTTCTGCTACTATAACATCCTTTGACATAATATCTTTGACTTTCATTGTTTTGCCGACTCCATCGTGAACCTAATTATAAATAACGAGCAGTAAATTAAAGATTATTTAATATAAAATATAAAAAAAATCCTTAATAAACTTTCTAAAAAGTAAAAGGAAAAATTCAATGTGGAACATTCTTCAACCCAATAAGAAAGCTAATAACATTAGCTAAGATATGTGCAATGAATGAGATAGAAATCAATAATATAACAAAGATAATGTTTGGGCGAATAACAGGTAATGCAAACAATATTGCAAATATGATGAAACCTATTTGATCCATACCTAAGAACATTTCACCACGTTCTAAGCCGCGTCTTCTTTTTATGAAAGACCCGAATAAATCCCCAAATAACGCACCAAATGAAAGAAGAAATCCACGAAGAAGATCTGTATTAATGATTTCAAAAACATCAGGTGTAAGAATAGTATATTCTTGAATTAAATTCAATGTTTGTGGAATGAATAGTATTTGAATATAAGTTACGATCATACCTGAAACAATACCTGCAATAAATCCACGAATTGTTTTGCCATCACCTAAAATACGACGACCGTCACGAAATTTTTTCCCAAGATCAATTGGGGTGCCACCTCCAAAAATCAGGGGCATACCATTTGCAAACCAAGCAGGCAATCCAAGCCAAAGGGCAGTTCCAAGATAAAGTACGATTTGAATAAACATAGGATCATAAGCCATATTTAAGCACCATTTCAAAATGAAATCAAAATCATTTATATGAATAACGATTAATAACAAAGAATATTTATAGTTTTATAAAGAAATATTTGATAGTATGATTATGAGCTGGTGCAATAAATGGGAAGACGAAAGAGACAAAAGGTACAGAAGCGTTATGTTAGAAAATTACCAACTGTATTTAACTGCCCTCACTGTGGTGAAACTTCAATAAAAATTGAAATAGACAAAAATAAAAATATAGCCCATTTGAGATGCGGCCATTGTGGAATAGAATTTGTAGATGATAAAGTAACTGACTTGACAGAACCAGTAGACGTATATGCACATTTTATAGATGCATACCACAATGGAGAAATTGAAATTGAATAGATAATAGGAAATATTAAAAACACATTTTTTTACACCAACATTAAATATTATAGAAAATCAATTAGTTTCGGTGGTTCAACATATGAAACAAAAAATAACGATAATATTGATGATTATTGTACTTTCAGCTTCAATTTACACAATTCCATCATCCGCACAAACTATAGATCAAGTCACTGTTTTAATAGATAAGACACACTTGGAAAAATATAGTTATGATACAAATCTAACCAAGGCAATTAATGCATTAAATCTATCGACCCACTTTTTGGTTAAAGTACTGGATGATGGTGAAATAGATAATAATACATTAAATAATGTTGATATTCTTATGATTACCAGTCCTCAGCAAACACTTTCAGATAATGAGAGCCTTGCAATACAAGAGTTCCTGTCAAAAGGAGGAAGATTATTCTTATCAACAGATCCTCAAATTGGAGAAAATACTACATATGAACATAAATTAGGAAATCCAGAAGTATTTCAAAAGATTCTGGATTCGTTAAATATAACTCAAATTAAGATTTCAATGGACGTTAAGAGAAATAATGAAACAAATGAAATTACAGACATTTATGGAGACTCATTATTAGATATTGAACATTCGGTTGACGAAAATCATACATATTTAGTAAGACTCGATGCTTCAACATTTACAGTAGGACATACAATATCTCAAGGAATTTCAGAAGTCTATACAATAACTGCGACATTTAAACCCACAAATACAAGCTTTGCAATAGGTAGAGGATATAACACATCATTTGCACAATACGTCGTGGATAATAAATATAGAAATGCATCATTTCCAGCAATGAATTTTCAGACATATTATGATATAATGAATGAAACAGGTGTCCCACCATTTTCAGCAATTAACGGTACAAGACCACCCTGGTTAATAGGAATACAAATGAATCAAAGTAAGATTGCCATTGTAGGCTCAACTATAATGTTTAGTGATGTCGAATGTGAAATTCTGAATACCACATGGTTTGATACTGCAAATAATGCGCAATTATTTATGAACATCATGGAATGGTTAGGAGAAGATTTAATACAAACACCAACAGTTATTCCATATATTGCAGGCTTTTCTCTAGTAATGATGGTTATAGGACTATTAGTCTATCTAAGAGGTAAAAAAGAAGAATAGATTACAACTATTCTTTTCTTTTTTTATTTACAAATGAATCAATCAACATTTTTAATTCATAATAACCTTCTTTGGTCTTTGCTGAAAATGGAATTATCAAATGTGATCTAGGAACCCATCGTTCAAACCCAAAAACCTTAGATACAAAATCTAATTGCTCAATACGCTCCTTTTTCCTTAATTTATCAATTTTATTCATAATAATAGATGTATATTTAGAAAAATTCCTCAAATAGTTAAAAAGCAATAAAGAAATAGGTTCAATATTTTTTGATTTTAGTTTTAAATAGATCTGCGGAAATGATGATATATCTTCGATGATAAATGAATAAATTGCACATTCTTTATGACGGTCAATAAAATCAATGACGGTTTTTGAAATTTTAAATGAATCACTTCGCGAATGTTTAGCTGAAAAACCAATCCCAGGCATATCAATAATCCAGTAGGAGCCCATAAATATGGCGATTGGAATAACAGTAGTTCCAGATTTTTTACCAATACGAACTTTTTTCCCACTGATCAAACGTATAATACTACTTTTACCAACATTGCTTCGACCTACAAATAAGATAAGTGGATACTCTGTTGAACGTAAATCGATTTCAGGTCCAAATAATATATCGTCTTTCATAATAAGATATAGGTATAGAATAGTACAAATCTTTTATGATTTTACATATTTTTCCCTAAAAATGTTTAAAAATATTTTAACATCAGTTTTGAAAGTAATATCAAATTCGGATTCATACTTGTGTAAAATAGAAACCAATTCATCATAATTGGAAACAAGGTCTTGTATAGATTCAATTATTTTTCTAAAACGCTCAATATTGGAGATATACGGTATTGATTCATTAAAAGCCGTTAAAATAAAATCACTAAAGGAAGACATAGTATGGTAAAGCCTCCATACTATTCTTCTTCTCCGCTATACAGCATATAAACCATAATTAATATAATTACTAAAATTGCCATTCCTTCAACAAGTAATTGTAGAACTTCCAAGTCAATCATTTTCTTCAACCGAGTTTATTCGGTTAAAAAAGATTAATAACCTTTTCTCTTACTTCATATGATACTCTTTACTCAGATCAATAAATTTGATCCATTCACTATCATCATGATACTCAGTTTTATATAAATTTTGATTACATGCAATAATTTGTGCAATTTGATGATAGCAATATTTTTCTGTTCGCTTAACAACAACGGACATATAAAAGTCAGTACATGAACAGAATAAACTATCAAAAAGAATATGTTCTCGTTTTCGACCCACAACGGTCCATAGAACTCTATTAGAAGGCCGAAAAATATGCTTTTTAACATAGCCTTTTTTTGCAACTAAATACCCACGATTGAATCTTCGGCCATACTCATTTTCGAGCCTTTCGATATCAATTTCACTAAAATTTTTTTTAAATAGTAGATCGCTCATGAAAGCTCACCAAATTCATCGAAGGCCATTTTTATGATGTTTTCTGTTTTACTAACAATAGAATTAAGTTCTGAAGAATTCGATGCCTCAGCATATAATCTAATTTTTGGTTCAGTACCTGATTTTCTAATTAATACCCAAGAACCATTAGACATGTTTATTCGAATACCATCAAAAAGATCTACGGACGATTTTTCTTTAAAGACAAATGGAAGATGTTCAGAGATATATTTGAAAATCAGATCTTTTGATTCTTCAGAACAATAAAAGTTCTTTCGTACCATAGGATAGTTGGGAATCTCTAATAATAATTCATTTAATGATTTATCCGAATTTGAAATCATTTCAGTTAATCTTAAAGCGCCAAAAATTCCGTCAATCCATAACCCCAAATAAGGAAATATAGGCTTCCACGGTTCAGAAGCAAATGCAACAGATTTATCCGGCTGATTTACAATTTCATTAACTAAACCACCAAGTCTTGTTCGAATAACTTCTGCATTATGTTTTGATACAATAAAATCAATAGCATATGAAGTATCTATGGTCGTGATTACCAAATTACTTTTAGTTTTTGAAAGTTCATAAGAAGACATTAATGCGATAATTCGACTCGTATTTATAAATGTGCCATCGCTTGTAATTACAGCAATACGATCTCCATCGCCATCATGAGCAATAGCAAAATCAACATCGAGCTCCTTTACGATATTAATTGTGTCTTCTAAATTTCTTTCGGAAGGCTCAGCAAGATGTGCTGGAAAATAACCATCACTTTGTGCATTGATAGATACAACAGTATGCCCTAATTTTGTTAAAAGATATGGTGTGTATCTCGAGGTTGCACCATTGACGCAATCGACTGCTATGCGTAGTTTTTCCCTATTATTTCTAATAAATTTAATAAGATAATTCATATATTCAATAGATAAATCTTTTTTATGATAAGAGCCTACAAAATTCCATTTAACATAAGAGGGACTTTGATTTGTAAACTTTTCAATATCAGATTCTTCAGATCTAAGAAATTCACGACCATTACGATAGAACTTAAAACCATTATATTCAGGAGGATTATGGGATGCGGTAATCATAACAGACGCATCATAAGAAAATAAGCTTGCAAAACCAACAACAGTTACTGGAACTTCACCAAGATCATAAACATTAATTCCAGATGAAAGTAAAGCAGATGCAAATGCGTCAAATAATACATCACGTGTTGTTCGAGAATCATAACCGATTGCAACAGATCCTTTATTTTTAAGGAAATGACCTAAAGCAAAACCAAGCTTAGATGCTAGATGCGGAGTTACAAAGTCGAGATATTTACCGCGAATGCCAGCAGTTCCGAATAATTTATGAGCGCTCATTTTAAATTCCGCCAGATATTCATAACAAAAATAGTCTTATGATAAATTATATTAAAATGATTTGATTAATGATTAAATATAAACTTTTTATAAAAAGGTGAAAAATTAAGATTGACAAAATCACAAATACTAAGAATTGTATTATCAGCGGGTTTTAATATAACACCTGAGGCCATTTCGATCGCTGAGAAACTACCGAATTCAGATAAGATAATAGCAAAAATAATCGAGCAAGAGATGTTACAACGTGATGATTACGTCATTACAGCAAAAGATCTTAGAAAATACATCATAGATCAAGATGAAAAAGATTCAAAAAGCGACTCAAATTTAGCAGGACCTAGAACGTATAAATCAATTGCGCAAGAATATAATGCAGATATAAAAATCATAAAGGATCCAACAGATAAGCTTGAATCAACTGGCACTTATGAAGATTTTAGAAGATATTTCATTGATAGATATGAAAAATTATCTAAAATATATAAAGAAAGACCAGATACGCGGAATACAAGAACAATTGAAGAAATAAAATCTGAAAAGATAAGTACAGACTCAAAAATCATAGCTATGGTTTATGAAAAAAGAGAAACAAAATCAAAAAATATTTTTTTGACATTAGATGACCCTACGGGGAGTATTGTAGCAATAATCCCAAAAAATGATAAAGAAATGGAGAACAAGATAGACAATATAGTTGAAGATTCAGTATTATGTTTTGAAGGACGAATTACCCGAGATGGAATTTTTATAATAAAGGATATAATTTTTCCAGACATACCTGTTGTTCGTGAAATAAGAAGGTCGCCTGTGGATATATCTGCGGTGTTCATATCGGATACGCATATAGGAAGTAAGGAATTTTTGGCAAAAGTCTTTGAACAATTCATAAAATGGTTAAATGGAAAAACAGGAAAACCGAGGGAACAGGAAATTGCACAATCTGTAAAATATGTTATATTCGGTGGCGATAATGTTGATGGAATAGGTGTATATCCAAATCAAGAAAAAGACTTACAAATAACAGATATATATGAACAATTTAGAATTTTTTCCCAATATATAGAACAAATACCGGATCATATTTCAATTATAGTAATTCCGGGAAATCATGATGGAATCAGAAGAGCTCTACCACAACCGGCAATACCTAAAGATTTTGCAGAACCACTCTATGAATCTAGTAAAGATATTCATATGTTAGGAAATCCAACTCAATATAGACTACATGGAGTTGAAGTTTTAACATATCATGGAGATAGTTTTGATGATTTTACAAAGAAAATTTTAGGGGCTTCTTATGAGGAACCAGCTTCAATGATGATTGAAATGTTAAAAATAAGACATATGGCACCAATTTACGGAGAGCGAACTGGAATTGCACCTGAGGCTAGAGATTGGTTAGCTATAGAATCGATCCCAGAAATATTTCACACAGGACATGCGCATCATAATGACCTAAAAAGATACAGAAATGTATTATGTATAAATTCAGGAACATTCCAATCACAAACAGAATATATGAAAAGTCAGGGAGTTATACCGACACCGGGAATAGTTACAGTCGTGAATCTAAAAACACTTAAGCCAACAATTATAAAATTCTAAAAAAGAAAAAAAGTTATTTTATGGATTTCGGTGTAAAATTGAACAAACGAGAAATACGACTATCATTACTAAGAATATTAATTAATTGTGTTTTTGGAATTGCTAATCGAATTATTTTTGTTCTACCATATCGACCTTTACTGACAACCTTGGAATTTATTAGGCCTAACATATCAAGCTCGTTTAGAAGATCTCCTATACGTCTTTGCGTAAGGGGTTCCATGCCTAAAGCTTCCGATAGTTCAGTATATACATTAAAAACAGATCCAGTAATAATTTCGGAAACATTCATTTTCATGAGTAAATAAACAGAGAAAAGAACCAATTTACTTTGCATAGGTAAGGTTCTAATTGCTTCAGAAACAGTATCACGTTCAATAACTTTTTGTGCTTCCCGTACATCAGATTCTGTAACTTTATCAGAACCACGGCGTTCAGCTAATTCACCAGCAACGCGTAAAAGATCTAAAGCACGACGTGCATCACCGTGTTCTCTTGCAGCAAGAGCTGCACAGAGGTTTATTACGCCAGGTTCAATAACGCCATCATTAAAGCCCATACTAACTCGTTTTTCTAAGATACCCTGTAATTCATAGGCAGAATAGGGATGGAACAAAACTTCTTCATCACCTAGACTGCTAAGAACACGAGGATCTAAAAGTTCCTTGAATTTAAGGTCATTGGAAATTCCAATTATAGATACACGAGCCTTATTTAGCGTTGTATTTAATCGCGTAAGATTATAAAGTACATCATTACCAGTGGTATTATTCTTTTTAACAATCTGATCAACTTCATCTAAAACCACAATAAGTAATTGCTCCTTCTCATCAAGCTTTGAAGTGAAAATATTATAAACTTCATCAGTGGGAAGGCCAGTAAACGGAACTTCGGTACCTACGGCTTCACAAAGACGAGCAAGAACTCTATAACTTGTACCAACTAATCGACAATTAATATATGCAACAAGAGGAGTCTCAAGATCAGGGATTTCTTTAGCTTTATTCACTAAATGATTGAGAACATACTTAGATACAGCAGTTTTTCCAGTACCGGTTTTGCCATACAGAAGAATATTACTGGGAGTAGCGCCTTGTAATGCAGGGCCTAAGATCATAGCTAGTTTTTCCATTTGCTCTTCACGATAGGGCAATTCATCAGGAATATATGATGGCCTTAATACATTACGATCCTTAAATATGCCACTACCTTTTACAAAGCGGTCAAACAGTTTGTCCAATGGTTTATCTTGAATCATATCGAAATGCCTCATTCAATTTAAGATTATTAAGCATCTTAATTATTTGAAAAATAATTACTAAGCCTTAGTATTACGCGTGTTGCACACTTATTTACAATTTGTGAATACTTGTGAATAAAAAATATAAAAAAAGGATTATGAATGCTTTATTTTGAATACAAAGGATTAATAATTAAATTCACATATGTGAAACATCAAACCCCTTGATTTCCACTGGAAAATAAAAATAAGAATGCATAACGGATAATTTCTAAGAGATAAGAATTGTGAATAGATAAAATGTTGTGAATTTTGTATAAAACTAAATATTTCTAAGAAAGAACTTAATAAAATATATTTTTAAAAAATAAAGTGTTATAAATGGATATTTATAAAAAATAGGAGTAATATTCCATTAGACAATATTACAAAAATATTTATCAAATATCACAATATATATAATTCACAGATAATCATTTAAATATGTGAATAACAAGATTAACATGGTATTTTGTGAATTGGTGAATAAGATGCCGGGCAAAAAATTAAAGATAGAATATGAGGATCCTGAAACAGATGACAAAGTCGTTATTGTAATAGAGGGATCCTTAAAAAGTGCCCGGAAAATCTTAGATTCAATTATCTCACAACAAAATGAAGCTGAAGAAAGGCCTGAATCAGTAAATGATGTAGATATTGAATCAATGACAACAAAAGATAAACTAACATACATTATTGTATCAACTTTGAAAAATGGTTGGTTCACATCACAAGATGTAAGTGATTTCTATAAAGATACGTTTAAAACAGAAATTTCAATGAGCACAATTTCGACCTATTTAAATAGGTTATGGCAAAAAGGTAGCGGAATTTTAGATAGATCCGGAAATAGAACAGGATATAAATATAGATTACGTACAGAATTAAAAAAGGTGCAAAAATTAATCAAGAAATATGAATCAATAGAGATCCAAGTAGAACATTAAGTAATACAAACAATTTTCAAATTAAATTCC
>Ga0256914_1002539_pt1 | contig 15120 bp, 15 predicted proteins | sample HulkmetaG_FD_191571 | JGI IMG/M metagenome (GOLD analysis project Ga0256914, IMG submission 191571) | Hydrothermal chimney microbial communities from Main Endeavour vent field at the Juan de Fuca Ridge, Pacific Ocean - Hulk | ecosystem: Environmental > Aquatic > Marine > Hydrothermal vents ... | reverse complement strand
GTAACGATGTGATCCAAACGCTGTCGCCGCATGTGAGGAGATCGCCGACCTCTTCACATGCGGTCCTCCCATCTTTTTTTCTTCCCTGAATCAGCGTATTCCAAACTGTAACCGCTCACAGGTGCTGCAGGTTTGCTGCAATCTTTCCCGGCCGTTATGGTCCCTTGTGTCGGGAGAGATTGCAGTGAAGATGCGGTGGTTGAGATCAATCACGAATCAGTTGGTTAGCAGGGTCCAGAGCCCGATACCTATAAAGCCGAGTCCCGCGATATAGCGGAGTTGCCTTTCGGTTACAAACTGGGAGAGGGTGCCCCCGGCCACGACACCGATGGCGGAGGCCACCACCAGGGCAAGCGAGGCGCCGATAAAGACGGTCAGCCTGTTCACCTGGCGGTCGGCGGCAAAGAGCATGGTGGCCAGCTGGGTTTTATCACCAAGCTCGGCGATAAAGACTGCGGTGAAGACGGTGCTCAATATTTTCCAGTCCACTTTTTTCGATATTTTTTCTTTTTCCAGGGTGTTTGTTATCTGATTTTATCGCGGCACTGTTCCAGGAGCGTTATGATTCGGCATCTGATTCTGTTACGGCCGGAGTGATCCCATGGACGATGCCGTAACGCGTTCCCAGGGTGCGGACCGTGGTAATAAAGGTCGAGGGCAGAGGCAGGGGACGCTCCTTAATGAGGATATTCAGGGCCTGGGCCCGCAACAGGGTGGCCAGCGTATTGTTTCCCTCCTGCAGATCGCAGATGGCCTGCATGCGCAACGCATCCGTGAGGTGGGGAAGGAGATCGGGGAGTTGGGTTGCCGTCTCCCTGAGGGCCGATTCGATGAGGAGACGATGCTCGGTTGCAAAGCTTGCGTCTCTTTTCCGGGTGGGATGGATTCCGAAAAGATCGTTGACGACGGCTCCGGAGAGCCGCTTGATATCCGGCTGTTTTCCCATGTCGGTTTTTTCCGACAGCATACCTTTGAGTTCCACATAGAACACCATCTGCACCAGACCGACGGCCTCGCGCATGATGGGGATGAGCTTGCCGTCAATGGCGGGAGGTGTATCTTCCATCCGCGTGGCAGCGGTCATGATTCAACTCCTTTCTTTGTTGTTTGCCAGGGGATTTCTCCGCTGATCTTTCCTTTGAGGGTCATGATACGATCAAGCGAGGCGTGCAACCGAGCCTTATCTATCCGTCCCTCTTCCAGCAGGGCCATGACGGCGTCGACGCCTTGCTCCAGAGCATTGGGTCTGTTGGCGAGATTGTTGCCGACGATGATCAGATCAACTCCTGCCAGAATCGATCTCTGAACAGCCTGCCGGTAACTCCAGCCGTCGGCAATGGCCCGCATCTGGAGATCGTCGGAAATGATCGGCCCATCAAAGCCGAGCCTGCTTCGGAGAAGCTCGCTGAGTATGGCCGGTGATAGGGTGGCGGGCAGGTGCGGATCAAGGTGGCGCAGCATGACATGGGCGGTCATAATGGTGTCGGCATGGCCTGAGCGGATGAGCCGCTCAAAGGGTTCCAGTTCCTTTGGACTCCAGGTGGCGGTGATATCGGTGAATCCCAGGTGGGAGTCGTGCCTGCTGCTGCCGTGGCCGGGAAAATGTTTCAGGGAACAGGCAATGTTATAGTCGTGGTGTGCCTCGATGAAAGCCGCTGCATGGCGGGTCACGTTGTGGACGTCCGACCCGAAACTGCGGTTAAGGCGGCCGATGATGGGATTGTCGGGATTGGTGTTGAGGTCGACCACCGGGGCCAGGTTGAAATTGATGCCGCAGCCGGCAAGGTCTTCGGCCATGATCCGGGCCTGGCGGCGGGTCAGGGTGACGGTTTTTTGACAGCCGAGTCGGGCGGCGGACATGCTGGGGGCAAAGCCGTCCTTTTCCTTCAGTCGGCGGACTCTTCCTCCCTCCTGGTCAACGGCGATGAGCGGCACTGTCGGAGCCTCTTGCCGGAGCTGGGCGGTGAGCCGCCGCAGCTGGGCCGGAGATTTGATATTTTTTCTTGCACCGCCGGCGAAGTCGCGATCAAAGAGGAGGACCCCGGCCAGCCTGTCTTCGGCCAGGGCGCGGCGCAGCCAGGGGGATTCGGCCAGATCGGTGCCGTCAAAACCCATAAGAAAGAGCCGGCCGAGGTGCCGGGGAAACACGGCTTCTACCATCCCGCCCTCCTGACCAGCATATGGAAGAGGAGGCCATAGGCCATAACCGTTATCACACAGGGCACAAGATAGCGATATGCAGCCAGTGGTTTGACGGTGAAATAGCGCCGGGTGAGAATGTAACAGAGATGGATGGGGGAGAGCATCATACCGGCATACCCCATGGTAAAGGCCAGGATGAGCACCGCGGCCTCGGAGAGACCGGTGGCCGGAGTGGCCAGGCCGATGACCAGGGGAAAGGAGGTGGCGCCGAAACCGATGGCCACCCCGGTGACCAGACCGGCGAGAAAGGGAAGAAAGGCGATGATGAGCTCAACGGGAATGACCAGGGAGCTCAATTCCCTGCCGGCGGCGGGCAGTAATCCGGAGCTGCGGAGCATGGCCTGGAAAATCATGGCCCCAGCCAGTACCAGGAGGATATTGGCGGTTTTGCGGCTTATGAGATGATGGAAGAGGTGCAGGTCTCTCCGGGCGCCGTTGAATGAGGCGATAAAAATGATACCCAGGACAAGGCCCGTGAACATTCCCAGCAGTTTGTGCACCGAGGGAGAAAGCCCCGGCCACTGATGGGTGGTCGGGATCGGCAGCAGCATGGTGCAGACAACGATGAGCAGCAAGGGGGTCAGAACCACCGGCAGCCGGCCCGTGGACCCGGAGGTGGAGGGAGGCTCTCCATCGAGGAGCTGGGGAAGATGGGGACGCACCAGAAAAAACCAGCCGGCGCCAATGGAAACAAAGGTGAAGGTGACCTGCAGCAGCATGAACTTCCAGACCGGCAGGGAGAAGATCGACAGCGAGATGATGATCACCGGATACAGCGGCCACCAGTACTCGAGAACATGTCTGAACCAGTAGTTGACCGCCACCTTCCAGGCAGCGGGAACGTCTCTGGAAGCCACGGCTTTGCCGACCAGGGGAGCGGAGAAGAGAGCGCCTCCCGGCATGGGTACCAGGCCGATGGTCAGGGGAATGAGGATAAGGCTCACGGCCCGTCCATGTCTTCCTCCCAATCTGCCGGCCGCGGCAATGAGAGTCCGGGAGTTCTCTTCGGTGGTCATGAAATAACCGAATTCAAGAATCAGCGCGATGTTGATGACAAGGAGCCAGAGATCCGGAGCGGCAAGGGAGTGAAAAAAATCGGTGACCACCAGCGGCACGCCGTTACCCGCCCACAGGTCCATGATGATGCCGCCGGCGATGAGGGCGAGACCCAGCGGCAGTTTGCAGCCGTTGGCGATGAGTATGCCGGAAAACACCGTGATTATTTTAATTACTGGTGAGATATGGAGCAGATCAGGCGGCGTCATGGGCGGGCGGCGGAAGGAGTTGGAGGATGTTTTTTGTTATCTCTTTGGAATTATAAATAAATATTGCATGAACACCGTTTTTGCGGTATGAAAAATATAACCGCTTCTCTCCGGAGGGCATATTATGGTGTTTGCCGGGAAATAACAACCCCATAACGTCCGGCAGGGGAGGGATCTGAAAGTCGGATTTTTGACTTTTGGGCTCTTCCGCTGCAAATTCGCTCATGCCGGTGCCTTTATGGCCACGGCACGATAATTGCTTAAATCTATGCGGCTGTAGTTTTTTTCAAAATCATGACAAAAAAGGGGAAAAAAGAGGTTGATGTGATGTTGAACAAAACGGAGAGCGGCCTCGGACAAGACCCTCCCGTTAACGGCAGTCTGGATAAACTTCTGTCGGAACTTGCTCATTATCGCAGTCAGACCGAGAGGTTGCAACGGGTCAACGAGCTCCATGATCGGTTGGCCGGGATTGTCGATCTGTCCACTATGATCGAGGCCTACTCTGTCTGGCTGGCGCAGTATGTGCCCCACAAGCTGATCGGTTATAACAACACCAGCCGCCAGCGGATGATGGTCTTCTGTTCCGGCCATGGTCCCGAACGCAAGCAGGCGGTTTCCCTGGCCCAGAGGCTGTTGAAGGAGATTCGGCTGGAGGTGAGCGGCGGACGCCGGGAGGAGGGATTTTACGTCTACAGCTGGCAGTTTGAATCGGTTGAAAACTGTGGTTTGCTCCTCCTGCTGCGCAAGCGGGAGCGGATTCCCGACAATGAAATCGGCCTGGTTAACGATTCCCTTTCGATCCTGGCCGAACCCCTGCGGCGGGCCCTGGAATATGAGGAGCTCTTTGAACAGGCCCGCAAGGACAGCCTCACCGGACTTGCCAATCGCCGGGTGTATCGGGAGCGCATCGACAGTCTGATCGAGGGCGCCCGGCGTCACGGTCGCCCCCTCACCCTGGCCCTGCTGGACCTGGATCATTTCAAGGCGGTGAACGATACCATGGGGCACCAGGTGGGCGACAAGGTGCTGCAGAAGGTGGCCAAGATACTGGCTGCCGAGATTCGTTCCAGTGACCTATTGGTGCGGATGGGGGGAGATGAATTTCTGCTGGTGCTCACCGACACGGATAAGGATGAGGGGATGCACCTGGTGAACCGTCTCTGCAATGCCGTGGCGGCTCTGAATGTCAGGGCCGGGGAGAAGACGCTGGGGGTGAGCGTCGGTCTGGTGCAGTGGCGACCCGGTCTCACCAGGGCAAAGTGGCTGGAAGAGGCTGATGATCTCCTCTACAGGGCGAAATCTGCCGGTCGTTCCCGGGCGATCGCCCAGTGAGTAAGGCTCCTGTCACCCCAGGGTGATGGTCAAGGGGATGACATGCAGGTTGCGCGCCTGCTGATGGGTTCTGCCCAGCCGCCACGAGCTTCCGGCTGTTTCCTCGCCGATACTTCTCACAATATCCTCCACCAGGCCCTGAATATTGATTATCGGATGGCGCTCAAACACCTGGGGCAGGCCCTGGGTCAGGTTGCAGGCAAGACATCTTCCCGGCCGTTCATGGAGTTCCAGGGCAAAATCGAGTCTTTTTTCCGCAGCTGCACATCCCAGATAGCGCAAGGCTATATCATAGGCCCCTTCCTCGTTGTCACCGAACAGGGCTTCGAAAAACTCGACTGTACGTGAGGGCGGAAAGAGGTTGCGCAGATTTTTTTCGTCCAAAAGCGTGTTGAGTCTCTGTTCGTCCATCTTCTTGTTTCCTGGTTCGGTTTGTGCTGATAGCTTCGTCTTCCGGACAGGGCATATTATTCCGGCAAAGCACCGGTTGTCAACTCCGCCGTCATGAGCCGCCGCCGGAGGGCGGCGAAGCCTTTCCGCGGTGTTGTCTCCGGGGCCTTTGCCGGCCGCAGACAGGAAAGGGGTTACCCGGCGAGGATCCGGATAACCCCTGATGTTTGACTGGCGCGCCAGGAGGGATTCGAACCCCCGACCTACGGATTCGTAGTCCGGCACTCTATCCAGCTGAGCTACTGGCGCATGCACAAATTTTCAATATACTCTTTTTTTCCGCAGTTCACAAGCCTTCTTTTTTCCTTTCCCGCAGCAGGTCGGGGCCAGCCGTAATTCCCGGAAATGATCCGGTCTGAAGCCGCAGAGGCGCTGTTTTTCTAACTCACGGAAGTTCTGCTTGATTTCAGTGGTTGTCGAAAAACATTTCTTTACGAAATGGAAAAAATGTGATAAGATGACAAATTGATCAAAGTAGTCTTCAGGCAGGAAAGTCATGTTTGAGGGTATCACATCCCGTACGTAATACAGGAGAAATTACCATGTTTTCAGAAGGAGATATGGCTGTTTATCCGACGCTGGGCGTTGGTGTTATTGAGTCCATTGAATCACAGTCGATCGGTGGTGTTGATCAGGCGTTTTATGTGATGAAAATTCTGGATAATAACATGACGGTAATGATTCCCACCGCCAACTACAAAAACGTCGGCCTGCGAGCCATCATATCAAAGAAGGAAGTCGACAAAGTGCTCGATATTCTCAAGGAACGGAAGGTCAAAGTCACGGCCCAGACATGGAACCGCCGTTACCGGGAGTATATGGACAAGATCAAAACCGGCTCGATTTTCGAGGTTGCCGTGGTCCTGCGCGATCTGTACATCCTCCAGAATGACAAGGATCTCTCCTATGGAGAACGCAAAATGCTGGATACCGCCAGCAAGTTGATCATAACCGAAATTTCCCTTGCCAGGAAGATGCCCGAAGCCAAGACCGCGAAGATGATCAACAAGATTTTTTCCTGAACAGCCATTCCATCTTTTCCGCTTCCGGGATTTCGGTTCCAGAAATGGAACAGAAGAGCAGCAGCGCTACCCTGTCTCCCGGGCCCTCCGCCAGACAGTCCGTCCATTTTTTGATCGTGGGTGAGCGGGATGCCGGCCAACGGCTTGATTGTTTCCTGGCTCGCAACCTGAGCGGATTTTCCAGATCCGCCCTGAGCAAGCTCATAAAAAGCGGCCGGGTTCGCGTGGACAGGCGGACCTCCAAGGCGGGTTATCGCCTGCGGAGCGGTAACAGCATCGAGGTGACGGTGCCGCCGGCCCCGCCCCTTTCCCTGGTTCCCCGGAAGATCGATTTTCCCATCATCCATGAGGATGATTCGCTGCTGGTTATTTCCAAACCGCCGGGCCTGGTGGTGCATCCAGCCTGCGGCCATACCGAGCATACCCTGGTACACGGTCTGCTGCACCACTGTTCCTCCCTGCCCGGCGATGATGCCCTGCGTCCGGGTATCGTTCACCGTTTGGACAAGGATACCTCGGGCATCATGCTGGTGGCGAAAAACGAGGCGGTGTTGCGCAAGCTCAGCGCTGATTTCAAAAACAGAAAAATTCATAAGGTCTACCATGCCCTGCTGATCCGCGCCCCGCAGGTTGCCGGGGGCGGAGAGCGGGGGCGGATTGTGGAGCCGATTTCCAGGCATCCCGTTCACCGGCAGAAAATGGCCGTCCGTGCCACGGGTGGTCGTTATGCCGCCACCCGTTGGCGGTTGCTCGAAGCGTTTCCCGGTGGTCCGGTGTTTGCGGAACTTTCTCCTGAAACCGGACGCACCCATCAGATCCGGGTGCATATGGCTTTTCTGAAGTCACCGGTGGCGGGAGACCGTCTCTACGGCGGCGTTCTGCCGGCGCGTTTGGGGCTCAAGGCGGAACGCCAGCTTCTCCATGCCTCGCGTCTTAGTTTCGATCATCCCGAATCGGGCCGGAGGATGACCCTTTCCGCCCCCCTCTGGCCGGACATGCAGATTATTCTGGAGCGCCTTCGGGCCATGCAAAATGAATCGCCATGAAAAAAATTGCCGTAACCGGGGGAATCGGCTCCGGCAAGAGTATGGTGAGCGGTTATCTGGCCCGGCACTATGACCTGCCGGTCATCGACGTGGATCTTGAATGCAAAAATCTTTTGCTTCCCGGCCGGGAGGGGCTGCAGGCCATCAAAACCCGTTTCGGCAACCGCTTCATCGCCCCGGGAGGGTATCTCGACCGTATCCGGTTGCGGGAGGCCCTTTTTGCCGATGCGTCCCTGCGCCGCGAGGTTGATCGTCTCATCCATCCCCTGGCCCGCCGGGCGGTGGCCGGGCGTCTGGCCGAGCTGGATGCGGAGCAGGTGATCATTGATGTCCCCCTGCTCTTTGAAGCCGGGTGGCGGGACGATTTCCACCGGGTTATCGTCGTCTTTGCCGACCGGGAGAGCCGGTGCAGAAGGATCATGGAGCGCGACCGGGTATCCAGGCGGCAGGCGGAGCTGGCCATCGAAGCCCAGCTGCCGCTTTCCCACAAGGCATCATTGGCCGATCATGTGATCGACAACAGTTTCTGCCGGGTTTTCACCCGCCTGCAGACGGACCACCTGGCGGCTGTTCTTTTTCCGGGGCGGATGAGGAGGAGATGATTTCCGCGGCACTGAAATCCCGTTGATCCATCCGCCGCTTTTTCCCCGGCGGGGATTCGTTCAGCCGTCGATTATCGGTCCAGAAAAACCTTGACACCGTTGCCGAGAGCCAATATTCTTTACGTATACGTTCGTATCGCAATCCCGGTTCATATCGTTTGTATCCCTGAGATCCCCGGACTTACACCACGACTCTGATACGCCTTTCTCCATAGACGACGCAGAACAAGCCTTTTTCATATATTACCTGCCATTTTTACTGTATCTGACTTGAAAATACGTGAAACAAGATCCTGCCCGAGGCCGTCATCCCGTATGACAACGGAGATACTGTAACGGCTTCCCCCTGATCCGGCGGAACGGCTTTGAGATCATCCTCCCCATGGGGACTATGCAGGTCACCTTCCGATTTACAGGAATTTCTGTTTACTTAAGGTAGTGAGATAGCCTTGTTGGGGTCTACGTGACGCCTGCTTGATTCATAGCGGCGTATGGCTCGGACTCCCCTTTTTGTTCTCCGGTATGGTTGCAGGCTTTTGAATCCGGCGCCGCCTACCGATGAGAATGGTGTTGCATCCGTAGTTTCCGGCAGAGGGGTTACCGCCGGCGGCAAAGCGGAGACGGGCGCAGGAAATGGAAATATTACCCTATCTGGATAACCACTAACTATCATGAGGAGCATGTAATCGATGAATGTGGCGGAGTTAAAACTGAAAAAGATCAATGAGCTCGTCAAGCTTGCCGAGCAGCATAAAATCGAGGGTATCAGCGCCATGCGCAAGCAAGAGCTGATCTTTGCCATTCTCAAGGCCCAGGCCGAGGATGACGGCAAGCTGCGGGGCAACGGTGTGCTCGAAGTGCTCCAGGACGGGTTCGGTTTTCTGCGATCTCCCGCCTACAACTATCTTTCCGGTCCCGATGATATCTACGTCTCCCCCTCGCAGATCCGGCGGCTGAACATGAAGACCGGTGATACGGTCGAAGGGGAAGTGCGGGCTCCCAAGGACAATGAACGCTATTTCGCCCTGCTCCGCGTTGAAAAGATCAACTATGAGCCACCCGAGGCCTCCAGGAAGAAAACTCTCTTTGTCAATCTCACTCCCCTGCATCCCGTTGAGCGCATCAACCTCGAACTGCAGCCCGACAATTACTCCATGCGGGTCATGGATATCGTTTCGCCCATCGGCAAAGGTCAGCGCGGTCTCATCGTTGCTCCGCCGCGAACCGGAAAGACCGTTCTCATTCAGAAGATAGCCAACTCCATTGTCGAGAATCACAAGGAGGTCATCCTCATTGTCCTGCTCATTGACGAGCGGCCGGAAGAGGTGACCGAGATGAAACGCAGTGTTGATGCCGAGGTGGTGAGCTCCACCTTTGATGAACAACCCCAGCGGCATATTCAGGTGGCCGAAATGGTCATTGAAAAGGCCAAGCGGCTGGTTGAGCATAAAAAAGATGTCGTCATTCTGCTTGACTCCATCACCAGGCTTGCCCGGGCCTACAACACCATCACCCCGGCAAGCGGCAAGGTACTCTCCGGCGGCGTGGAGGCCAGTGCCCTGCACCGGCCCAAACGTTTTTTCGGAGCTGCCAGAAATATCGAGGAGGGCGGCAGCCTGACGATCCTCGCCTCCGCCCTCATCGAAACCGGCAGCCGCATGGACGAGGTGATTTTTGAAGAATTCAAGGGAACCGGTAACATGGAGATTGTCCTGGACCGCAAAATGGCCAACAGACGTATCTATCCGGCCATTGATATCCGCAAGTCCGGAACCCGCAAGGAGGACCTGATTCTGCCCCCCGATGACCTGAATCGCATCTGGATCCTGCGCAAGCTTCTCTCCTCGATGAATTCCGCCGATGCCATGGAGTTTCTGCTCGACAGAATGAAGCAGACCAAGAGCAATGCGGAATTTTTCGCCTCCATGAATAATTGATCCCCGCCATTTTTTAGTTTGCAAAACTGCTATTCCTGGTAATATGAAATGTTTCCATGCCGCCGTCCCCTCTGTTGACCCGCACGGAACCGGCGGTGGAGCTGGAGACGGCAGGAAAAGGACGTAAGCACTCACGGCCTCGCACCATCGTTGCATCCACCGTACCAGAGAGCGCTACCGGCCTAGAGGTTAATTATACCGCGGCTTGAAAATCCTGTGAGTGGTTGCAAAAGGACGGGTCAGGGTAGCGGCTGTTTTCCGCCACATCGAATTGAAGTGATGAATCTTATGGAGGACGTTGTACCATGAAAAAGGATATTCATCCCGAATACCACAAGATAACCGCAAAATGCGCCTGTGGCAGCGAGTTTGAGATGGGCTCCTGCAGCCAGGAGATCAACGTGGAGATCTGTTCCAGCTGCCATCCTTTTTTTACCGGCAAGCAGAAACTGATTGATACGGCCGGCCGCATTGAGAAGTTCAAGAAGAAGTATGCCAAGCATTATGCTCAGAAGCAGGCCTGACGGCCGGTTGTCAGCGGCACATCCGCCCACCGAACCTGATCCATGTTCGAGAACCTCAGCGAGATAGATGAAAAACTCGCAACCCTGGAAGCCCAGCTTTCCGATCCGGGTATCATCAGTGATCAGAAGCGATATCAGGAGATTGCCAGGCAGCATGCCCATGTGGCAAAACTCACCGAACTGTATACCAGATACAGGCGGGTTCAACAGGAAATTGCCGACAATCGTGAGTTGATCAGGGCCGAGGCCGACGATCCGGAACTGGCGGAACTGGCCAGGGCCGAAAACGAGGAGCTCGCCGCCCTGGAGGCCGAACTGGAAGAAAAGATCAAAATTCTCCTGTTGCCGAAGGATCCCAACGACGAGAAGAATATTCTTCTGGAGATCAGGGCCGGCACCGGTGGTGATGAGGCAGCGTTGTTTGCCGCCGACCTTTTTAAGATGTACTCCCGTTATGCCGAGTCCCGGGGATGGAAGGTCGAAGTAATGAGTTCAAGTCCCATCGGCATCGGCGGGTTCAAAGAAATCATAGCCCTGATTTCAGGGAATCAGGTCTACAGCCAGTTGAAATTTGAAAGCGGGGTTCATCGGGTGCAACGGGTTCCCGACACCGAGACCCAGGGACGCATCCACACTTCGGCGGTGACCGTGGCGATTATTCCGGAAGCCGAGGAGGTGGATCTCCATATCGAACCCCATGAGTTGAAGTTCGACGTCTATCGCTCCTCCGGGCCGGGAGGACAAAGCGTCAACACCACCGATTCCGCGGTGCGTGTAACCCATCTTCCCACCGGCCTGGTGGTCACCTGTCAGGACGAAAAATCCCAGCATAAGAACAAGGCCAAGGCCCTGCAAGTTCTGCGGGCGCGTCTGCTGGACAAGATGGAACAGGAGCGGCACGAGCGGATGTCGGCCGACAGGAAAAGCCAGGTGGGCTCCGGCGACCGCAGCGAGCGCATCCGCACCTATAATTTCCCCCAAGGACGTATTACCGATCACCGGATCAATCTCACCCTCTACCGACTTGAAGCCGTTCTCTCCGGAGACCTGGATGATATTATCGGTCCGTTGATATCCCATAACCACGCTGAAATGCTGAAAGAACTTCAGTAATCTCCCATGAGGCTTGCTGAGTTGCAGCGGGATGCCGTCTCACGTCTGCAACGGGCCCGCATCCGTTCGGCTGAAAGCGAGGTCCGGCTCCTGCTCGGCGCCTGCCTCGGGCTGAGCCGAAGTGAACTGATACTCCGGCATGACCAGGAAATCGGGCCCGGTGATCGCAAACGTTTTGCCCGCATGCTCAGGCGGCGGCTTGCCCGGGAGCCGATTGACTATATCATCGGTACAAGGGAGTTCTGGTCTCTGGATTTTGAGGTGGGACCCCAGGTTCTCATCCCGCGGCCCGAAACCGAATTCTTACTGGAGACTCTGGTGTCCGGCGTGCCGTCGGCGGAGCGGCAGGCCCGTGGTACGGCCCTGGATCTGTGCACCGGCAGCGGAGTCATTGCGGTGGTGTTGGCCCGGGAACTGCCGCGTTTGAAGGTTGTTGCCGTCGACAGCTCCCCCGCAGCCCTGGCCGTTGCCCGCAGAAATATTGAGCGCCATGGTGTGGCGGATCGCATCGACCTGGTTGCCGCCGATCTTTTTTCCGCCCTGCGCACTACTGCGGGCAAGGCGCCTTTCCGTTTCATTGTCAGCAATCCACCGTATGTGGCCACCGCCGTTCTTGACACCCTGCAACCGGAGGTGCGTGACTATGAACCCCGGCAGGCCCTGGACGGCGGAGCTCACGGTCTGGAGATTATTTTCAGGATCATTGCCGGGGCAGGTGAGTTTTTGCAGCCCCGCGGCCTGCTTTTCATGGAGATCGGAGCCGACCAGCGTCGGCAAGTCCTGGACCGCTTCGGAGCGGGAAGGGAGAGGCGGATGTTTGAAAAGGTGGATGTGATCGCGGATCTGGCGGGTCGCCCCAGGGTATTGCGGGCGCAAAAAAAACCATGAATACAGTTGCTACCTTGAAAGATGGATAAGATCGTCATACAGGGGGGATATCCCCTGCACGGTACCATCCCGATCAGCGGCGCCAAGAATGCGGCTCTGCCGCTTCTGGCCGCCACTCTTCTGGCTCCGGGCACCCACCTTCTGCATAATGTCCCCGACCTGCGGGATACGAGAACGATTTTGCGGTTGCTTGAGAAATTGGGCGCCGAGTATGAGCGCAAAGGCTCCACGGTTTCCATCGACACCACCCATCTCTCCGGCGCCGAAGCTCCCTATGATCTGGTTAAGACCATGCGGGCCTCGGTGCTGGTGCTGGGGCCGCTCATCGCCCGTCTCGGATATGCCCGGGTTTCCCTGCCGGGCGGCTGCGCCATCGGCGCCCGACCCATCAACTACCACCTGCGGGGATTTGAACGGTTGGGAGTCGTCACCAGGCTTTGCGAGGGGTATGTTGAAGCCGGGGTGGATGAAACGATGCGGGGCAATGTCATCTACTTTGATACGCCCTCGGTTACCGGTACGGAAAATGTTCTCATGGCCTCGGTGCTGGCCCAGGGAACCACGGTGATCAAGAATGCGGCCCGGGAGCCGGAGGTCGGTAATCTCATTGACATGTTGAATGGTATGGGGGCCCGCATCAGTGGGCGCGACAGCAGTCGTCTCACGGTGGAAGGGGTCTCCGCTCTGCGGCCGACCGAGGCGACGATCATCCCCGACCGTATAGAGGCCGGTACCTACCTCATTGCCGTGGGCGCCGCCGGGGGAGAGGTGGAGATCACCGGCTGCCTTCCCGCTCACCTGCCCTCTATCCTGGAAAAACTCACCGCCGCGGGTGTGACCGTGGTCGAGGACAAGACAAGCATTATCGTTTCCTCGGATCACCGTGGTCCCGGAGCCGCCGGCCTGCGGGGAGTGGACATCCGCACCATGCCCTATCCCGGTTTTCCCACCGATCTGCAGGCCCAGTTTATGGCTTTGATGATGCTGGCCGGGGGATCGGCCATTATCCACGAGACGATCTTTGAAAACCGTTTCATGCATGTGTGCGAACTGCAACGCATGGGAGCAGACATTACGGTTGACGGCAGCAGCGCCGTGGTCCGGGGAGCGGGTCGGGAGCGGGACAGGCTCTGTGGTGCCCGGGTCATGGCAACGGATCTGCGGGCCAGTGCCTCGCTGGTGATCGCCGGTCTTGCTGTTGCCGGCACTACTGAGATCTCCCGCATCTATCACCTGGAGCGGGGATACGAGCAGATGGTGGAGAAACTCTCCGCAGTGGGTGCCCGAATCGAGAAGGTGCCGGAGTAGCCGTTGTGGGCGGGCGGCATCAGTGTAAACACTCACAGGGCTTGCAATCCACCGGTAGCGGCAGCTAACGATTATCCAGACTTTCCGTCGGAGAGAGAATTGGGGGAATATCGGCTATCTTGTTGATTTTCAGGCTGTTCCTGGTGTAAAGGGCAAGATGGCGCCGCCGCGGTCGCCCCGGGAACCGGCAAAACTCCCCGGTTTCACTTGACAAGGGGGGTTTTAGCTGATAATGAAACTTGCGAATTTTTTCATTCCGGTGTAAGTAACAATGTTCATGAACTCTAGGCGCGTAGCTCAGCGGGAGAGCGCTACCTTGACATGGTAGAGGTCGGCGGTTCGAAACCGCCCGCGCCTACCAGGAGACGAAAAGGCTAAAGGTAAAATTGCTCCTTGGGAGGGGACATTTTGTCTGTTAGCCTTTCTTTTTTTGGTGCTCTTCAGCCGGATACTTCCATTCTTTCAAAGGAATCAAGTCGATGACGCACATATCCGTCTCATTGCAGGACGGCAACACCGTATCCATGCCTGCCGGCGTTACGGCCCTTGAGGCCCTTGCCGAACTGGTATCCGGGAAAAAACGCAAGCGAACCGTTGCCGTTACAATCAACGGCGAGCCCGCCGACCTTTCGACGCCGCTGCACGCTGATACCGTTCTTGAACCCATCCTTGCGGGCAGTGCGGCGGGACTAGAGATCCTGAGGCACAGTACGGCCCACATCATGGCCCAGGCGGTTCGCGAGCTTTTCGGGCCGGAGGTGAAGGTGGCCATTGGTCCGGCGGTGGAAGACGGATTTTACTACGATTTTGACCGCAGAGAGCCCTTTACCCCTGATGATTTTGAAAAGATCGAAAAAAGGATGGCCGAAATTGCCGCCGCCCGCCTGCCGTTTTCCCGCCGCACCATGACAACCGCTGAGGCCATCGAGTTTTTCTCCCGGCAGGGAGAAAATTACAAGGTTGAACTGCTCAGGGAGATGGATTCGGAGAGCGTCAGCCTTTACAGCCAGGGTGATTTTGTCGATCTCTGCCGGGGACCGCATATCCCGGACACCTCCTGGATCAAGGCTTTCAAGCTCATCCGGATTGCCGGGGCCTACTGGCGGGGCGATGAAAACAACCCCATGCTGCAGCGGCTCTACGGGACCGCGTTTTTCACCGGGAAAGAGTTGAAAAAGCACCTCAATCGTCTGGAGGAGGCCAAAAAGCGAGACCATCGGCGGCTGGGGAAGGAGCTGGAGCTCTTTGCCATCGAGGACAGGATCGGGCCGGGGCTCATTCTCTGGCAGCCCAAGGGCGCCATGCTGCGGAAACTGATTGAGGATTACTGGAAAGAGGAGCACTATCGCCACGGGTATGAACTGCTGTACACGCCGCACATCGCTCGGCAGGATCTCTGGAAGACCAGCGGTCATCTCGATTTTTACA
>Ga0256914_1002538_pt1 | contig 15130 bp, 16 predicted proteins | sample HulkmetaG_FD_191571 | JGI IMG/M metagenome (GOLD analysis project Ga0256914, IMG submission 191571) | Hydrothermal chimney microbial communities from Main Endeavour vent field at the Juan de Fuca Ridge, Pacific Ocean - Hulk | ecosystem: Environmental > Aquatic > Marine > Hydrothermal vents ... | reverse complement strand
AGTTATCGTATTCATCTATCATTATGTAGATGGGAATATTTAGTTCCGTAAATAAAATATTCAGATTTTCATGAGCCGGTGTATCCAAATCTATATTGATACTGTTTAAATCATATTTTTTTAGAAAAGCTTTCATTTTGATATTGCAGTATCTGCTGAAATTTCTGTCTATATCTCCTATTGTGCTGACAGCACTGAAATCAAATTTCAGGATATAGTATCTGCTTGCCTCTTTTGTAAGGTTGTTTATAATAAAGCAGTCATGAAAAACTTTTTCAAATTCGTTTTTATAAAAAATATCATAATAAAAACCAAGCATGTTCAAAAAGAGACTTTTACCGAAACGGCGGGGACGGATAAAAAAAAGATATCTTCCGTACTCTTCTATTTTAGGGATAAAATGAGTCTTGTCTATATAGTAGTAGTTGTTTAGTTTTACATCTCTAAAGTCGCTCACTCCGTAGGGAAGCATAAGGTTTTCCTTGTTTGCTTTTTTTAGATTATATCATATTTTTATAGAAAATTTTGTGGCTCTTTTGCTGATAAACAGTTAAAAATTTTTTAGAAGTTAAACTAATTTTAATAAAAAATTTTATAGTATTATGTTTTGATTTAATACAAATAATAATATATTGATTTAATATAATTTAAAGGTTTGATGGATGATTCTGTTTTTTATGAGATTTTTGCTCTTTTTGAGCATTCCCGCCTCTCTTTTTTGCAGCGGAATGGTATTTGTAAAATATGACAAACTCGTAACAACATCCAACGGCAAGAGTGTGGGAAATACGGCGGGTTTTAATATAAAAGATTTAACAGTGGAGTTTACCGGCGCTATAAAGATAGACAAACTTTTAAAAAACAAATACAATCTAAGCGTAAATTCTGCCGATAAAAGCGTATGGCCGGGCGGTGCCGATACAAGCAGCGCTTTTTATACAAACGGTTACTGGAGCGATACAAAGAAAAACAACAGATTGTTGGGATATTACAGCGATGTCGGACTCTCAAGAGGAACATCTTTGAAATTTGCTTTTGAGTGCGGTCAGCTTAGAAAACCGCAGGGAGGCGATGTAACTTTATATGCTTATGACAACAATGTAAACAGATGGATAAAAGTAAGTTCCACTATTGATTTTACCACTGTTTATAACGGTTCAAATATCGGATATACGATGTTGAGATTTAGTATCAATTCCAATTCCCAAGTCATAGGAGATCACAGATTTACGCTGATAGACGGAACAATTGAAAATGAGAATGATTCTGACGGTCATATACCGGCAAATACTCTTTTGGCTTTTGCAAGTTCAACCAACAGTATCGGAAATATCAACAGGCTTGATATTCTCCCAAGACACTATCAAAAGTGTGAATGTCTTTGTGATATGACGATATCTTTAAAAGAGGCTATCGGAGGTGTTCACTCTCCTTTAGAGGCACCTCTCAAAGGTGTAAAACCCATCTCTTTGCTTACATTTTCCGATGGCTGGAATGCAAAAGTTACACATTTTACAAAAGGCAAAAGATACTATTCTCCGGCAAGTTCTACGATAGATATCTCTGAGACGGCAAAAAGAGAGAGATTTGTATCGGAAGGAAACGATACGAATTTTCAGGAAGATACCTATACTTACAAAAGTGTTTTTGCCCTGCATCTTGAAAATGAGGCTGAATACGGAGTATCGATAGACAGTGTAAATGATGTTTTTAGGATAAAGGTAAACAGAGCTAGTAAATGCGCTTTGAGATCGATCTCTTTTTATACCCTTGTAAATGAGGGAACCATACATCTTAAAAAAAGAGAGATGTATAAAGATAAAAAATCCTCAGGATACATCTTTGAAAGCAATCTGAAAAATTTTCCGTTTTACATCAACAACAGTACAAATGACTGGAATCGGATCGTTATAGAAGTTGATGCGAAAAATCCCATCTGTCAGGGAATGTGGAGAGTTGATTTTAGCATTACCCCAAATGAAGCGGACAAAGAGGAACAAAAACTTCTGCAAAATGCGGATGCCGCCGACTGGAAAATAGACGGAATGAAGTTTATCGTTCCTTATCTAAATACCGATCTAAATTACGGAACATTTATCATCATAACAAACAGGGGTGATAAAAAAGTGAGCGTTTATATGGATGTTTACGGTGACGGTCAAAAAGACGAGGGAATGGCTTCAAACTCCTACTATACCAATATCCGCCTTGGAGATATTCCGCGAAGAAGCACAAGAATCTATTTTCCAAAAGATCTAAATCAGGCTATTTGGCAAAGATTCCCTGCTTTCAGGGCTTATAGGTATATGGCGCAGTTTATCGTGGGAGCGCCTCAAAACGATATAGAAGCAGCAGCCTTTCAGCAAGACGGCGGTAACGGCAAACGATCCATCCCTGTTTTAACCGAATCTTTACACAAAGATCAAAACGGTAAATGGGTGGGACATCGATTTCATGAGTAAAAGAGTCAAATTGTTTTTCTTTTATGTCGATATTTTCTAAAACCGATAAAAGGAAAAAACAAGATGCAAAAAACCTATCTGTCGGAGAGAAGAAAACCCTCTGTTAAAAAGCCTGTCTTTTATCTCCTGTTGCAACTTGCCATGGTTTTGGAATCTGCTTTGATCATCAAAGGTTATTTTGGTATAAGATTTGGTATAACGGAGATTTTGTTTATGACGGCTGTCGGTATATATCTGGTTGTAAGAACGATCAAAGTTATAAACAGACAGCAAAAATAATGTGTTATAATTTGATGATAAAAGATTAGGGTAAAAATGTGGAAAAAGAGATCGTTTGCGGGATAGATGAAGCCGGACGGGGAGCATTGGCGGGTCCTTTGGCTGTTGCCGGAGTGATTTTGCAAAAGCCGATAGAAGGCTTGGATGATTCAAAAAAACTGACTCCCCAAAAAAGAGAAAAGCTTTATGATATGATCATAAAAAATGCCAAATATGAAATAGTTTTTACCGATAATCTGACTCTTGATGAGATCGGTCTCTCTTTGGCTATTAAAAATTCTATCTTGATTATTCAAAAAAAATTAAATGCCAAAACATATATCATGGACGGAAATACAAATTTTGGAATTGAAAACATCAAAGCCGTTGTTAAGGCGGATTCTTTGGTTTATCAGGTGAGTGCGGCAAGTATTTTGGCAAAAGTGAGCAGAGACAGATATATGATAGAGATGGACAAAGAGTATCCCAAATACTCTTTTGGGCGACATAAAGGTTACGGAACAAAAGTCCATGTAGAGAAGATAAAAAAGTACGGTCTTTCTCCTCTGCACAGAAAAAGCTTCAAAGTAAAATCCCTAAGACAGCCCTCTTTGTTTGATTGAAAATGAAAAAAATCTTTCTTGTTTTTTTAACCCTTTTGACTCTTCTTTGGGCTGAGAATACTTTTATCAAAAACCTTATCAAATCAAACGGTGAAATTGCAATCGAGGAATATTTAAGAGATTTGGATGAACTTATATACAGGTTTCATATCAAATTAAACAAAAGAAATCCCTCAAACTGTGATAAAAGTGCGCAGGAGAGTATCGAATTTGCTTTAAAAAATCACTCTTTTATTCATTTAAACGGATATGATGAAAATCCGGTGGAAATTTTGAAGTTGTCTCTTGAGAGGGGTAAAAGAGTTCCAAACAGAAATGATTATCTGATAATCGGTCTTCACAATATGATCTACAAAGCTTTTTTCAGAGACAAATTTAAAATAACAGCACTCTCTTATGATCTGAAAAAACTTGAAAAGTTATATATAAATCTGCAAATTATTTTTTGGCAAATCAGTACATACAAAGACAAAAACGGTAATTATCTTTTTTTGACATGGCAGAAAAACTGGCAGATAGAACTTCAAAAAATGATAAAAAACGGTATGGATATTCAAAATGCTTTAGTAAAACTTCCCTCTTTGAAAAATGAGAAAGAGTCGCTTTTTGAATCTTCCAATATGAGTTTTTCAATGATTTATGCAAAGATTTTTTATATAATGCAAAAGATTATCAAGGCATGTGGAGGAGAACCAAAAGAGATAGGAACAAATGTTTTAAAAACAATAGCCCTTTCTCCACTTTTTTAGAGAGAAAAGCTGAAACCGCATTTTCTATAAATATCTCTTCGATTTTTAATAAACAGTAAAATATTTAAGTATTCTTATATTATTATTGTAATATAATTTAAGAAATTTATTTTAAAAGGAATATTATGTTTAAACCTATAAAAATTATTTTAACTTTATCGGCGTTTTCTCTCTGTTTGAATGCAGGTTTTATGGACATGGTAAAAGACAATGTAAAAAATCTCTCCAATGCAAAAACATTGGGCAGCTCTTCATCTTCTCTTGGCAACAGTGAAGTTTCAAGCGGTCTCAAAGAGGCTTTGAAAGTCGGTGTAAAAGGGGCTATCTCCACTCTCGGAAAAGAGGGCGGTTTTTTAAACAATCCTGCTTTTAAAATACCTCTTCCAAAAAATATGCAAAAAGCAGAATCACTTCTCAGAAAAGCCGGAGGGGGCAAATATGCCGATGAACTGATAGCATCTATCAATCATGCTGCCGAAAAAGCGGTTCCCGAAACTGCCGATATTTTTATGGATACTATCTCAAATATGAATATTCAGGATGCTCAGGCTATTTTACAGGGAGGAGATACTGCCGCAACAGACTATTTTAGAAAAACGACAAAAAGTAAACTAATCCAAAAAATAACTCCTATCGTAAAAGAGAGTATGAAAAAAAGCAGTGTTGCTTCCTACTATAAAAGTTTTAACGGATACTATTCAAAATATGCAAAAGGTTTTATGCAAAACAGTTCCGTCGGCGCTTTGGCTAAAAACTTCGGAGTCTCTGACTATCTTCCGGGAACAGAAGATGCTGATTTGGAGAGCTATGTAACAAATAAAACAATTGACTCTCTTTTTTCAATGATTTCTCAAAAAGAGAAACTAATCAGAGAAAATCCGATGTTTAGAACAACAGATCTGCTCAAAAAAGTATTTGGAAAATAAAAATGTTCAAAAAAAGTTTTCTCCTGATTCTCTTTTTAAGTGCGGTTTTTTTAAACGCAAAAAGCGATGAAAATTACAAAAAATCTTTTGAATTTTATCAACAGGAGGCAAAAAAAGACAATGCCATTGCCCAGTACAATATAGCCAAGATGTATAAAGATGGTAAAGGAGTTGAAAAAGATATTAACAAAGCTTTTAACTGGATGTTTTTGGCGGCAAAAAACGGTTACAGCCCTGCACAGGTCTCTCTTGCCAAAATGTATATTTTGGGTATAGGCACGGGAAAAAATTATCAGGAAGCCTATAAATGGCTTTTACAGGCGGCTGATAAAGGTAATGTAAAAGCCAAATTGGCTATCGGATGGATGTATGCGTATGGAAAAGGTGTAAAAAAGGATCTTAAAAAAGCTTTAAAATGGTACAAAAAGGCTGCCAAAGGGAATAATGCAGATGCGATGTATTCTATCGGTTTTATGTATTATAACGGGGTGGGAGTTTTAAAAGATTATACCAAAGCTTACAAATGGTTTATAAAAGCTGCCAAAAAGAATCACCCAAAAGCCCAAAGAATGTTGGGAATCATGTATATCTATAAACAGGGAGTCGCAAAAAGAGATATGCAAAGAGCCAAATACTGGCTTCAAAAAGCATTTGACAACGGAGATGAAGAGGCAAAAAATATCTGGAATGATTTTGAGATGTGGGATTACTGATTCCAGTATCCAAAAATCGGCAGACACAGAGCAAAATAGCCCAAAAACAAAACAGAAGTGAGAAAGACAAGAGCCGTTACCTCTTTTGCAAGGCAGTCATATAAAGCGGCAAGATTTATATTTGCCACAGCCAGAGGCATCATCAAAGACATAAACAGTATCCCTTTTACAAGCGGTTCCAAAGGCAGATAAAAAAGTGCGACAAATGCCAAAAGAGGCAAAGCTATAAACTTTATAAAGACAACCCAAAAAGTCAGTTTCCAGTTTATAGATTTTATCCTGACTGAATAAAGATAGATTCCAAAAAGCATAAGCTGGATGGTGATACTTGCATAAGCACCCATTTTCAGGGATTCTTCTATGTTTTTTGGTATCTCTACAGCACTGATATTGACAACAACAGCCAAAATTGCCGCCCAGAGAATCGGGATTTTTATCACATTCAAAAGAGACTCTTTTGCGCTGAAACTTCCTCTTGAATAAAAATATGTTCCAAATGTATAGACAACAAACACATTTGCAATATTGATCATTGTTGTATAGGGGATTGAGATCTCTCCAAAAACCGCTATTCCCAACGGAATGCCGAGATTTCCGGTATTTCCTATCAAAGAAGCTATCGTAAAGACAGCTTTTTCTTTAAGATTGCCAAACAACAGTTTTGAGATTATATAGAGTATCACCAAAAGAGTCAAAACTATGACAAGATACCAAAAAGGCGCCTGTATCAGCGAGAGATCAAAAGGTCTTTTCGTAAGTCCCCAGAAAGTCAAAAAAGGCTGAAAAAAATAGACCGAAAGCAGAGTTACCGTTTTTGGATCTATCTGATCTTTGAAAGCTATTTTACTGATAACTCCCAGAAGTACGAAAAAATAGATACTGAGGATAGAGATCAAAAGAGTCAGCATAGATGTCTGTTTACAAATCTTTTTGCTATATCAAGATATGAGTGGGACATCTCTATCTGATCTGCCGATACGGAAGAGAATTTCATTTTACTTGCTACGATTCCGCTGACTACCCACAAAAAAAGAGCAAATCCCGCTCCTATAAACAAATCATATTCAAAAGCCGTATAGACTCCCACGATAACGGGAGTGAAAGAGAGTAAAAAAAAGATAAGATATGCCAAAAAAAGGCATTTCTTATCTTTTAAAACCGGTGTCGGCTCAATCGGCGGGATATCTTGCATCTTTATTTCATATTTATAAAATTAAGAGGAAGATCATAATCTTTCTCTTTTACAGCTTTTATAACAGTTTGCAGATCATCGATGGATTTGCCGACGACTCTTATACTCTCTCCTCTGATAGATGCCTGTACTTTCAGTTTCAAAGCTTTTATCTCTTTTACCACTTTTTTCGCCTCATCGGTTGAGAGAGTATCTCTTACTTCCATTACAACTCTTCTTGAGCCTTTACTTGCGTCTTCTCTGCTCTTTTCCTTTAGGGATTTTACGCTGAGTCCTCTTTTTATGATTTTTGAGAGCAGTATATCTATCATCGCATCGGCTTTGTTATCGCTTGAAGAGGTGATAGTCAGTGTTTTGTCCTTTTCGTTATAATCATACTCAGCCGTCAAGCCTTTAAAATCATATCTGTTGGAAACTTCTCTTTTTGCCTGTTCTATCGCATTTTTAAGCTCTTGTTTGTCAATTTCCGCACTTATATCAAAACTGTGTTCTTTTGCCATGTTTTCTCCTTGATTTAGTATTTAAAAATCGGGGTTGAATCCTCCAAAATCCCCAAATCCTCCGCTTATGAAATTTGGATCACTGTATCCAAATTCCGAGCTTTTTACTCTAAGCATCAAAATATCATTTTTAGGATCTATTCCCTGCGGACACACTGCGGTACACTCTCCACAGAGTGTGCAGTCCCAGATGCCTTTTTTTTGAACGGTATCTATTTTTTCTTTTATATCTCCCTCTCTTTTGTCGTTTACATATCTGTAAACTCTGCTTAGAGAAAAAGGTCCCAAAAACTCTCCGTCAATTTCCAATACGGGGCAGACGCTAAAGCAGCTTGTGCAGAGGATACAGTCACTTTGTTTTTCGATCTTTTTCTCATCTTCCAAAGTCATGGAGCATTTTTTAAACTCTTTTAGAGATGCAGAGGAGCTTTTTAGAGTATTTAAAGGCTTTTCTGTATCTATAACGAGATCTTTTATAACTGTTGCATGATTTAGAGCTTCTACAAAATCTCCATCTTTTAGTTTGTATCCGCATGAGAGTTTCTCTTTGCCGTTTACTCTAACAGCACAACTGCCACAAACTTCACTTCTGCAACCGCTGCTAAAAGTCAGTGACGGATCTGTTTTCATCTTTATATACTGCAAAGCTTCCAAAAGAGTAGGATCTTTTAGAGGGATATCATACTCTTTTATACTCTCTTTTTTTTCAAAATACCTTTTTATCCTAAACTTCATCGCCAACCTTTATAAAGTCTCCGCAAATAACACCATCTTCCTTCCAGATGATACTTCTTGCTTTATAACTCTCATGAGAGGTTGGAAAATCGGTTCTGTAATGGGCTCCTCTGCTCTCTCTTCTGCTGATTGCGGCTACCAAAAGAGCTTCAGCAAGTTCCAGCATATTTCCAAACTCCACAAACTCCACAAAATTGCTGTTATAGACTCTGCTTTTATCGCCTATTCCCATAAAAGGAAGCTCTTTTTGAGTCTGTCTGATATAGGAGAGAGCTGCTTTTAGATTGATATCCTCTCTGAAAACTCCGCAGTTTTGATAAAGAATTTTGCCTATCATCTCTCTTTTTTCATAAAAATCTATCTGGTTGGAGAGGCGGTAAAGAGTCTCTTTGAAATTTTCATCTTTTTGTTGCTGTTCTTTATTGAGAGGTTTAAAATCACCTCTTTGTTTTGCGAATAAAAGGGCATTTTCCACAGCCTCTTTTGCAAAAACAACCAGTTCCAGCAAAGAGTTTCCTCCGAGTCTGTTTCCTCCGTGTATCATCGCTTCACTGCACTCTCCTACGGCAAAAAGACCTTTTATGGAACTTTCAAGATTTTTGTTTACGGCTATTCCTCCCATTGTATAGTGGGCTGCCGGTTTTATCGGTATCAGATCATTTACCGGATCCACTCCCTCATAAAACAGAGCGAGTTTTCTCTCCTGGGGAAGATTTTCATCTATAAACTCCTCTCCTAAATGTCTGATATCCAAAAATACTTCATTGCCTTTTTCTATCTCCTCAAATACGGCTCTTGAAACTTCATCTCTTGTTTTTAACTCATCTACAAATCTTTCTTTGTTTTGATTCAAAAGATAACCTCCGGCTCCTCTTGCGCTTTCGCTGATCAAAATAGAGCTTTTTTTCAAAGCGGTAGGGTGAAACTGGATAAATTCAAGATTGCTCAGTTTTCCACCGGCTCTCATAACAGCTGCCAAAGCATCACCGGTAGCATGGGAAGAGTTTGTGCTGAAACCGTGATAAAGATGGGCATATCCTCCGGTTGCGACTATGATGCTTTTTGCATAGACGGTTTCAATTTTCATCTCTTTTATATCTAAAAATACGGCACCTTCAATAACATTGTCAGATACTATAAAATTAAGAAGAAATTTTTCATTCAGGATTTGTATATCCTCTTTGAGAGCTTTGTCAAATAGAGTATGAAGTATCTTCAAACCGGTATAATCCTGAGAATAACAGGCTCTTGGATCTTTTGCGCCGCCTAGTTTTCTCTGGGCTATTTTGCCATCTGCGGTACGACTGAAAGGGACACCCATACAATCGAGCCATTTTAGAGCATCTTTTGCATTTTCACACATTTTTGATATCATCTCTTCATCCCCCAAAGAGCATGAAGATTTAAGGGTCTCTTTTATATGGTCTTTTGTTTTTGAGGAGTCAAAAACGGCGTTAATGCCTCCTTGTGCCATAGAGGTTTGGGATCTTGTAGGGTATGATTTTGTAACTACCGCTACTTTTGCCCCTCTCTCTTTTGCTCTCAAAGCGGCACTAAGACCTGCTCCTCCCGCTCCTATAATCAAAATGTCAAACATCTATCTCCCTGTTTTTTCGACTTCCGTTATTCTGTTTCCTGCAACAAAAACTTTTACACGATCTCCTATCTTATAGACTGCATTGCCCATATCCTCTTTTTTCAGGATAGTTGTAACTCTGTTTCCTCTGTCAAGGTCTATTGTGATCTTGTAACCTTCCACATAATCGGCGCCTTCACCTGCAATTGATCCGGCAATGGTTCCACCCATCGTAGCAAGAGCATTTCCGCTGCCGCTTCCTATCTGATGACCGATGATACCTCCTATAATGGCACCTATCAGATTTCCGACTCCCTTGCCTTCCACTTTGACAGGATCTATTCCTGTGATAGTGCCTTTGTAGGAAACCTGTATGGCTCCCACTTCACCGGTAGAGTAGATTTTTTCACTGCACCCTTGAAAACCGAAAGTCAAAACCGTAAAAATTAGGAGTAATTTTATCATATTTTTCATAATGTTCCATCCTTTTGTAAAAATTGTCTAATATTATTATAGATACCTTTGATTAATCTTTTTCTTGCTTCTATACTTGTCCATGCAATATGTGGAGTTATCAAAAGATTATCACTGTTTTGCACATACATAAGAGGATTGTTTTCTCTTATGGGCTCTTTTTCCAACACATCAAGTCCCGCCATGATCTTTCCTTCGCTTATTATATTGGCTAAAGCCGTCTCATTTACGATACCTCCTCTGCCGAGATTTAGCAAAACCGCTCCCGTTTTTAAAAGAGAGAGTTTGTCATAATCCAAAAGATTTTTGGTATTTTCGTTTAAAGGAGCATGGATAGAGACAATATCGCTTGTTTTTAAAAGCTCATCCAATGATAATCTTTCAAATTCGATATTACTGTTCTTGCCTGAAGTTGAATAGTAAACAACTTCACATCCAAAACATTTTGCGATTTTTGCAACTTCATATCCTATTTCTCCAAGTCCTATAATACCCCATCTTTTACCTGTGATCTCAAAAAAAGGGCGATCCAGGCAGGTAAAAATCACACTTTTGCTCCAAACCTCACCTTTTACGATCATATCATAATACCTTAACTTCTCAAGAAGATAAAAAAGCATCGAAAAAGTGTGTTGAACAACCGAATGGGTAGAGTAACTTTCAACATTTTTAACTTCTATTCCTCTCTTTTTTGCATACTCTATATCTATATTATTCATGCCTGTTGCAGCCACACAGATAAGTTTGAGATTGGCAGCTTTTTTTATAGCTTCTTTATCGATAATAACTTTGTTTGTTATTACAATATCCGCATTTTTTATCCGTGCGGTTGTATCCATCATTCTGGTTGTTTCATAAACCGTAACTTCTCCAAATCTTTTAAAACAGTTTACACTGATATCATCTCCCAAAGTTCTTCTGTCAAGTATTACTATTTTCATGAACCATCCTTGAATTTACTCTGTTATATTATAGATATATCTTTTTACAAAGTCAATACACAAGAAATAATTTTTAATAATTTAAAGATATTTAATTTTATTATTATATATATTATTATATTATTCAGGTTTTCAATTTAATATTTTAAATTTTTTATAAATTATCAAGGATTAATTATATGGTTTATGACAGTTTTAGGGATATCCTTAAAGAGAGGGAAGAATTATCTGTAAGATATGATAAAGAAAATGCCGCTGTCTGGTGTTATTTCAATCCAAAAAGCCGCTCCTGTTTTTCTGTAACGATGTTAAAAGAGATATATGCCGTACAAAGAGCAATTATCAAATATTTTCATAATTTTAATATGCAGCCGAAATATCCGATAAGATATTTTGTTTTGGCTTCCCAAATTCAGGATACTTTTAATTTCGGAGGCGATCTCAATCTCTTTTCAGAATTGATTGTTCAAAAAGAGAGGGAAAAACTTTTGGAATATGCAACCCTTTGTATAGATACGGTATATTTAAATGCCGTCAGTTTGAACCTCCCCATAACAACGATAGCCTTTGTGGAAGGAACGGCACTTGGAGGGGGATTTGAATCGGCGCTTTCGAGTAATATCATAATAGCAAATGAAGAGGCAAGGATGGGTTTTCCGGAAATTCGTTTCAATCTCTTTCCCGGTATGGGAGCATACAGTCTGTTAGCCCGTTTTGTAGGCAGTAAAACAGCCGAAGAGATGATAGCTTCCGGTAAAATTTATACCGCAAAAGAGCTTCATCAAAAAGGAATTGTTACTGAAATTGCTACAGACGGGATAGAGAGTGTTGAGAGATTTATGAAAAGACATTCAAAGCTTTTTAACGGTATGCAGGCTATTCAATCGGTAAAAAAAAGATATCAGGGTATCGATTATGATGAACTGATGGATATTACAAAGATTTGGGTAGAGGCAGCTCTTAAAATAACAGATAAAGATCTGAAAATGATGAAAAAATTTGTTGCTGCCCAAGAACAGAAAAATATCGGCTTTACTAAAAGAGTAAGAACAAGACAGGATAGAAGAGTAGGGTTGGATAATATTTCTTTTCCTTTCAAAGATTACAGCGGCAATGTTATTTTACAGGACAGAAGAAAGATTTTTGACAGAAGACTCTGTTCTTAGGCACTGAGAGAGATCTCCTGTTTTAGTTTTTCCATAGTTATAGGGGGAGAAAAATAAAACCCCTGAAATTCATCCACTCCAAGCCCTTTTGTAACTCTAAATACCTCTTTGGAGTGGATAAACTCACCTACTGTTTTTATGTTAAGGGTTCTTGCCAGATTTACTATCGATTTTACCAGAATATATGAGTTTGTATCTTTGTCTATATTTTTTATCAAACTTCCGTCTATTTTTAAAATATCGGGTGCCAGTTCTAAAATATGGGAATAGTTTGAAAAACCGGATCCAAAATCATCTATCGCAATTCTGACTCCAAACTCTCTGAACTCTTTTGCAAAGTCTTTTACAATATCATAGTTTTCCACATTTTCACTCTCCAAAATTTCCAGAATAAGCTGATTTGCAACACCGTATTTTTGGATATTCTCTTTTAGAGCTTCTACGACAATCCTGTTTGTAATATCATCAAAAGAGAGATTAATGGAAAAATCGCATCCGCATTCTTGCATAATTTTAAAACTTTTTTCGATCATAATAAGAGTCAGTTTTTCATACAGATTTGTTTTTATAGCCACATCCAAAAAGAAAAAGGGAACCACTAACTCCTCTTTGCCGTCTTTTATCCTTTTTAGACGCATTAAAGTTTCATATTTTACCGTATCACCGTATTTATTGACAATAGGTTGAAAGACAGGAACGATATTATCCAAAATAACAGCCTTTTTTATCTCATGTTTCCAAAAAAGGGTATCTTTTGACTGATTTGTCGTATCGATAGAGTGGCTGTAAGCGATGAAAGTCCTTTTTTTCTTTTTTGCATATTTCAAAGCCATCTCTGCTTTTTCCAAAGCATGATCCTGTTCAAGAGATATTCCGATTGTTACATCAAGTTCGATTTCATCTTTTTGATCTTTTAGATATATGGAAAAATCATTTATTTTGTCTAATAATTTAAAAAGTTCTTTTTCGTATATGTCTATATCCATATAATTGCCGCCACCTACTATGGCAAAACCGTCTGCATAGACTTTATAGACTTCATATTCTTTCTCTTTATAAAAATTTTCAAGAAAATTTGCAAATTTGATCAAAATTTCGTTTGCGTCATCCACACCGTAAAGTTCGTTATAGTTTTTAAAACCGTTTATATCTATAAGCATAAATATATAAAAGTTGTTTTTTTCCATATACTCTTTGAGAGCATATCGGTTTTTTAGATCCGTCAAAGTATCATGATAGAGTCTGTATCTCAACTCCTCGGTTCTCTCTTTTACTTTGCTGTCAAGTGTTGCATTGAGATAGTGAAGTTTTTTTATAATGGATCTGTAAAAGATGGATAAAATAACCAAACCTATTGACAAAGAGATTGATAATTCAGGGTGAGAATGCCATTCTTTGTTGAGATAGGTTGCCAAACCGAAAAAAACCACCCCAAAAGCCAATGAAGCATAAAGATATTTAACTCCAAATCTTACACCGTTTCCAACAATAACCCAAAGCATTACCGGATATAAAAATATTGCGGATGTATCACAGGCATAGATTACAAGAGTTACCGCACCCAAGTCAGCTATGATGTTCAATACTCTTCTAATAGGATAGTTACCTGATTTTCTCAAAGTGTTAAAAAAGATAAAACCGCTGTATAATGAGTGTCCAGCCATTACAAACAGTGTAAAAGTATCGGTGTATTGACCAAAATAGATAAGTCCTGCCGTAATAAAAAGGAGGATCGGAGATATAATGATACGGGCTAATGCCTGAGAGAGTTCATCATCATTTTTAAAATCAATATTTTTAAATTTATCTAACATCTTCCGACCTTTCCAAAAAATTATGGATGGATAATATTTATCCTCATATTTTTAGATCGGCGAAAAAAATTATAAATTTAGCATTTTTGGGTAAAAGTGATTATTTTTTATATAATCACTTTTACCCCCCCCATTTTCTTTAAAATATCTAATCACATTTTAATTTATACGCTGTATCATTCATAATTTGCTTTTCAAAATCTTCTCTATTTTTTCCTCACTGAATCCGGTAGCTTTTTTGATCACTTCCAAATTTACACCAAGATTTAAAAGAGATTTTGTCAAGGCTATTCTCTCTTCCTGTGCCCCTCTTTCAATTCCTCTTTCAAAGCCTTCTTCCCTTCCTCTTTCTTCCCCTCTTTCAAACCCTATCTCATAAGATGGGAGGTCTTCTACTTTTACTTTAAAATCTATCATCTGCTCCTCCTCTTTTATTATCGGTTTTAGTTCATCTCTCAGTTCCGCTACTGTTTCAAGTTTCAGCAGATAGTTTTTCAGTGTATTTTCATCATCTCTGTTTAGCTCATACAGTTTATATAAAACCTTTCTTATAAACTTTGACTTATCTTTTTTCTCCAAATCACACAGTATCGAAAGAATGATAAAATCACTCTCATTTGAATTTAGAAAAAGTTCACAATCGAGTGTTTTTGTATCTATCAGTTCATATCTGTATTTTATCTCGGTTCCGTGAGAATTAAACTCTATAGAGTTTTTCATATTCAGTTTTTCTTTACCAAGATATATCACTACCTGAATAACATCAAGATTATATCTGTTATAGAGTTCTGTCAAATATCTAAGCATTCTTACATGCATTATTTTATGATTTGAACTTTGAAATTCTATTGGGCATCTCTAAAAACTTATATATCCCATAGAAGGCAAAGAAGGCATAAGATTTCGTAAGAGAAATTTGCAGGACTACCCAAAGGTAATTCAAGAATTTATCTTGCGAAAGATTGTGCCTTCTTTGCCGTCCCTTCGGGCTTTGTCAGTTT
>Ga0256914_1002537_pt1 | contig 15131 bp, 13 predicted proteins | sample HulkmetaG_FD_191571 | JGI IMG/M metagenome (GOLD analysis project Ga0256914, IMG submission 191571) | Hydrothermal chimney microbial communities from Main Endeavour vent field at the Juan de Fuca Ridge, Pacific Ocean - Hulk | ecosystem: Environmental > Aquatic > Marine > Hydrothermal vents ... | reverse complement strand
ATCATTTTTCTTTGCTAGGAATCTATGCATTCCTATATTGCTTACAACATTTTTAATTGGAACATTAATTGTTTGATTTTCGCATTTTACATTATATATGGCTGGTCTAAAAACTGATTCCATATCATCTATAACTTTACAAACTGCAGAAATAATTCCGATTGCATAGTGTGTTCTATCATATCTGGGAATTTCTTCTGGTAGTCTAGTAGCATTTACTACAAACCGTGTGTTTTTATAAAATGCGGTATTTTGTTTAATTCGCTCTATATCATTTCTTCTACTTATCTGTATAATTTTGTTCTTTTCAAGTGCTTTCATTGAATCTAAAACTTGCCTGAAGTTTAAAGCCCCATATACTGAAATGTCTACATCGCTTCTATCCGGGTCATGTGACCCTAAGCTTATTGAACCATGGATTCCAAAATTTGATATTGAAACCCCTGAATGTTCTGCAAGTAATTCAATTATTTGTATTGCTGCTATTTCTAACTTGTCTTTTTCTTTTTTGTTATACAATTTCATGAGTGATTCATTAGGACGATAAATTTTTTCAATTTCATTTTCAGGAACCGTAATCATTTCTTTTTTTAAATCATCATTAAACCAAATATATTTCTGGAAATGTCCTTTTAACGTGTTTAATATTTCTCTATATGATCTAGGACTATATAGCTCAGCCGGTCTAACTACAGTATGCCCATTAAGAATCCATTTTGTGGGTAACCATTCAATATTGAATAATTTTTGATAATCTATTGGAATATATTTTAGGAATCCATAATATCGACCTTTTGGATGCTCATATCCAAATGTGTAAAATAAAAACCCATCATTTGTGAGAATTGCATCGCCGTCTATTGGCTTTCGTTTCTTCATGCATTAATCAACTCCATAGGTCCCATGTACTGTGGTTTTTTCAAGCCTCCTGCACCCAAGACTACGCGGTAATATGTCTTATTTTTGCAAATTACTTTCTCCAATTTTCCAGCGGCTATAATTTTCATATCTTTTGTAGTTATGTCACCAAAAAGTCCTTCATATGAAACTATTTTAACAAGATTATCAACTTTAGGTCCTTCTATTATCTCAACATTTTCTATTTTATAAATAGCTGGTAAGAATACTGCCTCGCTATCATCAACGATAGTCGCCTTGATTTTTATATATCCAAGATCAATATATTCCTTTTCGCCGTACTTTTCATTTATTTCATTATCTTTTCGTATTGGATGAATTGAGAAGTATCGCCTATTTTGTAATATTCCATAATTCCATTTCATATCTAACAGATATTTTGATAGCGAATAAGGTATGCCAAATTGTTTTTGTTTATCCATGATCCATTTTTCTTGGCGTTCTCTGGGCATTTTATAAATTGTATCCTTTTTATTCTTAATTTCTATTAATGCATGTTTTACTTTGTGGGATTCCTTTAATCCATATACTGTAAGATCCACATCTGAAAACTTTTCATTTGCAAGCCCAATTAAAATAGACCCTGTAATTCCGAAATTCTTAAGCTCAAGTCCTGCATCATTTGCGATTTTGTCCGCGATTTCTATGGCGTCTTTTTCTAATCTATTTTTTGGAGAATTTACAATAGTTGCAAAGCGGTTTTCAGGGATAAAATACTGTTTTATTTTCTCCTTTGGAACCATAGACATTTCGATATGTCTGAACTTATCATGTCTGATATAATGTGGAAATCTTTCTTTCAGAAATTCAAATGTTTTTTCAACATTAAATACATGATAAAAATTCAATACTCTCCAATAATGAGTATCTCCAAATTGCCATTTCCCTTTATCTGAGGGTATATATTTTAGATATGCTGTATAATAATTCTCTGGATGAATATAATCAACAATACAGAAAAAGAGATCTTCTTGTGTTTGAATAAAATCTCTATCTTTTGGTTTTCTAATCATTTTTGTTTTCAACGACCTGAGCTAATTTTATGTTAATGCACATAATTATCCATAAAAAATTATTGATGCACAGCAATGTTGATAGTTTAATTTATTAGTACTTTCGGATTAATTGAAATAAAAACGTTATACCTATATGGAAGTATGAATCTATACTTTAATAGTGCGTGCTTAATATCTGAAAGAGTTAAATATGTTAATTTCAATAAAGGTTCTAAAGGTCAAAAAAAAGAAAGGCGGGTAAATGCGTTGGAATTACGAAGATACCGAAAGAATATTGATACACTTTCTGAGATAAGGAGTGCTCTGAACACTGTAAATCCTGATGGTAACGAAGCAGTTGAAACTGCGATGCGCAACCTTTATACTATATATAGTAAGCTGGACAAACTTGAGCGCGAAATAAAATCAACATCAGGTCTTAATTTCTTAAAGAAGAAAAAATTAGAAGAAAGCCTAAATAAAATGTCTGGCGATTTTGAAACAGACTTTTACGAAACATTACGTTTAGCCCATGACCGTTTAAAGAGACGTTACCGTGAAGTTCGAGATCTATTACCTCGAATTAGAGAGTTCAATGCACAATATGCAAGACAATTGGAATCTCTTGCATTTCCAGATGTCGCATGTATTGATGATAATGATTTGAAACTTGTACATGAATTTGCATTTGCGTTTGAAAAAATTTATTCGCAATTAATCTCGAGTTTGATTAAGGATCTCAAGGTTCTACTTGATGAAAATAAGAGAACATTGGATACATATGATCGACACATAAAGATAGATCGTGGAGAAGTACCAATTACATCATCACGTGAGACTATTGCTGAAACCCGCCTTGAGGATTTACTGGATATGCGTGAAACTCTTCTGGTGGAGCAGAAATACCTTGATGGTCGAAAGGGTGAAGTAGGAAAAGCACTTTCTGGTAATATTATTATTAATGTAGAATCACTTCAGGCATCAGCTGAGACCGCTTCACGCCTTGGAATTGAACTTCCAATTGATTTCATACAATCCTTACGATTAATTGCACGTGATGCTTCTAAGACTAGTAATCTTACAACATTGCTTTCATTAGAACAGCAATATGAGAGTGCAAAGTCCAAGTTAATTAGATTAATTCAAGACCGAATTATCAACATCAAGCATGAAACAACCTCCCTAATTGCAGAAGGCGGAATTCCGACTACATCCGAAGTTATTCCACCTCCACCACAAGAAAATCTTCAGACTGATGATCCAAATATTGTGCTTATGGGTTATCAAAAGATGCTTGAATGGCAATCTAGTGTTAGAATTGCTCTGAAAGAAAAAGTATCTACAATAATTAGCGAGCTAAATGCTGCCATAAAGAACCAAGACTTAATTGAATATCCCAATATTAATGAAGTAAAAGAATTTGTCGATAATGTAGAAGAAAAAATTGAGAAAGCAAATATTTCAGAGCTTGTCAAATTTTACCTTCGTGGTACTGATTTCTTAGAAAACATTCGAAAAATAGTAATGAATGAAATTAAGAATTACACTGAAAAGCTAAATGAATTATTGGCATCTGCACAAGGTGTATTAGATACTTCTACACTTATGAAAAAGATTCCGAAAATAGACAAACAAGATGTTTCATTAGTTTATCTTATTGCCTCACTCAAGAATCTAATTGCCGCTGTGAATTCAGGACTTGATAATTTCAAAGATGCTTCAAAGCAAGAATTGATGTCTTTGATAGAAGGCTTTCAGACAATTAAGCCTGCATATGCGGATATCTTTGTTCCTGTAATTTCACATTTGGATACTGGATTACATGTTCTAGATACGCTTAATAGTTTCCAATCCATTCGAAATCATCTTAAAACTGTTAAAGAATCTGGAATCGTAAAAGCTCAGGATGCATTGGAAAATCTTAGGTATCGCCTTACAGTTAAAGTTCGTTTGGCTAACACCCGATTGTTAAATGCGGGTCTAGAGATTCCAGAGAAAATGCTTGAGGCTGTCAATGAACTTAGTAATCTAGGCATTACGATAAATTCAATGTCTGAAGCACCTAAGATTGCCCGTAAGATGATCGAACTCTATGAGAAGAACATTGCAGGCTCTGTTATCTCGATTCTGGACTCTGAAATGGGCAATATAATTAATTTGCTACAAAAGGCTGAATTAATTGGTGTTGATGTAAAAGAGGAGCTTAAAAAGATCGAAGAAATTCGTGCAAAGTCATATTCTGATGTTGAGGCTGCAGCAACAGCTTTTGATGAACTATCCAATATAACCTCCGCTCCAGAACTAAGGCAGAAAATCGTAAACAAGGCTCGTGATTCATGGGCGCAACTTACAAAAGCGGTAGATCTCATGGGTAATAAAGTAGATCCTGACATTATTGCAAAATTAAAAGGATTACTTGATCAAGTACCTTCGCAGCTAGAAATGAAATCTCGAAGCATTAAACCATTGCTCGATACATGTTTAACTCTTGCGAATATTCAAGACGAGATGCTTAAGATCTTGAAAGATATACATCAAAAGGAAAAAGAAGATTACGAGGCGCAATTGCGTGCTGCTACTACTTATTACAGTACTGTTCAACGAGTGTATTCTAAGCACAAATCCGATTTCAGTGAAATAATCTTTCCACTTAATCAGTTAGAGCAAGCAGAAGAAAATCTTTTGAAAGCTCGTATGTTATCTGAATTACTAGGTACTTATGAAGAAATTCAAGCTCTTCGAGAGCGTTGGCGCCGAAAACTAGATGAGATTGATGACTGGCATAAAACACTTCGTATGTACCTAAGTGGATTTAATCCCAGAGCTCCACCAGCTGAACGCGATAAGTATATTGAAGATGCGAAGAAACGCATAAAAGAAACATTCTCGCGTAAAGATATATCAACATATCTTAGTTGGGCTTTGCAAGAAATTGCACTAGCTATGATTGAAGGAAAATAAACTTTGAGGGATAGATGCAATGTCACATTTATTTGGAAAAGAACGAGCTGACGATGAATTAAGTAGGACTGCAGAAGTTTTTGCTATTGGAATTGGAGAAGCCGGTTCAAACTTAGTAGGTTCGTATCTTGCACAGGCAAGAGAGAAATCCCTTCCCAAACGAATTAGAGGGTATCTGTTAATTAACACTGATAGGTCTGACTTGTTGAAAGTTCGAAAGAAATATGGCATCCCAAAGGAAAATACATTACTATATGGTTCCAGTGATATAGGTGTCGGTGGCCGTTTCATGGACGGTTACCAATATGTACTTGATTCAAAGGACATTATTTTAGACCAATTAAGATCTCTAGGGTTCGAAGGTGTATCTGGATTTGTAATCTTCACATCACTGGGCGGTGGTACTGGTTGTGGTGGTACTCCTGCTCTTATTGAATTATTGAAACAACGCTTTCAAGAAGAAGAACACCGTAGGATTTTCGTTTATGTGATGGGCGTTTTGCCGTTTGAGGGGCAATCCAGCGAAGCATTAAACTCTATTTGGGCGATCTCAAAATTACTGCGAGCCCAATTGCAAGATAGAGGCGCAGATCTATTGGTCCTGTTAAGTAACCGAACTATGCTAAAACGTGTTCTTGCATGGCGAAGTGGAGAAACAATTGAATTTCTACATCGTGAATTGAATGTAGACATTGCAGATGTTTCTCAAGTTGAAAAGATGGTTCCGTCTACAATTGATTCACAATCTGAAATGGATCTTCGTACGGAGCAAGCTTTCGTCGAGTTGGTAAACCCATTGGCTCTTAAAGCAGTAGATCATATGTTAAACCCAGGAATTTATGAGCCCGGAAAAGATGTCTTTCCGAATACCGATCTTGCAGATTATTCGCGTAGGTTAGATCCTGTTGTGGTTCCTGCACTGTATGATGATGTAGGGCTTATTCCTGATGCAGGTAGTATGCCAAAGCAAATTTCTACGATGGTCGATTACACAATTAAAGAATGTTCTTATGCTGATGTTGGTGATAATCCTAGTGCTGAGAGTGTATTCTACGTATTCTCCGGACACAAGAACGTTGCTCGTGCGGAATATGGTCCTTATATTAAGGATGCGTTGAAGCCATATCTTTCTCCGGGTGCAGCAATAACACCTTGTTATGTTCAGTATCAGGATGAGGAGCATCCTACTACATTTATGGCACTTCTTGGTCTACCCAAGATTCCTGAATTGACGCATCTTATAAATGAAGCAACTCAGTTAGTTAATTTGCATAGTGGTCCTTCCTTATTGAAGCAATCGTGGTTTATGCGTTCCAAGGGTGTTCCCAGAAAAGAACTTGTGGATGCAATAAATGACGTAAAGGAATTGTTTAGCTATTATATGGCTGAAACAGAAGGAGTGCCTCTAAATGAGTGAGTATCCTGTTGAGGACCTAATTGACAAAATGCTAATGGTTTCAACATTAAATGCCACACTAATTCAGTTCTTAATCAACATCCAACTGAGTCAGGAAGTAGATCCCGATAAAGTAGACAGCCTCAGGCAAGGCCTTGCAAGAGCTAGATCCTGGATGGAAGAAATGTCTTTGAATTCATCATTAAAATCCTCAACAGTAAATATTCTTTCATTAATTGTAAAGCGAATCTCTCAAATTGAGCAATTATTACCAGACTTGGTCAATCTTTCAAAGGTACACCCAATTTCAAAGCCAACACCAACTTCTACAGGAATGATAGAAGGCAGTGCTCCTGTGCCTACAGGTCCTATTCCCGGTCAATCTAATCCGCCTCAGAGTGGTTTATTAGATTTAATTCCCACAACACCTCCCGAGCCCGAAAAAGATGAGTTTAAACGCACCAAAGACATTAATGATCGATTCGGTTACGTTGCTAATATCGAACGAATGATTGATGATTATTCCCGTAGGGCACATATAATAATTCCGTTATTCTGGAGTGAAGCAATAAAAGAACTACACCGATATACTGCACGAACAGAGCTTATGGATAAAATTATTGAGATTCCAACTTTGGCAATCATGTCCATAGTAAAATCTTTATTATCAGAAGCACCTGGGGCGCGCTTACTTATTGAATTAAAGCATAAACGTCCTGAAGAGAAATATCTAAGTGCAACTGAAGAGGAACGTGTTAGGCGCGCTGTTTCAAAATATTTTGAAAGTGCATCTGTTTTACTTAATGATGCAAAATATAATCTTGAATCTATAATTTCAGAGAGTCGCCGTGAATTTCTAAGCTTTGATTGGGGTGGACCCGACCTTGAAAAACGAATTTTAAAGATGCTACAGAAAAAGGCAGAATCGCATCTGAAGAAAGCAGAAGACAAGAAGACTGACGAGGTTGACCGTGTTATTGAAGGTCTTACTACAAAGCTGATCTGTCAGATTGAAAATGCTATGCTTGCAGAGCCCCGATTACGAACTTTATTGGCACAGATGAAACCATAAATTTATTTTCTATTTTTTATTTTGTAATCTCGAATTAAATTAACTTTCTTAATCGAGTTGATATACTATGGCTGGTACTGATGCATCTAAATCATTATTGCATGACCTTGAGAACAATAAATCTGATACCACACGGAGAAAAATCGAACATTTAATAATTTCTGCAAAAGAAAATGTTGAAGCTATTAAGAAATCTCCAGGATTTTCAGATATTGAATTTATACATAATTCTTTGCCGGAAATAAACAAGAATGCGATCCTACTTGAAACTGAATTTTTTGGCTATCCTGTTTCTGCACCTATTATTATTGCCGGTATGACTGGTGGTCATCCTGAAACGACAAAAATCAATGAAATTTTAGCGAAAGCTGCACAGAAATATAATATACCGATGGGTGTAGGCAGTCAAAGAGCTGGAGTGGAAAATCCTGATGTGCAGGATTCTTTTAAGGTCGTTCGAAATGTTGCTCCAGACATTCCTATCATTGGTAACATTGGTGCTACACACATTCACTTTGCGAATAAAGCAATAGAAATGATCGATGCAAATGTTCTGGCTGTTCATTTAAATCCATTACAAGAAGCTGTACAGCCTGAAGGTGATGTAGATTCAAGAGGTATGCTTGCTGCTATTGAGAATCTTGTAAAGAAAGTAAATATTCCGGTCATTGCAAAAGAAACCGGTGCGGGTATATCCTGTAAAGTTGCGTCAGCTCTTGTAAAAGCAAAAATTGCCGGAATAGACGTTGGTGGTGCTGGTGGTACCAGCTGGTCTGGCGTTGAGGTTTATCGCTCGCGTAATGAAGATTCACTAAAAGCAAAAGTTGGCGAGACATTCTGGGATTGGGGGATTCCGACTTCAGTAAGTATAATTGAAACTCGTAAATGTGGTGGAGATAAACTAAAAATAATTGGAACTGGTGGTATTCGTAGCGGTTTGGATGCTGCTAAAGCCATTGCATTAGGTGCAGATTATGTTGGTGTAGCACTTCCCTTCTTGAATGCGGCTTTAAATGGTGGATTAAAAGCTGTTGAACAGTTAATCAAGCAATTTATGGAAGAGCTTCGTGTTGCTATGTATTTAACTGGAAATAAGACTATTGCAGACTTGAAAAATGAGCCTGTACTCATTTTCGGACACACGCGTCAATGGCTTGAAGCTCTTGGGTATGATATTTCTGATTTTTCAAAAAGAAAATAAGGAGATTTTTTCTCCTTTATTTTTTCGAAAATGGAATTACAAAGAAGTATATTACGGTTGTTAAGATTCCAGCTATTGCCCCTGGTGAAACTGGAACATAGAACGATATTATAAGTCCCAAAATACCTCCAATTAGTGCTATTAGGAATGCAGCAATCATTACTGACATTACTGAATTGAAAATTTCATTTGCTGTTGCGCCCGGACCTATCATAAGTGCATATACTAATAGCGCTCCAACTCCTTTTAAGACCACAATTATTGAAAGTGCAACTAAGATTAGTAATATGTTGTTGTACAGATTTGTCCTGATACCATGTGCTTCTGCTCCTTCTGGGTCAAACGAAACAAGAACGAATTTTGTATATAGTATTACTGTGGCAAATGCTACGATAACCGTTGTTATGAACAATAGTAGGATATCCTTTTCTGTTAATAATAGAAGATCTCCCATAAGTAGACCCCATGCTCTAACTGCATATTCTTTTATTGCAGATATCAGTAATACTGCGAGACCCATTGCGATACCAAACGACACACCTATCATTACGTCTGTCTTTCTGGGATCTCCATGCTTGCTTGCGTATGCTGTTGCAAGTGCCATTAGAATAGCAAATATAGCTGCACCGATCATTGGGTCAAAATCCGGTATGTAGTACATCTGGATTAAGATACCAAACGAAGCTCCCGCAAGTGCAGCATGTGAAACTCCTGCAGTCATGAATGTCTGTCCTCTAAATACTGTAAAGCTCCCCATCGTACTTGATACTACAGCTATCAGAATAATTGCGATAATTGCTCGGATTATAAATGGATTTGTTAGTATATCAAGCATGGGCATCACCTATTATTGCGTAGCATCTATCTTTCTTGACGATAATTGGTACAGGAACTCCATAGGCAGCTTCCATTACTTCTTCATTTAACACATCTGTAATAGTTCCAAATGCATACATCTTTTTATTTAGCAGAATGATCCTATCCGTGCATTCACTTAATGGATTAATGTCATGAGTTACCATTACAACTGAAATTCCTTCTTTAACTAAATTGTGTAATAAGTCTATGATAGTTTTTTGAGTAGGTGCATCTACTGCGGATAACGGTTCATCTAATAGTAAAACCTTCGGTGAAAGTGCAAGGGCTCGTGCAATTAGCACCCTTTGTTGTTGACCTATTGAAAGAGTAGAAAATCGCTTGTTGTAGAGATGAAGTAGATTTACTTTCTCCAAAGATTCTTTGACTTTTTTGATATCCTTCTTAGATGCTAAGGATAGAAAACCTTTTCTTGCAAGTCTGCCTAACAAAACAACATCCTTTACACGAATCGGCATATTTGTTGAAATTTTATCTCGTTGCGGAACATATCCTATTAATTTTCGTATTTTATCCGGTTCCTTTGTGGGATCATATCCTAATACTCTAATTGTGCCATCAAAAACCTTTGTAAGGCCAATCATAGTTTTCATGAGAGTACTCTTACCCGCCCCATTTGGACCAATAATGGCTAAAAATGATGGATGTTTGACCTTTATATCTATTTCTTTAATAACTGGTTCTTCTTCATATCCTGCGGATAAATTATGTGTTTCAATTAAAAATTCGCTCAATCTATTTCCTCCCTCCTATAATTGAGAATTATAATTAACTCAATAAAGGTGGTAATCCCTAGAATTCCTATTATCATATAATAATATAATAAATTGCCAGATTGTTCCACATTATTTTGAGCAATTCTAAAAATGGATACAACAGTTGCTGTATTGTATGTTTCAAGTGCAAAATAGTCTTCTAAATCTCCAAATGAAAAGATACGTAGATATGCTACTGGAATTCCAGTATCTCTCGAAATTTGTTCAGATATATCTCCCGCTTTTGCTTGTTCAAGAGCTTCTGCACATGCAATTATTGAATATGTCCCATTCTTAACGCCTTCTTCAATCTCCGCAATCTCTTGTGTGCTTACAAATTGTCCTGGACCTTTTAAGAGTAAGACTCCGGTTTTTATGCCAAGATCATTTAATACGTATGCAACTCCTGGGACGGCAGCGACTGCTTTTTTACCTGTTAGTTGATATTTACTTGCAGTATCATTTAACATATTACTTAATTTTGTTAATCTGTCTTCAAAATTATTAAGTTGTGATTGGTAATAAGTTATAGCTGTAGGATCTAATGTCTTTACTGCATCAAAAACAGCTCTTCCAATTGCTCGTGCATTCTTAATTCCTAACCAATATCCATGGTAATTTCTATCAAATCCTGGAACTGAAATTAATTCCGCACCGTATGATGTATAGTTTATAAAATCGAGATGAGGTATACCTTCGGTATTTTCTAACATTTGCGCTTCTAATGAAAGATCTTCACTATCTGCGACTATTACTAAATCTGCTTGTTGTAATTTTTGTATGTCTTGCATTGTCAAGGAATAACTGTGAGCATCTGTTCCTTCTGGCAAAATATAAGTAACATTGTCACGTGTTCCCGTAATTTCCATAACTATTGAAGCTAATGATTGGCTTGTCGCAACAATATTTAATGGTGTTCCTTGTGCATTTACAGGTACGATCAATGCAGGCATAAAAATCATTAACATTAACACAGGAATAATTTTTCTATTCATTTTCATCTACCTCCTAACACAGCAATTTTTTCCTTGAGGTATAGGCTCTCCATGAGGACAAAATTTTGGATGGCCCATATGACCACAGAATACATCAATCAATTTGTCGCTGATTTTACTTCTCAAGGCTACTGCATGTTCAAGAATCTCCTCTTGAGATAAGTTATACTCATTATATAGTAAAGTCTCTAATATTCGCTGTCTTCTTATTATTCGTAATGCTAAGTCCTTTCCATATCTGGTGAGTTTTGCCCCCTTTTTATGATAATATTTTACTATTTTTCTCTGTTCAAGACGTTTTAACATCTCTAAAGCAGTAGGTCTTGAAACTTTCAGTCTTTCTGATATAGCTTTAGGCCCAACTGCGCAGTCGGTCTCTTTTTCGATTTGATATATAGCAAGTATATATTCAACATCTCTATCAGAAAGTTCTTCGTTCATTATTATCCCTCGTTAGGTAGTACCTAACTAAGTAAGGATATACCTAATAAATTTATAAATATTTTGAATAAATGCATAGTAAAATACAAATAGTGTCTTGTGCATCATGAGTCTGAGAGGTGAACAAGATTGCCTAAGCATTTATCTAGGGAAGCTGAATCTTTAATAATCAAATACCATCGTTTCGACAAAGAGGAAGAAGAAATCAAGAAAAAATATGGTACATATACGAAAAAGGCTAAGAGTAAGTTAGATAAAGTCAATGAGAAACGTCTAAAAGTTTTGGATGAAATTGCCGAATTACGTGATCGCATTACACATTCTGGCACAAAAGAAAAGATGAAAGAATTAAAAGAGAAAATAAAAGCAGCTGAATCCGGTAAGATTGAGATGAGTCCTGAGGAACTTGAGCAATTAAAACTTGATTATCATGAATTGAAATTACTTTTAGAAGATGAGGAAAATGCATTAAAGCTCATTAAGAAATACAAACGATAGCGATTGATTACGTAAATCGAATTGTTTATGTATCTTTATTTTATCTTTTTAGTTGGCTGGTGATTATCATTGAAAAAAGAGGTATTATTATCCCGATTGTGGATGATATTTGTTGGTATTGGAACTGGCTTTATAGTTGCCACAATTAATGTATTTGCATATATGAATTTCATACCTATTGAGAATATTTTTGTATCATTGATTATTCCAATTGGGGTATATTTATTTAATGGGCTTGTTACAGATTCATTAGGCAAAGCTGTAATTGCATCATTTATATCAATTGTTTCGACGTTCTTTTTCTTTGGTTTATTCTTTGTAATACCCGGATTACTTCTAGGTGGCGACACTCTTTTAATGATGATTGGTTTTATGTCTGGAGTTATGATGATATTTTCTACGATTCTCTGGTGTTTAATTGGCGGTATATTTGGCGCAATCCTTAGAGAATTCACATAAAATAAGTAAAAAAGGCGTACTAATTTATGCGCCTCTTTCTTTATCTAGAGTGTTTATCCAATCTCTAATTTCTGCTTTGAATTTTCTAAAGTCTTGATCTGATGGTGGATCTGTTTTACCATAGGATTTTAGAATTCTTATCCATCTCTTCATATGAATGAACAGATTATGCGATGGTGGTATGTATCTTTCTATCGTATTTATTGCGTTTTGTAATCTGTTGGACATGTCGAATGCCATCATACCACTTCTAATTTGTGAGTCTAGGTTTTCAAGTACAGAGATTGCATCACTAATAGCAGCTTTCGATGGTCCCATGCCGCCCTCTGCAGCTTTTCGTGCTACTGTCTTTTGCATTTCTACAGTAAATTCATCAAATCGCTCATTCACTTTATCGATTTTTTCTTGCAGTCCAAGTACGACAGTTTCTAAGTCTCCAATTTTTGATATAACTTCGATCATACGATTTAGTGTTTCATTTACTCTTTCTATTGTCTGATTGATTTTCATTAATTGAGCTCTGATATATGTATCATCTTGTGACATTGCAATCTATCTCCTTTATTTTTACTCTATAAATGATATTTTGTTTACCTTTCTAAAAAGGATTTTGAACTTTCTAAATCGATTTTTTGTTCTATATATTTCTTTATTCTATACGCAAGTTCAAGATTGACTCCGGGTACAGATGCGATTTCCTCAACTGGTGCCTTTCCGATTTCTTTTATTGTTCCGAATTTTTTCAGTAGGCGTTTTCGAGTTTTTTCACCCACTCCTTTTATTTCATCCAAGATCGAATGTTCAAGTTGTTTTTGTCTGAGCTTTCTGTGGTATGATACTGCAAATCTGTGTGCTTCATCCCTTACGAATTGGAGCAATCGAAGTCCAAGCGATTCTGGCGGTAGTTCAATTTCTTCAAGTGTCCATGCAGGAATTAAGTGGTCAAATCTTTTTGCTATCCCAATTACTGAAAGATAATCAAGTCCTAGGTCCTTTAAAGCTTTCATGGCTGCATTTACTTGGCCTTTTCCGCCATCAATTAAAATTAGGTCTGGTAATGGAAGTCCCTTTTCAATTACGGATTTGTATCTTCTATATACTACTTCATACATCATGGCGAAATCGTCGGGCGTGGATTTTATTTTAATTTTGAACTTTCTATAATTGTTTTTATCCGGAGTTCCATTGTAGAATCTGACCATTGAAGCTGTTGGGTTAGTGCCTTGAATATTTGAAATGTCAAATCCTTCTATGATAATTGGTGGTTTTGATAATCCTATACGCTTTTGAAGATCTATAACGGAATCTGCAAGAATAATCTCATCTGATTTGTCAATTAGTAAAATTCTTCCAAGATTTGTCCGCGCATTCATTTCACACATTGCTAAGAGTTCTCGATCAATATCGTTAGGTACATCTATGATTTTTACCGGTTTATTCTCCAACTGTGAGAGGATTTTTTCATAGATTTCACGTTCTTTTATTTTCTCTTGAACTATTATTTTCTCAGGAAGATTCGGTCGTTCATGATAATATTGTAATATGAACTTTGCAAGTATTTCACTTTTCTCTTCTTCAATCCCTTGATTTAATACGAAATATGACTGCCCTATCAGTTTTCCATCACGTATAAAGAGCACTTGAACCAAACTAATATTTTCAGTTCTAGCAAGTGCAATGATATCTTTATTATCAGGCGTTAATGATACGACCTTTTGCTTTTGTATTGATTTTCTTATTGCTTTTAGACGATCTCTTAATATGGCAGCGCGCTCAAAATTCAGATTGCTTGCGGACTCAACCATCTGTTTTTCTAAAATATCAATCAAGTCTTTTCCTCTGCCTTCAAGGAAAGTCATCATTTGTTTTACAATGTTTTGATATTCCTCTTTATCGACTTCATACACACATGGTGCAAGGCATCTTTTTAATTGGTAATCAATACAGGCTCGCTTTATTTTCCTGAGGTCATAATTGCATGTGCGGACTGGAAACATTTTTCTTAGAGTATCTATGTATTTTTCAAGCCATCGTGAACTTGAATATGGTCCAAAATATGGTGCGCCATCACGTTTGAAATCACGAGTGATTTCAATCCATGGATATTCGTCCTCCATATGGATCTTCGCGTATACATATCGCGAATCGTCTTTTAATGCAACATTGTAAGGCGGCTTATGCTTTTTAATCAGGGTACTTTCAAGCATTAATGCTTCTATTTCTGTGTTTGTTACAATTACTTCTATATTTGCAATTTTTGAGACCATTTTCTTAATGCGTTCATTATTATGTGTTTTATGAAAATACGATGAAACACGGCGTTTCAATATTTTTGCTTTTCCAATATACAATATATTTCCATCAATATCTTTCATTATATATATTCCAGGCTTTTCTGGAATTGACCTTAAAATATCGGAAATTTCTGTCAATATGGTCTCCCTTGCAATTTTATAATTTTATATTTCGCATGAATCTATTTTTAATTTTGTTTTAATGAAGTGCGTTTTGATAACACTTAAATTATTTACTAAAAAATAGTGGATAGTTCAAAAATCGCAAAG
>Ga0256914_1002536_pt1 | contig 15133 bp, 15 predicted proteins | sample HulkmetaG_FD_191571 | JGI IMG/M metagenome (GOLD analysis project Ga0256914, IMG submission 191571) | Hydrothermal chimney microbial communities from Main Endeavour vent field at the Juan de Fuca Ridge, Pacific Ocean - Hulk | ecosystem: Environmental > Aquatic > Marine > Hydrothermal vents ... | reverse complement strand
AGTCCCACCAGCAATGAAAAACTGACCAGGTTCCAGACCAAAACGGCGCGCAAGTGCCAGCCGCACCCCGTGGCTATCCACCTCAGGCAGATGTCCTATCTGCTGTATGCAGTCTGACAGGAGCTGCTCAAGGCCAGCGGGCAGGGGCAATGGACTGACATTACTACTGAAATCCAGAAGGGTATCAACATGCATGCCAGTCTTGCGGGCAATGGCATATATTTCACCGCCATGTCCATGAAGCATGACAATTTACCTGACAAGCGGCCGCTGGTACCGCATCTGCTGTATTGGCAAACACTTGAAGTACGGAAAATGAATGGCTGATGCCTATCTCGGAGGGCCAAAGGATTTTTCAAACAGGCCTCTTATAGCAGCCTTGCCCTGCTCAGTGAGGTGACGGGTACCTGTTCCTACAAAACTGGTCCCGGAGATTACAGGAGAGTCCTCCACCCACTTGCTCTCCTTCCAGGAGTACCACCTGTTATCGTGCTGATCAAATACACTGATCGGCCTGTTAAAGAGCTTTCCAAGCTCCACTGCCCAGCCAGTGCCACCCTTGACTGTATTGTCCTTCTGTATCCACCCTACAGCAAAAACCTGATGACCATTATTCACCATGTGGAATATGGACTGGATCACACGCCTGATCTTCTCTGCCTGTGCGTATGTCCTGCCCATGCGCTTAGAGACAATCTCCATGCTGATATCACCCTGTTTCAGTTCCTCCTCTGTGAGGACCTTCACATCCTTGGAGCGGTCCATCTTGTGGCCCTTAAAGGAAAAATTAACCTCCTGAAGGCCCCATTCCTCAGCGCATTTGCCAAATTCTGCCTCAGCCCCCCTGAGGCCTCCACTGTAAAGTGTAATCTGTGATCTATCTGTCATTTGCAAGTAATCCTCCGTTTTTTTATTAATCTGCCATACTGCATTACTGAATCATCTCATTGACCATACTAATCTTCGCCTGACCTGGATTCCGAGATGGTACTCCTGATTTCAAGGAGCTTCCTGTATATGGAATCAAGAAAGTCTGTGACAGGTCCATGCTTGTTCTCTCCGGACTGGGCATAGGCCCTGGTTATCTCAACGGCCTGACGCAGGCACTCCTCCTGTTCATAGATTTCGAGTTTCATATTTTCTATTCCCCCACCTTTTTCAAAAAATCCGGGAGCATCTCCTTCAGCCGCTTGAGTGCTTCTCCCCTGTGACTGATGGCATTTTTATCTTCAGACGTGAGTTCCGCCATTGACTTTCCAAGCTCAGGAACAAAAAATACCGGATCATATCCAAACCCCTGAGACCCAACCGGCTCCCTGCCGATCACTCCCTCACAGCTCCCCTCAGCACTTATCCACTGGCCGGACGGATGATACAGCACCATCACACACTGAAACCGGGCTGTACGGTCTTTGTCAGGCACATCTTTCATCTCATCAAGCAGTTTGAGATAGTTCTCCTCATCAGTGGCCTCATCCCCGGCATACCTTGCCGAATAAACCCCAGGGGCCCCATGCAGGGCGTCAACCACCAGGCCTGAATCGTCGGCAAGGGCCATCTTGCCTGTGGACATGGCGATCTCCCTGGCCTTTTTAAGTGAATTCTCAAAAAAGGTGACACCATCTTCCTCCACCTCAGGGACACCAGGGATATCTGACACGGACAATACGTCAATGCCAAAACCCTTCATCAGGGCCTGAAGCTCCCTTATCTTACCCTTGTTGCGCGTTGCCAGTACTATCTGTTTGCTCATCTTTCAGTCCATATTCCTCTTCATCAAGTAGATACGGGCCAAACTTGTACGATACCGCACCGCCAGGACATGCTGTGACACACCGCATACACCTTATGCAGGCAGGTGAGTTGATACTATCCTTACCGTCATAAAAAGATACGTCTGTAGGGCATATGGTATTGCACGCCCTGCAATCTAAGCACCTATCTCCATGGAATCTGAGCTGAAACCAGCTCACCCTGTTAAACAGCCCGAGAATGGCACCAAGCGGACAGATGGTCCTGCAAAATGGCCGGGAAGTCATGGCGCTCCATGTGAGTATCAGCACAAGTATCACAAGCTTATGCATGAACAGCAGGCCTGCGGCACGCCTCAGCCCGCTATTCATGAGGAGCAGGGGGATCCCCCCCTCCAGTGTACCTGCCGGGCATACATACTTGCAGAACCACGTCACTCCAAAACCTGCGGGATCCAGCACCAAGAGTGGCAGCAATATGACAAACAGCCCCAGAAATACAAATGGCCCGTACCGCAACGGTCTCCATACCCTGAATTTGGGCAAAGGCAATCTGAGCATGAACTCCTGTATGAGTCCAAAGGGACAGAGCCAGGCACATGGCATACGGCCCAGAAAAGACCCGGTCAGGGCCAGTGTACCTAACACATACAGGCCTGGTTTTCCATGGCCTGCAGCAAGATTATATCTGAAAGTGGCAAGAAAATTCTGAAGGGCCCCAAGTGGACACGCTGTTATCGCTGCCGGGCATGAGTAACAGTTGAGCCCAGGCAGACATACATGCTTTGCCAATCCGCGGTATATAGGCCCTTTCCATGGAAAAAGCCAGTATGAATTTGCCACAATGGCAAAAAAATACTGGGAGTAGCGCCTTAGACGTTCCATTATCCTATACCAATACAGCTAAGGCAGATGGAGACCGCCTTCTGCCACACATCCGAGGGCTCTCCCAGGTATATTCCTGACAGAAATATCAGGAAGGCCAGAACAGTAATAACAACAGGCAGGTATCGCCTTATCTTATTAAGCAGCATGATGTGTACGACTCCATCGCCACACCGGCCTTCTAATCCCCTTCCAGTACTGAGGTACGAGAAGCACGGCAAGAGTGTAAAGCTCCAACCTCCCTGCCACCATGCACAATATAAGCACGAATTTGGACATGTCAGGCATGTGGGCAAAATTCTGTGTGGCACCCACTCCGGCAAGACCAGGACCGATATTATTGAGAGTGGCCACAACAGCGGTGGAACCGGTAATAAGATCCACACCCTGGCCAGTCACCAGCATGGTCGCCACCACAAACACGGCAAAGTACAGGGAGAGGTAACCCAGAATGCCCTGTACCACCTCGGCAGGCACCCTCTGCCCGTCAAGTTTTATGGTCTCTACTGACTTGGGATGAATGAGATGACGGATCTGAACCCTGGTGAACTTCCAGAAAATTATTATGCGCACATGTTTTATGCCGCCGCCTGTGGAGCCTGCCATGCCGCCGAAAAACATCAGTATCACCAGGGTCACTCGGCAAAGCGGCCCCCACTTGTCAAAATCGGCAGTACCAAAACCTGTGGTGGTAAGTATGGACCAGACCTGGAACGCACTGTCCTGCAGGCTGTGCAGCCACGATCCATAATGGTTGGATATGACATTTGCTACAGTTATCAGGGCTGTGGCGCCCATACCGATACCGAGGTAGAAACGTAACTCCTCGTTTTTGAATACACTCCTGAAATCTCCCTTCATCAACCTGTAGTGCAGGGAGAAATTCATACCTGCCAGTATCATGAAGACTATGATGATAAACTCGATGATTGGGCTGCTGTACCCGCCCACGCTGGCAGTCATTGTGGAAAAGCCACCTGTGGCAAGGGTAGCAAAGGAGTGACAGATGGCCTCAAAGAAGCTCATGCCCGCCTGCATGAGCAGCAGGGTCTCAACCACGGTAAACAGGACATAGACGCCCCACAGTATCCTGGCTGTATCCTGAATACGCGGGGCAAGCCTGTCCTTGGTAGGGCCTGGCATCTCGGCCTGAAAGAGCTGCATACCACCAATACCCAGTATGGGAAGGATGGCTATGGAGAGCACGATTATGCCCATCCCCCCCAGCCAGTGGGTGAGGGCCCTCCAGAACAGAAGCCCTGGCCCCAGTATCTCAACCTGTTTGAGTATGGTGGAGCCAGTGGTGGTGAAACCTGACATGGCCTCGAAGTACGCATCGAGATAGTGTGGAATCAGGCCTGAGATATAGTATGGAAGGGCACCAAGGCCTGCGGCTGCAATCCATGCAAGGCCTACAATGGCAAATCCCTCCCTGTGTCCTATATCCCTGTCAGGAACACAGGCCCATGCCAGAAACCCGCCAATCACAAACCCCACCAGGGCGGAGAGGATAAATACGTGCCAGTTGCCATCGTGATAGTAGAGACTGAAGCCAAGAGGCGTCAGCATGGCAACCGAGAGGAATATTAACAGCCATCCAAGGATGGCGCCCACCGTACCTGTCTTCATGAATACCTTCTATTGTCTATATATATCCCATGCTACAGGCCACCTATACGACCCATAGGTGCTTTTCATCATGTTTCAGAACTCATCAGGCTGGATCATGCCGTAAGCAACTTCTCCACCTTTGGCACAGCCCTCTTCATGGTGAATATGATAAGCCTGTCACCATTATGAAACACCGTATCGCCTGAGGGAATGATCACCTCTCCGTCCCGTATCACTGCCCCTATGTTGGCCTGCCTGGGAAACTTTATCTCTTTTAACGCAGTCTCTGCAAACTTCCACTGGTCAGATACGATAAACTCCACCACCTCGGCATCGCTTCCCAGCAGACTTGCAACAGAGAGTATAAGCCCACGCCTTACGAACCTGAGGATCATGTTTGCCGCAACCAGTCTTGAACTCAAGGCAACATCGATGCCCAGCTTACCAAGCAGTGGTATGAAGTCAGGATGGCTGATCCTGGTAATGCACTTCCTTGCCCCGTGGTGTTTTGCAAGAAGGCTTGCCAGGATATTGGTGGTATCACCGTTTGTAACAGCCACCAGGAGATCCGCAGCGTCGATCCCCTCCTGTATGAGATCCCTGGCCTCCAGTCCATCAACGTTCAACACCACTGCGTTTTCCAACTCTTCGGCAAGATACTCACACTTTGCGCTGTTCTTTTCAACTATATAGACGTCGATTGCCTGCTGCTCAAGCTTCCGTGCCACATTGAGCCCTACACGTCCGCCACCAATGATGAACACCTTTTCCAGCGGCTTCTGCTCCATGCCCAGGATATCCTCTGCGGCCCGCACGTCATTTTTCTTTACGACTATGTATATCTTGTCGTTTTCCCTGATTATGTCATCGCCTCTTGGGATAAGGGTCTCTCCCTGCCTGACTATGGCCACAACCACAAAGTCGTGATCTCCCCTCTTGGACTTCAGATCGGCAAGGGCCATGCCGCACGCCGGATTATCTGCCACCACCTGATAACCGATGAGCATGACCTCACCCCGGGCAAACTCCACGATCTCGAATGAGTGGGTGTACTCACTGATCTTCAGTATCTCTTCTGCCATAACCTTGTCAGGATTTATCAGCAGATCAATACCCAGGTCTTCACCGTTGAACGGGGAGTCTGCATTGAGATAATCCTCACTGCGGACCCTTGCAATCAGGCTCCTTGCGCCAAACTGCTTGGCCATGATACAGGAGATGAGGTTGACCTCGTCTATATCCGTAACCGCTATGAAGAGGTCGGCCTTTGAGGCACCTGCCTGCCTTAGCACTGTCCCGGACCCCCCGTTCCCAGTTATGGTCAGTATGTTGAGATCACGCTCTACCCGCCTGAGTTTCTCCTGGTCCCTGTCAATAAGGACCACATCGTGATCTTCATGTGAAAGCTGCTGACAGAGGTGGCGTCCCACCTCCCCTGCTCCTATGACTATTATGCGCATTGTATCCCTGTTCTTGGTCTGATTACGATCCTGGCTCTGGTGACCAGCAATCCCTATATCTTTATATCATTAACCACACCACCATGTTACAGGAGACCTATACGGCCCATGGCCTCTCAATTACCCCTGTGTTTCAGGTATCCTGCAGAATGAACAGACAGATGAAATTACACAGGCATATCCCCCACCTTTACAGATTAAGCAGCCTGTTCAAGGCCCGGCGTCTCCATCTATGTAGGGATAAGTAAGTGCCTGAGGCATACTACACGACACCTATAGGACGTATGGTGCTTTTTATCATGCTTTTAAAGCTAATCAGTTGCAATGACTTGTTAATGATCTATTTGCTCACACCTGAATTGAGCGTTTCAAATCATACAAAACTTGTTTTATCTTTAATTACAGTAAGTTAATGCTTATTTTGTAAAATTGCCCGTCACCCAACGGATTTGCCGTAACTGTTTTGCCTTCTCCATAATTTGAAACCGCTGCGGGATTCCCAATTCTGCATGATCTGCCGCCTCGGGGTCTTCGCTTACCTGTCGGATAGTTGAAGTACAACAGTACGTCTGCGTATCCTCCGCCTTGCATCTCATGCAAACTTGGGAATCGCTCAATTCAGGTCACAGTAAAAACCATGAGAAAAAACACCATACACCTTTTGCCAATTGCTTCTGCATTTAAGATATCGGGTAGTACGGTGACTGAGGTAAATCTGAACAGCGCGGTATGGCACTGGACGTAGAGTGCATGCTACAGGCCACCTCTCAGGCTGATGGTGCTCTTTCCCTGATTCTAAAGCTCGTTCAAGCATACAGGCTGCACAATTTGGGTAAACCAGAGCTGAGGACCATAGGAAAAGACCATCCACCTTTGTCAACGGCTCCTGCATCTCAGATGCCCTGAGCATGTGTCGTATTAGAAAAGTTTAGCAGGAACATGCCTGCTGGTAAACCTCCATGCCCAAGCTTTGGAACAACGATATCACAATGGGAGATGATACAGGATGACATGAACTTGTGAAGAAAAATGGAGGCGGCGCCCGGACTCGAACCGGGGAATAACGGTTTTGCAGACCGTCGCCTTAGCCACTTGGCTACGCCGCCTTCGAAGTGGGAGAATCAATAACACAGGCAGAAGGGTTTGACAAGAGGCAAGATTATTATATCCCTGCCCATATGTGCCGCACAACAGGTATAGGTATCAGAGAATGCATACCCAGAACACCAGGTTTCACATCACAGTTTGCTCGCCACCTGCATGAACTGCTGGGGATCCACCCTGGTTCCAAGCAGACTCACCCCGTAGTGGAGATGAGGACCAGTGACCCTGCCGGTGGAACCAGCAAGGCCAATCACCTGGCCCTTCCTGACCTTCTGCCCCTCTTTGACCCTGAACCTGGAAAGATGGGCGTAAAGGGTGAAAAGTCCGGCCCCGTGATCAATCACCAGGGTATTGCCACTGAGATAACACTTCCTTGACAACACCACCACACCGTCGTTGGGGGCCACGATAGGGGTACCCTCCCCAGCCCTGAGATCAACGCCTGAATGGGGGCTGCGGGGTTGGCCATTGAAAAAACGCCGGAGTCCGAACGGGCTCAGCACCTTTGAACTTACGGGCCAGATGAACGGACCATGCCAGTAATGATCATGGGTCACGCGGCTGCACGCCCTGCGGACTGCCTTCTGGTCATCAAGCACCCTCTTCAGTATGTCTGGAGGGAAATTTACCATCCTGGCAGACACCTTCAGGTGCTCCTCAGGATAACGCTTTTTCAAAACAGGGAGAGATGCCACATACACATGAGCCTCTCCGCGATATCGCCACCTAACAGTAACAGTGTGCCTGCCAGGAGTGACACGCAGACCCGCGCCTGCAAGGGCAAACCAGTGACGGCCATCCTTTCTGAATACAGGATAGTCCTTTTTGAGATACTGGACATGGGTGACCATGGCCCCGGACGGCACGGTGATACGAACAAGCCCAACACCACCAGGCGGAATGGCTTCCGGATATGTCTTGACCCCTATAGCAGGGGCACCTGCCGTGTCTGACAGCCCTGCGGCACACGCAAATGTTGTAAGGAAGACCAGCATTAGGCCCATAAAGGAAAAGAGACCATACACTGAAGACCTCAACCTGTTATCACTGAATACGCTGTTCATATATCCCCGTATCGTATCACTGTAGCCCAATCTATTCTTGACCTATATCATCCTGAGGCGGCCTGCGGTCATGACTCTCAAGCACCTCACACAATATCTCCCCTCTGCACGGCTTTATGACCAGCCTGTCCCCCCGGATCACCTCATCTGAATCCCTTATGAGTGTACGCCCTTCCTGTCTCATTACCAGGCTGTAACCCCGTGCCAGCACTGACAGCGGGCTTACACTGTCAAGACGCGCTGTAGTCTGCTCCAAACCGGCCCTTCTTCCTGAAAGCACGGAGTTCATAGCTGTAACAAGCCTCTCTCCAAGGGCAAGCACACGGGCCTTACGCCCCTCTATCCACCTGTCAGGAGAACATAGCTTCAACCTCACTGCCCACGCAGATATCCTCTCCCTCTTCCGTACCAGACTGGTATCAACGGCATGCCGCATCCTCTGTACTGCCTCATCAAGACGCTGTCTCTGCTCCACAAGCATGGTAACAGGATTTTTCAGCCTGTGCCGCAACACCTCTGCGTGGTGCCTCCGGGCAGCTATCTTCATATTCATGGCCTGGACTGTGCGGCGCAACAACACATTAACAGCGTGTCCCAACTGGGCGGCATCAGGAGTAACCGCTGCTGCAGCCGCTGTGGGAGTGGCAGCGCGCAGATCTGCTGCATAATCGGTAAGGGCAAAGTCTGTCTCGTGTCCTATGGCAGAGATCACAGGGGTCCGACATGAGGCAACGGCACGAACTACCTCCTCTTCATTAAAGGCCCACAAGTCTTCAAGGGAACCTCCTCCGCGGGTCACCACAATCACATCTCCATGCCTTGCAGCGGCATCAGCCCTTGCAATGGCCCTGACTATCTCAAAACGGGCGTCATCTCCCTGAACCAGGGTGGGAACCAGAATGATCTCAACCCCACGCCACCTGTTTCGTGCAGTGCGTATGAAATCCCTGACCGCAGCACCTGACGGGGATGTGACAAGAAATATCCTCCTGGCAAAGGCTGGCACAGGCTTCTTGCGTCCTGTGGCAAAAAGGCCCTCTTTTTCAAGTCTTTTCTTAAGTTTTTCAAGCTGCTCAAACAGTAGCCCCCTGCCTGCCTGCTCCATACAGTCCACCACAAGCTGCAGGTCACCACGGGCTGCATAGATATTTAGGAATCCGTGACAGTTGACGTCAAGGCCATCCTTCAGGGAAAAATCAACCGTTGAAGCAGCACTCCGGAACATGACACACCTGAGGCAACTGGTTCCCTCCCGCAGGGTAAAGTAACAGTGGTTGGAGGCAGCCCTTGAAAAATTGGATATCTCACCGCGTAACCAGATGGGGCCGAACCGGGTATCTATGGCAACCCTGATTTCATCTATCAGTTCAGACACACTGTACACATGCCTGTCAGAAAGCAGAGGGACAGATTCATCCTGTCTGTTACACGCAGTGTCATGGGATTCATCACCCAAATCCAGTACACCATCAAGTGCTGAAGGAGGAAACAGGTCTGTGAAGTCATCTTTTGGCATAAACAGGAATAATAGTTCAGTATGCGGCATGCGCAATGTTTTTGAAAATTTGGGTATTACATAGACCTCTCTAATACATTATAATATCAAAGTTGAGCCCAAGGCCATTTCTTATTATGCCTGGCTCCATGCTGCAGGACACCTGAACCATATAGGTATCTGCAGCATGGCTTGAATCACTGGCCCGGCTTTCAGGCCATTGACAGCCGCCATACTACACAACACCTGAAATGCAGAGGCAATTGGCAAAAAGGGTAGTGCTTTTCCCGTGGTCTTGACCGGGGGCAGATATATCATTACCAACTCATTGCAACTGATTAGCTTTAAAGGCATGATAAAAAGTACCATCCACCGTATAGGTATAGTGCAGTATGGAGAACCGCACAGCACACATCAGGAAGTTTCAAGGAGTACACGATGCAGATAAAGGGTGGCAACAACGAATCCGGCAAAAAGGGGGCAGAAGATACCAAGGTCCCACCCCTTCCCCCTGTAAACTTTTCAACATTTATCCTCTCCCTCAACTCTTCGGCACTGGTTCATCTTGGGGAACTTCCCATGCCAGGGGGGGATACCTGCAATAAGGACCTTAACCTGGCACGCCACTCCATAGATGTCCTGGCCATGCTCCAGGAGAAGACCAAAGGAAATCTCACTGAGGAAGAGGAAAAACTTCTGCAGCACATACTATATGACCTGCGCATGAAGTTTGTAAACGCATCCCAATAACATGATAGTAACCGCACCGGCCAAGATAAACCTGTTCCTGTTTATCACTGGCCGAAGAGACGACGGATATCACAACATATGTACCCTGTTCCAGAAGATCAGCCTGTTCGACCGACTTCACATACACAGGACCGCAAACAGTGGTATAAGCCTCCGGTGCCCTGACTGGTTACCCACCGGACGGGATAACCTGGTCTACAGGGCAGCAGAAGGTTTTTTCAATGCCGCTGGCATAAAACCGTCTGTAAACATCGTGATAGAAAAAGACATCCCGGCGGGCGGCGGGCTTGGAGGCGGTAGCAGCGATGCATCAGCCACACTTGCAGGACTCAACAGGCTCTATGAAAGTCCGCTCTCTGAACAGGACCTGTACAGACTTGCGTGTTCCCTTGGTGCAGACTGCCCCTTTTTCCTGCTTGACGCCCCTGCTGCTATAGGGACAGGGACAGGGACTGAGCTCAGCCCGGTAGACGTACCGGAGAGGTGGTTTGTGCTGGCCCTGCCTGACTTTGGCGTCAGCACGCAGTGGGCATATCAGAATTTCAAGTTGACAACACGGCATCTGGACACTATTTTTGACGCCCGTGCACAAATAGACACGCTGTTGTGGAAGAATGACCTTGAGCAGGCAGTAATCGAAAAATATCCTGAGATTGACAGGATCAAGGGAAAACTGTTTGAAACCGGTGCGCAAGCAGCTTTGATGACCGGTAGCGGTTCAACTGTCTTTGGAGTATTCCCGACGGAAGAATCTGCCTGCAAAGCGGCAGACTGCCTCAATGGATTTGAGTCAGTTGCCAAGACCGCTGTTGTGAGGAGCCTCAGACATGGAGAAAATCACTACCAGGACGGGTTAGAATGACCGGGAATAGGGATATACCTTGAATCCGTCACTACATTGGGCTGCGGCTGCAAGGGCTGCCTGTTAATGAAAGTCTCGCCTTTTCATTACATCTTTTTAATGATATCTTTAATAACCATTACAGTTCAGGCTTTCATGATCCATGGCGCAAAGGCCATGCCAGCAAGATTGTTCAATCAAGGAAACTGGGGCGTCGTCAAGCGGTAAGACACGGGTCTTTGGAACCCGCATTCGCAGGTTCGAATCCTGCCGCCCCAGCCATACTTCTTTTAAGGAGTAAGGGGCATAATACAGGGCATCTAAAATACAGAAGCAATTAACAGAGGCGGGTGGTGTTTTTTCTCATGGTTTTGACCGTGAGCAGGTATACTATTTATAAAATCTGCACCTGACGATCTTTAAAAGTATGAAAAAAGGCACCATCTGTCGTCTATTTGCCCTGTAGCATGGGAGTGAGGAACAGGGGCTGCATTCTGACAGGCAAAGCAGCGTGCAAGTCGAAACGGGGGGCATATGAAAGGTTATGTCAATTAACAAGATAAAGCTCTTTAGTGGTAATGCGAATCCTGAACTGTCGCAGGAGATCTGCGATTATTTAAGCATGCCTCTGGGACGGGCTACAGTCAAGACCTTCAGTGACGGAGAGGTATTTGTTGAAATAGGAGATAACGTGCGGGGCGCTGATGTCTTTGTGATTCAGCCTACCTGTCCGCCAGTCAACCAGAATCTGATGGAGCTTCTGGTAATGGTTGATGCTCTCAGGAGGGCATCAACGAGACGTATAACAGCAGTCATACCATACTACGGTTATGCCAGGCAGGACAGAAAGGCTGCGCCGCGTGTCCCAATCTCTGCAAAACTTGTGGCAGACATACTTACCACAGCAGGGGCAAGGCGGGTCCTTGCCATGGACCTGCATGCAGGCCAGATACAGGGGTTCTTCAACATTCCTGTGGATCACCTTTTTGCTGCTCCTGTTCTATTAAAGGTCCTGAAGGACTTCCAGAACCAGGACAGTGTGATAATGGTCTCACCTGATGCAGGTGGAACCGAGAGGACCAGGGCCTTTGCAAAACGTATGGGTGTAGGCATGGCCATAATTGACAAACGCAGGGAAAAGGCCAATGAATCACAGGTAATGAATGTCATTGGAGAGGTAGCTGGAAAGACAGCCATACTCCTTGACGATATGGTTGACACAGCAGGCACCCTTTGCAAGGCAGCGGATGCTCTTATGGAGAAGGGGGCCAAGGCGGTGCATGCCTGTGCCACACACCCAGTGCTTTCCGGACCTGCCGTGGACAGGATAAGGGAATCCGCTTTGGAGACTGTGATAGTCACCAACACCATTCCCCTGTCTGAAAAGGCTGCTGCTTGCAAGAAGATCAAGGTGGAAAGTGTGGCACCACTTCTCGGAGAGGCCATAAAACGGATCCATGACGACGATTCTGTAAGTTCCCTGTTTGTATGACAGTGTTTGTATGACAGAAAGATATGTCTCAAGGCCGTAAGCCCCAAGGCCCAACACCATCAGGGGTACAGGATTCAGGTAAAGGTTTAAATAGAATATTAAGGAGTAAAGTGAGATGAAACAGGTATCAATGGATGCCGCTGTGAGGACTGAGACAGGAAAAGGAGCAGCGAGAAGACTTCGGAGAGCGGCCCAGATTCCAGGAATACTCTATGGCCAGGGGGCCAAGCCGGTTCCCCTGTCAGTCAATAGGCACGAGTTTCAGAGGATGCTCTTTGTGAGCGCTGGTGAAAGGGTGATGTTTTCATTAAACCTCACCGGTGAAGGTGGGGGAGGAACCAGGCTTGCCCTGCTGAAGGAGTTGCAGCGTCATCCTGTAAACGATCAGATCCGCCATATAGATTTCTATGAAGTGGCCATGGACCAGACCGTGCAGGTCGAGGTGCCTGTGGTACCGGTTGGTGAGGCCAAGGGCGTAAAGATGTCCAAGGGAATCATGGAGCTTATCCAGCGCGAGGTTACCATCGAGTGCCTGCCAATGGACATCCCCAATGAGATAGAGGTTGACATATCCGATCTCGACATTGGAGATGCCCTGCACGCAGGAGACATAAAGCCAGCCGAAGGTATCAAGATCATGGATGATCCAACCACTACCCTCATTACCATTGGCGCAGCCTCTGTGGAGGCAATCAGCGAAGAAGAGGAAGAGGAAGGTGCAGAGGTTGAACCATCTGGTGAAGAGGCACCTGCAGAAGAATAACCTCCATCTATCCTTACCCTGAATTGAGCGTTTCAAATCGTGTGGAATATTGTTTTGCCTTTAATTACAGCAAATTAATGCTGTTTTTGTAAAATTACCCGTCACCCAACGGGTTTGCTGTAACTGTTTTGCTTTCTACATAATTTGAAACCGCTGCGGGACTCCCAATTTCGCATGAGCTGCTGCCTCGGAGTCTTCGCTTACCTGTCTAGATACTTGAGGTACAAAACAGTACGTCTGCGTATCCTCCGCCTTGCACCTCATGCAAACTTGGGAATCGCTCAATTCAGGTTTACATATTTCTCAACTGAGAGATACTCTGTGTCATGATTGCTATAGGCAGGCAGATCCAAGTATGGACATGCCTATACTGGCACTTTATGAACACAGGCAGTAAAACAGCTCTGTTTATTAATGCCCGGATGGAACCCCCATCGCGGGCATTGATTTTTATAACAAGGCAGGTAGCTCTTGAGGCCCCTTTGCCTCTTCCGGGCACAAATATCTGACTCAACACCACAGAAATGGCCACCTTTCTCATAGCAGGGCTGGGAAATCCCGGCACCAAATATCAGCACACCCGTCACAATGCCGGTTTCATGGTGATCGACCTCCTATCTGACAGGGCTGGGGTCACCATGAAGACTGTATCCAAGGCACCATCGAGGCAAGAGGCAGAGGTGAGATGGCACGGTAACAGGGTCATCCTACTAAAACCCCTGACCTACATGAACAGAAGTGGGGAGGCAATATCCAGGATGATCAATTTCTTTAAAATCCCACTGGACAATCTCCTTGTTATACATGATGATCTGGATATGCAGCTTGGAAGGATCAAACTGGTACGTTCCGGCGGGGCAGGAGGTCACAACGGCATCCGTTCAATAATCACCTGTATAGGCTCCAAGGAATTTCCGCGGCTGAAGATAGGCATTGGCAGGCCGGATAACGGCATGCCAGTGGACAGGTACGTATTGAGCCGCTTTGGTCCTGACGAAAGGGAATTATCTGAAAAGATCGTCTCCACTGCGGCAGATGCTGCGGAACAGGTGGTTAAACATGGCCTTCAGCACGCCATGAACGAATTCAATGGTGTAACAATAACATAACTCAGGATGATCAACTGTTTTAGAGGGAACCGTAGAACATGACACGCTTTTTGGCATGGTTAGCAATACTTATTCTCCTCGTGGCCCTTGGCGCAGGCGGTTTTATAGGATGGTACCAGTTTGAAAACCAGCCTCCTGAAATAAAACCAGTCCATATCCCCAACGCCCTTGGCCTCAAATCCAGCATCGCAGTTGAAGTAACGGAAAACCGGACAGGTATCAAAAGTGTGAAGGGAGAGATCATCCAGGGTGGCAGGGTGGTTCCACTTCCTTCCAAACAGTATCACGTTTACCCCTTTTGGGAACGCAAGGGCATAAAACATGCCAGGGTATCGTGGAACATTGAACCATCTTCCCTTGGACTCACAGATGGCAAGGCTGTCATCAGGATCATAGCCTCAGATGCGTCATGGAGGAACGGGTTCCAGGGCAACCAGGCCGTCCTCGAAATAAAGATCCCTGTAGACATAACACCACCAAGCATTGCCATAAAGAGTACAGTACACAACATCAGGATGGGAGGTGCTGGGCTGATATCCTATGCACTGAACGAAAAGCCTTCGAGAACAGGGGTCAGAGTTGGCAAGGTACTGTTTCCGGCATATGAGTTCAACAGCCGTGGCGCAAGCAGCTACATCGCGCTGATCGCCCTGCCCTTTGATACAAAAGATCCTGGCGGCATAATGATCGAGGCGGAGGACCTGGCAGGAAATCTTTCAAAGGCATCGGTTGCCTATACGGTGTTGCGCAGGCGTCCCAGGGTGGATCGCATAAACATCACAGACTCCTTTCTCCGGAGAAAGATGCC
>Ga0256914_1002535_pt1 | contig 15135 bp, 6 predicted proteins | sample HulkmetaG_FD_191571 | JGI IMG/M metagenome (GOLD analysis project Ga0256914, IMG submission 191571) | Hydrothermal chimney microbial communities from Main Endeavour vent field at the Juan de Fuca Ridge, Pacific Ocean - Hulk | ecosystem: Environmental > Aquatic > Marine > Hydrothermal vents ... | reverse complement strand
TGCCGGTGAAATCCTTGATGAGGCCGGCCCTGGCCTTTTTGTAGAGGCCCTTTGGGTCCCGGGACTCACACACCTCGATGGAGCACTCGACACGGACCTCGATGAAATCGCCTGGTTGCATTTTGATCCGCGCCTCGTCGCGCCCGCGTCGGTAGGGGGAGATGAAGGCGGTCAATGCGAAGATCCCGGCCTCGGTGAACAGCTTGGCGACTTCGCCGACGCGGCGAATGTTCTCCTCGCGGTCTCTGGGCGAGAAGCCGAGATCCTTGCTGAGGCCGAAGCGCATGTTGTCGCCGTCGAGGACGTAGGCGAGTCCGCCCATTTCGTAGATGCGCTTTTCCACGGCCCGAGAGAGGGTGGATTTTCCGGAACCGGACAGACCGGTGAACCAGATGGTGGCGCCGCGCTGTCCAAGGCGACGTTGTCTGTCCTGCCTGGAAACCTGGCCTTTGTGCCAGGTGATGTTCTTGCTTTTTGGGGAATTCGTCGAAGCCAAGAGTGGACCTCCCGCAGTGGATCATTCGGTTGAACGGGGACACCCCCAGGGGGCGGGCCCGGGACACCACGCCAACGGACACCCGGGAACAGCCCGCAAAGGGAGCATACATGCACGATGAGAGCACGGCTGAACGTGCTCCAGGAACGCCATGAGCCGACGACGCGATTCGGCGTTCGGCCACCCGCCTGGACGCGGCCGGCTCGAGGCGCGCCCGGACGGTGCGCACGCCGGGCCGTGTCCGCGCGAGGGACCACGGTCGTGCAAGAGTATTAGCGCAACCAGGTTCAGGAATCAAGCGGTTAACGCGCAAGGCGGTCCGCAGGTGTCTGAAACGACAGGGAGCGTTTGTGGACGCTCAGTTGTACCGCGCCTGTTGCGCCGCCCAGTAGTCGACGCTCCGGCGCAGGTACTCGAGGTAACGAGGCGAAGCCTTGCCCTCTTTCCACGCCCGGGCCTGTTCGGCTTTCAACGCCTCCAGCCGCCGCTCCACCTCCCAGCGTTCCTCCTGCGGCCCCGCTGCCGTGGCCCCGCTCCGGCCCGAGCGTGGGTACAGAGTCAGCACATTGCGATCGAGGTCGATCTGAAACGTGAAATGCTCCAGGAAGCTTCGACCGAGCAGTCCGATGGCTTCGGCATCGAGGTCCTCGAGAATCACCGCGGTGACCTCGGTTGCAGTGGCGTCGCCGAGGGTGATCCGGTCCAGGGTGACGAGTCGGCCGGAGACCGAGCCCTGGATGGTATTCAGACGCCTTGGGTGCCCGTGATTCTCGTCGAGGCCCAGTTCGTCGGCGACCTCCTCGGGGAGAATCACCACGGACGAACCGGTATCGATGAGCATGCGGGCATGCACGCTGCCGTTGATGACCACATCCACCCACAGACCGCCGTCGCCCCGGTCGATGGGGACCTCCACGCCGACCCGCTCTGCCACGCGAACCGAACCGGTTTCCTGGGCACCGGTTCCGGGTGGAGGAACGAGCGAACGCGTGATGGTCAAAGAAGGTGCCGTATTCTGTGCCGTGTCCGAAATCATATAAAAAGGCTCTGGATTCGTGGCGTGAACCGCTCCGGCGACGAGAAGGGTCACAGCCCACAACAGGAGCCGAACGATCCTCATGGAATCCTCCCACTGAAGTCAACGGTCTGCCTATCCAATCGGCACGACAAGAGGGCGACTTGACAAGATCCGCGGCGGCGGCCTTTGCGCCGAGCCCCGGAACAGCCCGGTACTTACTGGATGTCGTTCCCGGCATACACGGGGCCACGGCCCACTGATCCCAGGAAAATCGCACACATCGCCTGGCTCGGATCGAGAGTAGACTCGAAGAACCACCTGGCGAACGCACCCACGGAAGAGGCGAAACACAACGGACAGACCCCGGCCGGGCTAGCGAATCGAAGGGACCCGGCATATTATGTGAGGAGACCCTGCGGACGACCCTGGGGGCCACCCACGCGGTGCGCCCGGCCCGGCCCCCCGAACCTGGAGGACCCATCCATGAAAAGAACGCACCTTCGGCCTGGCGTGCTCATCGGGCTGCTTCTGCTCCTGATCACCGTTGCCGCTTGCTCCGGCTCAGGAGACGACGATGCCACGGACACCCACGGAACCCCGGGCGCGACGCCGTCGACCACGCCCGGCGTGACGCCGACCCCGGAAGGGGACAGTTTCGTGTCTGCGATCTCAGGCGGTGGTTCCTACGGGGATGAGGCCGCACCTCCAGACCTGGCGGGCAGCGAGGAGGACGCCGCCGGGGAAGACAGCCGGGAGGTGGAGGAAGCGGACATCTTCGTGCAGGACGGGGACCGACTCTACATTCTGAACATGTACCGGGGCCTGATGATTCTCGACGTGCAAGACCCGGACGACCCGGTCATCCTGGGCCGCCTGGCGCTCACCGGCTACCCCGTGGAAATGTACATCCGCGACGAACGGGCTTACGTGGTGGTGAGCGACTACTTCACCTACTGGCGCGTGGAGGACGCTGCATCGTCAGCCTCGAGTTTCCACGGGTCTCTCCTGGCGGTGGTGGACGTGGCAGACCCGACTGCGCCGGAATTGCTGGGAAAAATCTCTCTGGAAGGGTATGTCAGTCAGACTCGCGCGGTGGGTGACGTGATCTACGCGGTGAGCACCCGCTACGCCTATTACTCCTGCAGCGGGTCCAGTGACGACACCGAGGACATGACCACGGTCATGTCCATCGACATCAGCGATCCGACCGATCCGCACATGGTGGATTCCATCTCGTGGCCCGGAAGCTGGGCCCAGGTCCACGCGACATCCCATTCCTTCTACGTGGTGGAGCCCGACTACAACACCAGTGGTTCCGGCGTGGTGGTCCCGGTGGACACTCCCGATGAAGAGCAGCCCGCAGCCACACCGGTTGCGGCCGGACCGGCGGACACCGACGCGGCCGACGACCCGGAAGACCCGCGCCCGGACGTGACGCCCACCCCGCTCGAGGAACCGGTCGATCCCACGGAGCCTCCGGATGAAACACCGAGGCCGGAAGCGGCATCCTATTATGTCAGTCACATCACCTACCTCGACATTTCCGACCCCCAGGGCACCATCGTCGAACGCGGGCGAATCGACGTACCCGGCCAGACGTGGGACAAGTTCGCCCTGGATGAGTTCGAGGATACCTTCCGCATCGTGACCCAGAAATGGGACGGGGTCACCAGCGGGACGTTGTCGGTCATCGACGTGGCCAACCCGGACGAACTCTCGCTGCTCGCGGAAATGGACATCGTCCTTCCCGTGCTCGAGAGCGTCACTGCGACCCGGTTCGACGGAATCCGGGGCTACATCGTGACCGCGGAACGGACCGACCCCCTGTTCATCGTGGACCTGTCCGACCCAGCCAACCCACGTCTGGCCGGGCAGGTGGAGATGCCGGGACAACTCACCCACCTGGAACCCCTGGGCGACCGGATCGTGGCCCTGGGCCAGGACAACGAGGACGCCGGAACCTGGCGGTTCGCGGTCAGCCTGTTCGATGTCTCCGACATGGAGGCCCCACTGCTCCTCGACCGGGAATACATCGGAGACGGAGATTACTCCTGGTCCCAGGCCACCTGGGACGACAAGGCGTTCACCCTCCTCCCGGACGACGACGACCCGGACGACCTGGGACTCATCGCCGTCCCATTCTACGCCTACTCCTACGATGAAGACTGGTACTACACCACCCCCACCGGCGGCGTTCAACTCCTCGACTTCGACCGAAACGAACTCAACCGCAGAGGCATGGTGACCCATCCAGGGTACGTGACCCGGGTGCGCCCCGTTCACGGACGCCTGGCCAGCATGTCCAGCACCCGCCTCCTCATGATCGATATCGATGACCTGGACAATCCTCGAGTCACTCGAGACCTGGCCCTGGCCCGAAACGTGACCGACTACGTGCCCATGGGGGATCAGGGCGTCCAGTTGGTCCTGCCCACCTGGTACGACGGCGAGGAGCAGGCCATGCTCCGGGTGGTCCCCGGAGACGATCCCGACTTGTTGAACGATCCCCTGGCCGAAGTCGACCTCACCCTCGACAGCGGACAACTCGTTCCCCTGTCCGACACCACATTCGCCGTGACCAGCACCTGGTACGACGAAAGCTGGAACGCGACAAGTCGCCTCGAGGTGTACGACCTGTCCGGGACGGACACCCTCACCTCAATCTCATCGATCGAACTCCCTGACCCGATCTGGAACGTCTCCAATGGTTGGTACACCTACTCCTATGGCTCCACCGGCGGCTACCTGGTGCAGAGCGGATCGGTGCTGGCCTACCTGAATACCGGGTACGACTACTATTACGCCTATCCAGGAGACACCGGGGTGGACGAGGACGGCGGGGCGGAGACCGGGGACGCTGGTGAGGCAGAGAGTGAACCCGGTTCCGCGCGGATCAAGCCTGACAGGGAGGAGACACCTCGGCCGGAAGAGGAGGCCGATGCGCCACACACGGAACTGCACATCGTCGATCTCACCGCTCCCTCAATGCCCGAACTGACCTCGCTCGCTTTCGACCAGAGCCTGTTCGGACTGTGGGCCGACGGGTCGACCCTCTATGCAACCCATGCTGAGCCGATTGAAGGCGAGTCGGTGGCCCGCTACTACGTGGACCGGATCGACTTGACCGATCCGGGCTCCCCGGTGGTGGAGGCCCCGGTGAACATTCCGGGTACCGCCCTCTACACCCCGGACCACGGCGCCACCCTCGTGACCCTCGACAGCCAGTGGGCCACCTCGGACGAGGGGTATCAATACCTCGAGTACAGACTCTATGCCGTGGCTCTCCACGGCGGACGCGCCGTCGGACTCGATCGACTGGACCTCCCCGGTTACGTGCAATCGGTGGCCTTCTCCGGCGCCGCCGCCTACGTGCTGACCCAGGACTACTACTGGGACGCAACCTGGGAATATGAGTGCGGATACTACGGCTATCCGCTCCACCTGCGGGTGATCGACCTCACCGACCCGACCAACCTCGTCGAGGTGGATGACCAGATGCTTCCCATTTCCTACGGGTACCTACGGGCAGTCCAGCGCGGCAGGCTGTTCATCGACGGCTACGGCCAGGGCATGCTGGTGTACGACATCGACACCGACCCCTTCGCACCGGAATTCGAAACATCCCTCCGCACGAACGGATACGTCTTGCAGGTCCGAACCGATTCGGACCAGGCCCTGCTGCCCGCGGGCCTGTACGGCGTCCTGACCATCCCCTTGCCGTAACCCCCCTCCCCTGCCTCGACCCGCTCTCTGCACGGCGCTCCCCCGCCCCCGGAACGCCCGCACGCCAAACCGCCGGTGGAAGCCCTATCAGTCTGCTCTCGTGGATGACAGGGTGAACGGAAGAAACAGAAAGGCCATCAAGATCCGGCACGTCGGCTTCGAAGGAGGGAGGTGAGCTCTCACGAACAACTCTCCTTGGCTTCAACGCAAGCAAAGAGTGGTGATTGCTGCTCACGGGCCGGCCTTGATGGCTCTGCCCATAAGAATAAGACCCGTGAATCGGAATTAAAGGGGGTTCTTCCAATTTCGCCCTCCCCTTGGGCCGGAAAATGGTCAACCAGGGGCCAATTGGTGATCTCCATTACATTTTTTGACCCCTGTCGTGTATATTTCTATTTTTTCTGTAGAACTTATCGTTATTTCAGCCTTCCAGACTGCGCGCCGGGTGGACACGCACTCCTTCCAGAGGCAGGGTTCCTCTGGTCGCCCCGATTTACCCAGGCATCTTTCCTGGGACACGGCCCCGCGAACCGCCCACCGGATGGCGGTTCCGGGGTTCGCTCCTCGAGCGCCAGGGAACGGGAACGCACTCTGACGCCCGATTCACAAGCCGCGGTCAGGGCCCCGTCCGCGGTGCTGAACGACGCCGGGGAAGGGGGTTACGCATTCCCTTGCCTTGCACGTGTTCGGCCCATGTTCCAGCGCATGCCGGTGCACACGGCGGTGGACCTCCCGGCCGGCACCTCCACCGGGCCTCCACCGGGCCTCCAACCCAGTGAACGTGAAGCGAGCGCTCGAGCGAGGCCCTGCCGCCGATTCCGCTGCCCTGTGACCACAAAGGCTGCAATCAGACCTTGCCGAGCACGGCCCGGCGGTATATGTTGAGAAAAATCCAGCCACCGAAGAGCGTTGGAACGATGGTCGTGCTTGACGATTTCACGATCCCAGGTGTCAAGGAGGAGATCCATGCCTCACTGCCGTTCCTCTTGTTCCCTGGCCCTTGGGGCCGCCATCCTGGGCCTGCTTCCTGCTGGACGCGCGGCACCCGTGGAGGCCGACTTGGCCCTCCCTCCACTTCCGGTTACAGAAGCGCCCCACGCACCCTTTGCCGCACGTGCGGGGACCGCCGAGTCGATGACCCTCGCCGACCCCGAAGGATTCCTCGTCTCCGGCGCACCGGAATCCCAGTCCGAGCCGGCCGTGGCCTTTGGCGACGAACTCTTCCTCGTTGTCTGGACCGACTGGCGGTCATTTGACCATGATATCTACGCGGCTCGAGTCACCCGCGAGGGGGAGGTCCTCGATCCAGACGGCATACCGGTCGCCACGAGTACCGACGACGAGACCCATCCCTGGGTAGCGTGGGGCGGTTCCAGCTTCCTCCTGGTCTGGCAACGGTGCGATCGAGACACCGGAGCCACCTGCGATATCCAGGCGGGACGGGTGGACTCGAGCGGGTCGGTTCTGGACTCCGAGCCTCTCGAGGTTTCCGACACCGGGGGGTACCGGATTGACCCGCGGGTGGCCTGGAACGGTCTGCGTCACCTGGTGGTCTGGACGGAGGCAACCGGCCAGACATCGGGGATTCACGGCCGTCTGGTTACGGAGACCGGAGCCATGGGCAGCGGCGTGTTCACCTTCTCCGAGACAGCCGGCGATCAGTTCGGGCCAGCCCTGGCTCCTGGTGTGGACAACGTGCTGGTCGTCTGGACCGAAGCCCTGGACACGGGCGGCTTTTCCATTCGCGGCATCCGGGTGAACGAACTCGGAACACTGGTGGACGACACCAGCATTGAGATTGCCACTGCCGGGACGGGCCTGATGTCGCCTTCGGTCGCCTGGGGGGACACCACGTACCTGGTGGTGTTTGCGACCGGCTGCGAAGGGGAGGCGTGTTCAGGCGTCGAGGCTGTGCGCGTGGACCGACTCGGCCGTGTACTCGATGGGGCCCCCCTGTCTCTGCCTCACACGGGGACACCAGCCATGCCGACGGTGGCCTGGGGCGGGTTTGATTTCTTCGTGACCTGGCAGGTCTGGTCCGCCGAGTTCCAGGAATGGGACGTGGAAGGTCTCCGCGTGGACCTCGAGGGTGGATTGGTGGACGCAGAACCGCTGTTGGTGTCCGGGGCCACGGGCAACCAGGAGGCGCCGGCGTCAGCCTACGGGTCGCCGACCTTCCTGTTCGCCTGGAGCGACGAGCGGTGTGCCGATCCGGGGACCTGTCCGGACCTCTATGCGGCTCGAGCACTCCAGGAGGTTTCCGACGTGGATGGGGACGGCTTCACGAGCGATCTGGACAACTGTCCGGACGTGGCCAACCCGGACCAGGCGGACGAGGATCTGGACGCGGTGGGCGATGCCTGCGATCCCTGCCCCGGGGATGACACCAACGACCGGGACGGGGACGCAATCTGCGGCAACCTGGACAACTGCCCGGACGTGGCGAACCTGGACCAGGCCGATGCGGACGGAGACGGGGTGGGCGATGCTTGCGATCCCTGCCCCGCCGATCCGGACGACGACATCGACCAGGATGGCGTGTGCGGCGACCTGGACAACTGCCCCCACGACCCCAACCCGGACCAGGAGGACGGAGACCAGGACGGAGTGGGCGACATGTGCGATCCATGCCCGTCCGACCCGGCGAACGACGCGGACGGAGACGGCCTGTGCGGGACCATGGACAACTGTCCGGAGGATGCCAATCCGGACCAGGCCGACACCGACGGAGACGGAATCGGCGACGCCTGCGATTCGTGCCCGGACCAACCGGATACGGACGGGGACGGGGTGTGCGACGACCAGGACAACTGCCCGGACGACCCCAACGCGGACCAGGCCGATGAAGACCAGGATGGGACGGGCGACGTGTGCGATGTGTGCCCGTCCGACCCGAAGAATGACGGGGACGGGGACGGGATGTGTGCCGACCAGGACAACTGCCCCGAGGTGTCGAACGAAGATCAGACCGACACGGACGGAGACGGAATCGGCGATGTCTGTGATGAATGCCCGAAGGACCGGGGGAACGACGAAGACCAGGACGGCCTGTGCGCCGACCAGGACAACTGCCCCCACGATGCCAACCCGGACCAGACCGATAGTGACGGCAATGGCCTCGGGGATGTGTGCGACGTGTGCCCTGGCGATACGGACCTGGATTACGACGGAGTCTGTACTGCCAAGGACAACTGCCCGGAAGCCGAGAATCCGGACCAGGCCGACATGGACGGCGACGGAATCGGCGACGCCTGCGACCCATGCCCCAACGACTCGAGCAACGATGGGGACGGAGATGGTGTGTGCGCGGACGTGGACAACTGTCCCTCCAAGCCCAACGCCGACCAGGCCGACACCGACGAGGACGGGCTCGGCGACCTGTGCGACCCCTGCCCGGGAGACGCCGACAACGATGGTGACGAAGATGGTGTCTGCGGCGACGTGGACAACTGTCCCTCCATGCCCAACGCCGACCAGGCCGACGCGGATGGAGACGGCCTGGGCGACCAGTGCGACCCCTGCGTCGACGATCCGGACAACGATGCGGACCAGGACGGTGTGTGCGCTCCCCAGGACAACTGTCCCGAGATCTACAATGCCACCCAGGAAGACGCCGATGGAGACGGGCTCGGCGACTTCTGTGATCCATGTCCCGAGGACCCGGACAACGACGTGGACGGGGACCACCTCTGCGCGGCCGAGGACAACTGCCCGACCGTGGCCAACCCGGCGCAACTCGACACCAACGGCAACGGCGTGGGAGACGCCTGCGATGCCTGCACTTCCCAGCCCGATTTCGACGGGGATGGACGCTGCGGAGCAGACGACAACTGTCCTCGAGTCGCCAACCCGGACCAGGAGGACATCGACAACGACGGGCTGGGGGACGCCTGCGACCCGTGCCCGGGCGTGCCGGGGGGAGACACCGATGGGGATGGGGTGTGCCCGGGAGAGGACAACTGCCCGGATACCCCCAACGCCAACCAGAACGACAGCGATGACGACGGCCTGGGCGATGCCTGCGACCCATGCCCTCGAGATCCGGAGAACGACGCCGACGGCGACGGACGCTGCGGTGACCGGGACAACTGCCCGGACGATTCGAACCCGCAACAGACCGACCGGGACCGGGACGGTATCGGCGACGCCTGTGACGAGTGTCCCCAGGACCCGGACAACGACGCCGACGGCGACGGACGCTGCGGTGACCGGGACAATTGTCCGGACGACCCCAACTTCACTCAGATCGATTCGGACAACGACGGCGTGGGAGATGCCTGCGACATCTGTCCCAACGACCGGAATGACGATGAGGACGCGGACGGAGTGTGCGGGAACGTGGACAACTGCCCCGAGATGTACAATGCCGACCAGGCCGATACCGACGGTGACGGAGTGGGCGACCTGTGCGACCTCTGCCCGCTCGACGCCGAGGACGACGCAGACCAGGACGGATACTGCGCCGACGAGGACAACTGCCCGGACATCGCGAACGAAGATCAGGCCGACACCGACGGTGACGGGCTCGGCGATGCGTGCGATGACAAGGACAACCGCTACCTGGTGGATGGGCAGTACGACGGGGAACTGAGTGGGGGGCCGTCCTGCCGCTCCGGCGAACTGAGCCAGTCCGCCACCCCCCTGCCCTTGCTCCTGTGGCTCCTCATCCCGGCCGCCCGCCGACGGCGTCGACGCTGACCTTGCGCCGAATCCGGGAGGGGACGGCCAGGTCGAACCGCTCGAGAGGCAGGACTGCGCCCAACACCATGCCCGTGACCAGGCCGACTGCGGCTCCTACCGGGTCCAGGTGCGGCACCGAAACCGTGGCCACGCCCAGGCCTGCCGACACAACCGCCACCCGCCACCCCAACACCGTCCACCAGGACCGGGGCAGATACATGCGGACCCGAACCGCGCACGCCAGGCACGCCCCGACAAGCCCCAGAATCGCCGCGCTCGAGGTCACTATGAGCCGGTCCGGGTACACCAACCCGGACACCACGCCGGAGGCAATACCCGAAACCAGGAATACGGTCCAGAGTCCGAGCCGTCCAAACGTTCCGGCAACGGCCGCACCGACCACCCCTGCGGTTGCCAGATTCAGGAACAGGTGCACGGTTCCTTCGGAGAGGACGACACCGCCCACGAACCGCCACGGCTCCACCCGGCCCAGCGCCCCGAACACCGCAAATCCATTCAACAACTCGTCCGAGGAAAGAATGGTCCAACCGGATACCTGGACGGCTACCAGCACAACGCCAAGAGACACCAATCCCGGAAGTCGCAACAGGCCCGCATCGAGCGCGGGAACAAGACCAGACTCGAGAACCACCTGGCCCTCCAGTCGATCCAGCGCCTTTTCCACCTCCACCCCACGCTCCGGAGCCTCGTCCGGAAGCCCCTCACGCTGCGCCTCCAGTGCCGCACGCACAGAATCCTCGAGCCCCTCCAGGGCGAGCAAGGCATCCAGTTCCGCACAGGCCCTTGCACGATCCCCGGCAGCCACCGCCGTCCGGACACGCCACGCTCTCGAGGTCAACGGGTCGAGACGCGAAAAGTGGCGCTCAAGCAGCACACCCACCGCTTGCTGACGCCCACCGGTGGCCAGGGTGGCGAGCCAGGCCGACCGCGCGTGCCGACGAACCCGATGCCACTCCGGCTCGGCCTCCAAGAACCGGAGCGATTCCAACGCCCCGTCCAGGTCCCGGGCCTCAGCGTGGGCTCGAGCGAGCAGGCAAAAACCGAGCGCGCGCACACCGCCTCGAGGCAGTGCCCGAACATCCGACTCATGCCGACGGATCGTCTCCCAGTCGTGCCCCCGGGCCCATCGTCTCAGCGCCGCCACCAGCAGAAGCGGCCACACCGCCTCCGCGTCCGGGTCCGATGACGCACGCTCCCGCCATGCCTCGAGCTTTTCGGCGTCCAGCCCGTGATCCCGGAGAGTGTCCACCAGGCGTTCCAGGGTGCGGGCGTCGCGTGCATGGGAAGCAAACGGGAGGAGCATGGCGCGCGACCGGGCCATGGTCAGAGCACGGGAATAGTCCCCATCGCCGAGGGCCCGGTCCATACCGAGTCGGTATCCAAGCGAAATCACGTAGGGCGCGCCGATCAGAGCCGCCTGGAGAAAAAGTGCGCGGGCGGAATCCCAGTGTGCGACCATCCCGCCTCCCACGAGGCAGGCGGAGGCCAGGTGAAAGAGAATCGGTCCGGCGTTGGCTCGAAGGCCTCCTCGAGCATACTGGATCGCGCTGAGGATCGCGACAATGAGCAACAGACCCTGGACCATCCATGCCACTGTCATTCTCTGACACCTCCCTTCGCCCGTTCCGCGTAACGAGGCGCGGGAAGTGTACCACATGGGAGAGCGGTTGCAAGGGAGTGAGAAAAGTGGAGAACCGCGGAAACGACGGTCAGGACGCACATACGGCCAGGACCTGGCGCAGGTCGGTCAGGCCCTGCAGGCACTTGTCGATACCGTCCTGAACCAGCGTGGTCATTCCCTTGGACACGGCCAACTCCCGAAGCTCGTCCACCGAGGCCTTGCGCTGGATGGCAAGACGGATCTCGCGATCGTTCACAAGAAGTTCATGAAGCGCCACCCGCCCCTTGTAGCCCCGGTTTCCACACTCCGAACACCCCTCGGCCCGCCAGAGCACCAACGGCTCACCCTCGAGTTTGCGTCGCAACGCCTCCTCCCCGTAATGCTCAGCCAGCTCCTGAAACTCCACATCGCTCGCGTTGTACGGCTTCCGGCACTGGACACATAGACGGCGGGCCAGACGCTGGGCGAGAACCCCGAGCAGGGCATCAGAGAATGTGAAGGCATCCACCCCCATGTCGATGAGCCGACGAACCGTCTCCGGCGCGCTCCCCGTGTGCAGCGTCGAAAACACCAGGTGCCCGGTCAACGACGCCTCCACACCGATTGAAGCGGTCTCTCCATCCCGCATCTCCCCCACCATGATGACATCCGGGTCAGCTCTCAGGAATGCACGCATGGCCTTGGCGAACGTGAACCCGATACCCGGGTTGACCTGGACCTGACGCAGCCCTTCCTGGCGAATCTCCACCGGATCCTCGGCCGTCCAGATCTTTCGATGCTCCTTGTCCACATTGGCCAGCATGGAATGAAGCGTCGTGGTCTTGCCGGAACCCGTGGGCCCCACCACCAAAACCAACCCGTACGGACGGGCCGTGAGCTGAGAAGCCAGCTTCACGTTCCGCTCGTTCAAGGCCAACTCCGCCAGCGGCAGGGGCTTCCCACCGGCCAGTATCCGCAGCACAACATCCTCGTCACCGGTCACTGTCGGCAACGTGGCCACACGAAGCTCCACCTTCCGATCCTCAAGCTGTAGCGCAATCTTGCCATCCTGAGGAATCCGCCGCTCCGTGATGTCCAGGTTGGCCATCACCTTGATCCGGGCCGCAAGCTGATGCCGAAACGCCGGCGGAAGCTCACGGTGCCGTTCACACTGCCCATCGATCCGATATCGCACCAACACCGGACGATCCTCGCCGTTCGGCTCGATGTGGATGTCAGACGCTCCCTTCACATACCCGCCAATGATGATCTGGTAGACGAGCTTGACCGCTGTCTGTTCCTCCTCGGACACCGCATCCTTGGCTCCACCCGCCTCCGCCACCTCGTTCATCACGTACTCGAGCAACCGGGCCTCCTCGCTCTCAGAGGAGTCTTCGGTCTCCACGTAGGTCTGAATGTAGCGGGTAAGCTGGCTGGGGCGTACCACCACCATCCTGATATTGCGTCCAACCGAGAACCTCAGCATGTCGATCACACCGATGGCCACCGGGTCGTCCATGGCCACGGTCAACGATTCCTGGTCATGCGCAAAGGGAAAGACGCGATAGCGCGTGATCACCTTGGACGGAAGCTCGGCCACCGCGCTCAGGTCGATGTCGCACTCGTCCAGGTCCACATAGGGCACATGGAATTTCTCGGCGAGGGTTTTGGCGATCACCTCCTCGGTGACAATGCCGTTGGCGACCAGGAGTTCACCCAGGCGGCGGCCCTGCTTCTGCTTCTGGTCCTCGAGTGCCTGCTCGATGTCCTCGGGAGAGGCCAGGCCTGCTTCGACGAGCACCTCTCCGAGGCGAATGGCCCGCCCCTGTTTTCGCAAGGCGGCTGCCCGCTCCAGCCCCTCGGACACCGCGTCCGGGTTCACACACCCTCGTTCGACCAGAATCTCCCCGATACGACGCTCACGGTCGCGGAGTTGCGTGGCGATACCGCGCACCGCCTCCGATGGGCTCAACTCGCCCTTGCGCACCAGCATGGAGCCGAACGGTTCCTTGCTTTCCACCGTGTAGATTCGGTCACGGAAGAAGTACATTTCATCGTACATGTGCACGCTGGAGAGAGGCCAGGCATAGAATCCCCGTCCCGACTGGACCTGTTCCGGGACGGCGTACACGTCGAACGTCCGCTTTCCCGGCGTCTGGATGCAGTACTCCTCCACCCCATCGGGCAGCAGGGGGATGTTGTCCTTGCGCCGGAAAAACGCAACGTAGACCACGTTCTCCATGGGGATGTGAATCCACACATCCGAACGCCTCGAGTCGCTCTCGCTCTCCACGTGGATCGAGACCTGGTCGCTCGAGGGGTCGAACACCGCGATCCGTCCCGTTTCGGTTCCACCCGTCACCAGTCCGACCGTGACCACGGCCGGCTCATCATCGAATCTGCGCGCTTCCACCCTGTTCCTCACCTGCAACCACGTTTCACCCAGCGAATCCGGTACGCGCGACGGCCCGGCCCCGGTTCGCACATCGTCCGGTTTCTCCTATCTTGTCACGGGACGGCCGTTGGACGCAAGCGGCCCGACACCGGGAGGTTTCCCGGGCCGCACAGGAGGTGACCCACCAACTTTCTCTGGACGGCGACGGCGCCCCAAGCTAATCTCTGCTCAAGCGCGGGTAGCGCCGTGGGAAGCGGGTGCTGGGGTGTCCCTACCCGGGCGGGAAGCGGGCACGGGAGCCGCTTGCGAACACGGCGGGCACAGGCCAGGCAGGCTCAAGGCGGGGAGGAGGCGACATGAGCGAGGCAGTTCCGGGGAAGGCCGTCCCGTCCCGGGCCGGATTCGTGCGCCACGGCCGTACATTCCAGCTTCGCATCGAGGATCCCGACGATCTGCACCTGGTGCTTGCGCTTGACGAGGCTCTCTGGGTGGCGACCGGCGCCCCGTTGGACCAACTCCAGGCCGACCCGGTGCTGGTCCGCTACCTGGACCACAACCAGAGCGGACGCGTGCTGACCGGGGAACTCAAGGCCGCGATCCGCTGGACCCTGGATGTCCTGACCTCGCTCGAGGGGCTGGGCGCCGGAAGCGACACGGTGGTGCTGGCCCACGTAAACGCCGACCATCGTGACGGCGCACGGATTCACCGGTCTGCAGGGCGCATGCTGGAAAGCCTCGGCGCCGCGGACAGGACCCGGATTTCCCTGCAACAGATTCGGGAAGTCAAGGCCAGGGTGTCGGCCCAGCCTGTGAGCGAGGCCGGCGTGGTCGTGCCTGCTGCAGCACGTGATCCAGAGGTCTCGAGATTCATTGCTGCCATCGTGGAGGTGACCGGCGGCGTGCAACACCCGGGCGGGGACCAGGGAATCGACGAGAAGACGCTCGAGACCTTTCTACAGGAGGGGCGCACCTACCTGGAATGGCGAGCCAGGGCGGAACAACCAGGCACTCGAGACGAAATCATGCCCATGGGGGACCGGACCCCGGCTGCTTACCAGGCCTTGCTCGCCGTCCGGGACAAGGTCGAGCAGTACTTCGCCCTCTGCGACGCGCTCACCGCCGTTCCCGGTCTCGAGACCCAGGTCCGGGAAGCGCAAGACCTCCTCCAGGCCGTCGACCTCTCCGACCTCGAGTCCCTCCAG
>Ga0256914_1002534_pt1 | contig 15140 bp, 12 predicted proteins | sample HulkmetaG_FD_191571 | JGI IMG/M metagenome (GOLD analysis project Ga0256914, IMG submission 191571) | Hydrothermal chimney microbial communities from Main Endeavour vent field at the Juan de Fuca Ridge, Pacific Ocean - Hulk | ecosystem: Environmental > Aquatic > Marine > Hydrothermal vents ... | reverse complement strand
CAACCGCCCCCTCCCCTGGCCTGCCCCCCTGCCCACACCTCCCCCTGCAGAAAGCCCACCCGACCGCGCGCATTCCTGATATAATCAGCACCATGAACACCGACCAGCGGGTGGTAAGCCCAGAACCTCAAGCCGGCGACCCCAACGATTATGCCCTGCGCCCCCGCAAACTCGCGGACCTCATTGGCCAAACGCAGGTCAAAGAAAATTTGGCCATCCTCATCGCCGCGGCCAAACAGCGCGGGGAGCCTTTAGACCACGTCCTCTTCTATGGCCCGCCAGGGCTGGGGAAGACCACGCTGGCCCACATTTTGGCCAACGAAATGGGCGTCAACATCAAAGTCACGTCGGGGCCTGCCATCGAACGCGCCGGCGATCTGGCTGCCATTTTGACCAATTTGCGCGCTGGCGACATCCTCTTCATTGACGAAGTGCATCGCTTGGGGCGGGCGGTGGAAGAAGTGCTCTACCCTGCGATGGAAGATTTCGCGCTGGATATCGTCATCGGCAAGGGCCCAGCGGCACGCTCGGTGCGCCTGCGCCTTCCCCGCTTTACCGTGGTTGGGGCGACTACGCGCCTGGCGCTGGTCACCGCGCCGTTGCGGGCTCGCTTCGGTGCGGTCTATCGGCTGGATTATTACGACCAAGCCGCCATGCAAACCATCGTGCGCCGGGCAGCCCAGGCCCTGGGCGTCGAGGCCACAGAAGAAGGCATCGCCGAGATTGCCCGCCGCGCCCGCGGCACCCCGCGCGTGGCCTTGCGCCTGCTGCGGCGGGTGCGCGATTACGCCCAAGTGCGCGCCCAGGGCGTCATCACCGACCAGGTCGCCCGCGAAGCCCTCGATTTGCTCAACGTGGACCCCTTAGGGCTGGATGACGTGGACCGCCGCGTGCTCCACACCATCATCGAAAAATACCACGGCGGGCCCGTCGGCCTCAACACCATCGCGGCTTCGGTCAGCGAAGCCCCCGATACCATCATGGAAGTCGTCGAGCCTTATCTGCTCCGCTTGGGCTTTTTGGAACGCACAGCCCAAGGCCGCATCGCCACCCGCGCAGCCTACGAACATTTAGGCATCCCCTACCCCGACGAGCAGCAATCTCGGCTGTTCTAACCTCGCAAGCACAACCCGCGCGTTTGGCACACGCGCGACACACCAAGGGGCTGCTGCCAAGCAAAGCCCTGTGCCAACCCACCCAGGCTGAAACCCAGGCTGAAAGGAAACGTACGATGGAACCCCTCGGTCGTTGGCTCATGCTCTTGGGTGCGCTTCTCTTCCTCATCGGCGGATTGCTGGTGTTGTTGGCCCGCTGGGGCTTTCCGCTGGGGCATCTACCCGGCGACTTTGTGTTTCGGCGAGGCAACGTGACGTGCGTCTTCCCTTTGGCGACGTCCATTCTGGTTTCGGTGGCGCTGACCGTCATCCTCAACTTGCTGGCTCGTTGGCTCAAATAACGTCGGGGCGCGCGGCGCCCCTTCTTGTTTTGGCCAGGGTGCGGGGTATGGCCTGACCAACATCTTGCGCTTTGGAGATAACCTCTCATGCATTTTGCTCCCGTTGCCGAAAACACCTCTTCTTTGGTGCCCCTGTTGTTGGTTGTCACACTGGCCGCCGCGGTACCACTTTTGCTGGGGCGGCTCAAACGCCTCTCGTTGCCCATCATGGTCGGCGAAATCTTGGCCGGCATCATCGTGGGGCGCAGTGGGCTCCAATGGGTGCCTCAAGACGACCCCACGCTCACCTTTCTCTCGGAATTTGGCTTTGTTTTTCTCATGTTCCTGGCCGGCATGGAAATTGACCTCACCAGTTTGGGGTTTGGCGCGGCCGTTCAAAAAGGCGGCACCCGCGACAAAAACAGCCCCCTCATCTTGGCGGCTGCACACTTTGCCCTCACCTTGTTGCTGGCCGCGGGGGTTGCCCTCTTCCTCTGGAAATTGGGGTTGGTGAGCGACATCTTCCTCATGGCCCTCATCCTCTCGACTACATCGCTGGGCGTGGTCGTGCCAGTGCTCAAAGAGACCGGGCTCATCGGCGGGCGCTATGGGCAAACCTTGCTGCTTTCTGCCCTCATCGCCGATTTTGTGACCATGCTCCTCATCACCTTTGAAGTCGCGGTGGTTTCCTATGGCCTGACCGTAGATATCCTGCTCATCAGCGTGCTCTTCGTGGTGCTGTTTGCGTTTTACCGGCTGGGCACCTTTATGCTTCCGGGGCTGACCCCGCTCTTGGACGAAATGAGCCACGCCACTGGCCAGGCCAAAATGCGCCTTTCCTTCTTCCTGATGTTTTTCTTTGTGGCGCTGGCCGAATTTTTGGGCGTGGAAGTCATCTTGGGGGCATTTTTGGCGGGTTTGTTGGTGGCGCTGCTCTTAGACCCCGAAGACCACACCCTCATGCACCAACTGGAAGCCATGGGCTATGGCTTTTTCATCCCGATTTTCTTCATCATGGTCGGGGTCAAATTTGATGTCGGTGCGGTTTTTGGCTCTGCCGAAGCCATTGCGCTGGTGCTCTTCCTGCTGGCGGGGGCGATTTTGGTCAAAAGCCTGCCGGCGCTGCTCTTTCGCAAAGCCTTTTCGTGGCGCGAAAGCCTGGCCGGTGGGGCGCTGCTCTCGGCTCGGCTTTCGCTCATCATCGCGGCTGCAGAAATCGGCCGCGATTTGGGGGTGCTTTCCGATACGGTGGTCATGGCCATCATCCTGGTAGCCATGATTACGGTCACAGGCGCGCCGCTCATCTTCAGCCGCATGATGGGGAACCGTCGGGAGCGCATCCGACGCCGCCCCATTGCCATCGCAGGCGCAGGCACGGTGGGCATTCAGGTCGCGGAGATCCTGCGCGACCACGGAGAGCCCCACCTGCTGCTCGACCCCGACCCCAAACGCGTGGCCCGCGCCCAAGAACGCGGCCTGCACACCCTGCACGTGGCCACGCCAGAAGCCCTGGAAGCCCACCTCGCCGAAAGCCGCGCCCTGGTCTGCGCCCACAGCGACGAAGCCCAAGCCTTGGAAGTCTGCCGCATCGCGCGCGGCCAATTGGGCATGGAAAATGTCATCGCCCTGGCCCCCGGCCCCTCGGCCGGCAAACGCCTCCGCGCCATGGGCGTCAGAACCTACTCGCCCACCATGCTCATCGCCAACATGCTCACCTTGTTGGTGCGCAACCCTGATTTCGTCCACCTCCTCACAGCCTCCAAAGACAACCAAGACGTCTGCGAATGCCTCATTGACAACCCCCACCTGGATGGCAAACGCCTCCGCGACTTGCCCCTCCCGCCCGATGTGTTGGTGCTCTCCATCCGCCGCGACGACGCCTTCATCATCCCCCACGGCAACACGCGCCTCCGTTTGGGCGACCACATGACCCTGCTGGGCACCCTCGACGGCCTGGAAATAGCCATCCAACAACTCAACCGCGTGTGAAAGCTTTTGCAGAAAAAGTCACCGCCGAAATATTGACAAACCTCCCGCCCGCGCGTATACTTTGCGGGCGGCGAGGTAGCTCAATGGTAGAGCAGGGGACTCATAAGCCCTTGGTTGTGGGTTCAAATCCCTCCCTCGCCACCTTAGCCCCGCGAAGCCAGGCGGGGCTTTTTCTTTTCGCCGTGGCTTGTGGTAAGATAACCACATGGAAACCCCCATTCAAACCCCCGCAACCCAAACCCTGGACGCGCTGGGGCTGCCCTATCGGGTGGTGCAACACGACCATCACCCCAAAAGCGCGCCCGAAGCCGCGGCCCTGCGCGGGCAAAAGCCCGAACAAGTCGTCCGCAGTTTGCTCTTTCGGCTGGAAGACGGCTCGTTCGTGATGGTGCTCATTCCTGGCGGCTATCGAGCCCACTGGCCAACCCTCCGCCGCTACTTAGGGCAGCGGCGCATTACCATGGCCACCCCTGAAGAAGTCCGAGACGTGACCGGCTACCCCGTGGGCACGGTGTGCCCTTTGGGGCTTCCCACGCCCATCCGCATTCTGGCCGACGAACGCATCTTCCAGCAACCCGAACTCTCAATGGGCGCTGGCGTGTTCAAGGCGGCCATCATCCTCACGCCCGACGTCCTCCAACAAGCCCTCCCCCAACTGGAAATCAGCACCTTTGCGACCCCTGCCCCCCAAAGGGATTGAGCCATGCTACGCCGATTAGCAGGTTTGATAGGCGTTGGGGTCTTGGTGGCCCTTTTAGCAGGATGGTGGGCTGCGCCCCGTTTGGTGGCGGTCTTCCCCCAGCAAGACGATGTACCCAGCGGCGCGGTGCCTGTGCGGCTGACGTTTTCACGCCCTGTGCGGCTTGAGAGCCTGGCAACCCACGTCCGTTTCACCCCCGACGTGCCCGGCCATTGGCAAGTGGAAGGCAAACAGGCCGTTTTCACCCCCACCCAACCTTGGGACCCCGGCCAACAAGTCACCGTAGAGGTGCTGGCAGGGCTCAAAGGCGCCAATGGCCTGCCTTTGCTGCAGGGGGAAAAGTGGCAATTCACCGTAGCGGAGGTGATGCTGGCTTACCTCTGGCCGGCCGACAACCCCGACGTGTATGCGCGCGACCTCACCACGGATGCCACCCAACGGCTGACAGCCACGGGGGGCGTGCGCGGCTATGCAGTCAGCGCGGACGGCCGCTTTGTGTATTTCAGCGCCTCTAACGGTTTAGGGGCCGACATTTTCGTCGTTGACCGGCTAAGCATCCAAGGGGAAGCCGTGCCCGAGGCGCAGCGCTTGCTGGCGTGCCAAAACGACCAATGCCTCAACCCCCGCCCCTCGCCCGAGGGCCATTGGCTGGCTTACGAGCGCAGCGACGGCCCCCACGGGGCAACTCGGGTTCACCTGCTGGCTCTAAACGACCAGAGCGAAAACCCCATCATCCCGGCTACGCATGTCACCTACAGCCCCCTGTGGTCTTCTGAGGGGCTGTTGGCCTACTACGATGCCACCCGCCGAGGTTACGTGGTGGTACAACCTCAAGACGGCCAAGAAGTTGCCTTTTTCGCCAATGACACTGGGGAAAGCGCGGCCTGGTCACCCGATGGCCACAGCCTGATTGCCGTGGCGTTGCTCTTGGAAGGCACCCCCGCGGCCACACAGGCCCCTTCCCAAGCGCCCTACTTGGCCGCCCATCTCTGGCGCTATCGGCTGGGCACCCACTTTCAGCCGGCCGACCTTACAAAAGACCCCAATTTGGAAGACGCTACACCGTCCTTTTCCCCCGATGGGCAATGGTTGGCCTTCGGGCGCAAGGCCTTGGACCCAGAGCACTGGACGCCCGGACGCCAGCTCTGGCTGATGCACCCTGACGGCACAGGCGCGTTCCAAGTCACCCACGCGGCCAATTACAACCACCTGGATTTCGCCTGGCATCCCAACGCAACGCTGCTGGCCTACACCCGTACCAACCAGGTTGATTTGACCCAGCCGCCCGAAGTATGGCTCTATGACCTTCAGACCGGCCAGAGCACTTTGGTGGTCGCCAACGCGGTCATGCCACAATGGCTTCCGTAGTTTCGAGAAAACAGCCCAAAACCAAAGCGCCCGCATTTTTTGCGGGCGCTTTTTCACACTGGCGGAGAGGGAGGGATTCGAACCCTCGGAGCCCCTTGTGAGGGCTCACCCGCTCTCCAGGCGGGCGCGTTAGGCCAGACTACGCTACCTCTCCGTCTGCCCTTGCAGGGCGCAATTATACCATGCTGCTTGAGCAGCAGCCAAGAAATCTGCACGAAGTACGGGCTTGCCTCGGCCGCCCAACGGCCAGCCGGCGCGTCACAGCCGAGCGGTTTCCCAACTGCCAGGGAACGCGCCCCGCTGCCTTTTTGGCGCTTCCTGGGCTTTGCCTGCGCACAGAAGCGCCCCCGTCACCTGACGGCTTTTTTAGCCAGACACCAAGGTGCCGACCGGCTCACCATAGAGGGCGCGCCGCAGGGCGCTTTCATCCCACAGGTTGAGCACCAAAATCGGCAGGTTGTTATCCATACAGAGGGAAAGGGCAGTGGCGTCCATCACCTGCAAGCGGCGGTTGAGGGCTTCGATGTAGGGCAAGCGGTCGAACCGTTTGGCTTTGGGGTTGGTTTTGGGGTCAGCGTCATAGACGCCATCCACTTTGGTGGCCTTGATGAGGACGTCGGCGCCAATCTCCATTGCCCGCAGGGCGGCTGCGGTGTCGGTGGAGAAATAGGGATTGCCCGTGCCGCCGCCCAAAATCACCACGCGGCCCTTTTCCAGGTGCCGAATGGCGCGGCGGCGGATGTAAGGCTCAGCCACAGAGCGCATTTCAATGGCGCTTTGCACCCGGGTGGGAATGCCCGCCCGCTCGATGGCATCCATCAGGGCCAAGGCGTTCATCATGGTCGCCAACATCCCCATGTAGTCGGCCGTGGCCCGATCCATGCCTCGCGCCAACCCTTCTGCGCCCCGCCACAGGTTGCCCGCGCCGATGACAACGGCGACTTGCACACCCAGACGATGCACTTCTCCGATGCGCTTGGCCAGCACTTCAGCCGCTTTGGGGTCCACACCACGCCCTTCGGGGGGCGCCAGGGCTTCGCCGCTCAGTTTGAGTAAGATGCGGGTATATTTCAGTTGAGGCATGGGGCATCCTCCTCGGAGACGGCGGGGCGCTCGCCTACGCCGTCAAAAAAGCCAACCCTGGGGGGTTGGCTTTGAGAGACGGTCGGGGTTACGCCGCCGCTTCCTCTTTGTTGGCGTCGGCAGCACTGAACTCGCCGAGTTCCCAGCGCACGAAGCGCCGAATCACGATGTTTTCACCAATCGCGGCAATGTTTTGGTTGAGCAAGTCACGGATGGTGATTTTGTCGTCGCGGATGTAGGCTTGGTTGAGCAGGCAAACCTCGTCTTTGAATTTCTTGAGGCGGCCTTCGACGATGCGTTCCACGATTTTCTCGGGTTTGCCCTCGCGCAGGGCCTGTTCGCGGGCAATTTCGCGCTCACGGGCCAAGACATCTTCGGGGATGTCTTCTTCCGAGACGTATTGGGGCGACATGGCCGCGATTTGCAATGCGACCTCGTGGGCAAATTTGCGGAACGCCTCAGAGCGGGCCACGAAGTCGGTTTCGCAGTTCACTTCGACCATCACGCCCACTCGGCCATCGCCGTGGGAGTAGAGTTCGATCACGCCTTCCGAGGCTTCACGGTTGGCCCGCTTGGCAGCCTTGGCAAGGCCTTTCTTGCGCAAAATTTCCACGGCTTTGTCGAAATCGCCATCGGCCTCGACGAGCGCGTTTTTGCAATCCATGATGCCCGCGCCCGTTGCCGCGCGGAGTTCTTTGATTTGGTCCATGGTCACAGCCATCGTTGTTCTCCTTCAATCTGGTGGCATGGCACGCAGGCATGGGGGGGCCATGCCTGCGTGGTCTTGGTGTCGGGGGTCGAGTAATCAGGCTTCTTCGGTCTGGCTTTCGGCCTCGGCCTCTTCGCTTGCGGCCTCTGCCGCGGCCTCTTCCTGGGCCGCCGGCGCTTCGGCGGGCGCGTCGGCCTCGGCGGTTGCCTCTGGGGCCGCGTCCGCGGCTTCCATTTGCTGGATTTTTTCCAGCGTGGCAGCGCCCAGGAGCTCTTCGTCAGACAGTTCGGCCTGGGCTTCGTCTTGTGCTTCGGGAATCGCTACCGCCTCAGCAGCAGCCTGGGCCGCGGCTTCTTCTGCTTCGGCTTGTTCTTTTTCGCGGATGGCTTTGCCTTCCAAAACCGCGTCGGCAATTTTGCCCACGATCAATTTGATGGCGCGAATTGCATCGTCGTTGGAAGGGATGACATAATCCACCCGGCTGGGGTCGCAGTTGGAATCCACCACTGCGATGACCGGGATGCCCAAACGGTTGGCTTCTTTGATGGCCGTTTCTTCGCGGCAAACATCCACCACGAAGACCAAATCAGGCAGGCCTTTCATGGTGCGCAAGCCGCCCACCCGCTGGCGCAGGCGTTCAATCTGGCGGTTGAGGCGCAAGGCTTCTTTTTTGGGCAAGCGGTCAAATTCGCCTGCGTCGCGGCGGCGTTCCAGCTCTTCCAGATAGCGCACGCGCTGGCCAATGGTGCGCCAGTTGGTCAAGGTGCCGCCCAGCCAGCGGTAGTTGACATAGGGCATGCCACAGCGGTTGGCTTCTTCCGCGATGGTCTCTTGGGCTTGGCGTTTGGTGCCCACAAAGAGCACCGTGCCGCCTTCGGCCACGGTTTTGCGCACCAGGTCATAAGCCTGCCGCAAGGCTTTTTGGGTGATTTGCAGGTTGAGGATGTGGATGCCATTCCGCTCCGTAAAGACATACGGGCGCATTTTGGGGTGCAATTTGCGGGTGCGATGCCCGAAATGCACGCCACATTCCAGCATGGTTTTCATTGAAACCAGAGCCATAAAACCTCCTTAGCGTTTTTCCTCCGCTTCCGTCGTCCTCGCGCGGCACCAGGCAGCGGCCCTCTGCCTGGCACGCCCCGGCGAGTCAGGAAGCGTGCGAGATGGCTTTCCACCAGACGTGGAAGCGGGAAGAGTATATCATGAGGCTGGGAATTCGTCCATGAAATCGGCGGGGAAACTGGGCGCAGGGATTGACAAAAAGCCACGCTTTGCGGTATGCTTGGGGGGCCCCCGGATGGGTCCGACGCGGCAACGCCCTCCGAACCGGGTCAGGTCCGAAAGGAAGCAGCCCTAAGGAGGATCCGTTGGGTGCCGTCGGGTTGCCTGTCTGGGGGCGTTGCATTGGGCCAAAAAAACAACCGCCTCCGGTGAGGAGGCGGTTGTTCCGTAGGGGAGAAGCAGACCGTGTGGGGGGATAAACCTTGGTGGTTTAGTGGTGAATCCCGTCGTGGGGCATTTCAGTGGGCGTCGAGGTGCTGCTGTGATTGTCCATGCCGCCCATCAGGGCAACGCTCAGGGCTGTGTAGGTGCCATCACCGTTGTCGAGCGCTACCACGCTGATTTGGTCGCCCAGGCGCACGCTGTTCAGCATTTGGGTCTGGGCCGTCACTTTGACGGTGTAGCCATTCACGATCCAGGTGTCGCCGTTTTGTGCCATCAGGGCACCTTTGATGGTCATCTGCGAGCGGGGTTTTTCGGTGGGTTTTTCAGTGGGTTTTTCGGTCGGCGTATTCGGTTTTTGGGTGGGCATCGGCGAGGGGGTTTCGCCTTGGTTTTCGTGTTTCTCACGGTGAGCGATCAGCATGATGGATTTGGCTTCCAGCGTGCCGTCGGCGTTTTCGCTTGCGACCACCATCACGGTGTCGCCAACCTGGATACCATCTTGCATCTTGGTGTTAGCGGTGATGGCCACGCTCTTGCCGTCCACAATCCACTCGCCGTCGTTTTGGGCTTCAACTGCACCCTGGAAGGAGATCATCTTGGGTTGCGGTTTGGCTTCGCCGGCAGGTTTGATGGCGATGGCCACCAGGGTGCCGTCGGGGTCCACAGCGGCTTCCACACTCACGGTGTCACCAACCTGGAATTCGCCTTTGATCTTGGTTTCAGGCACGATGGTCACTTGCTGGCCGGCGATCGTCCATTGGGTGTCGGTGATGTCTTCGATGATGCCGCTGAAGTGGACGGTCGCGGGGCTCTGGTGCATGGGGTTGGCAGGGCGGATTTGCACGGCGATCCATTGGCCTTCAGGATCCACATAGCCGCTCACTGCAACCGAATCGCCAACCTGGAATTCACCTTCGATGTTCGTCTGATCGTTGACGATGATGGTTTGGCCGTTCACAACCCAGGCACCGTCTTCGATGGCTTCCACAGCCCCGTTGATGTGGAACGTCTGGGCCATTGCCGACATCTTTTGGGCTTCGGTGCGAACCCGCTCGGTGACCTGGTTGGTCATCTGTTCCACATAGCGCATCGCGCTTTGGGCCTGAGGCGGTGCCTGTTCGGCCACTCGTTCGACCATGCGGCTGGTGTTGGCCAGCATGACGGCTACCCGAGCGGCAGCATCAGGATGGCCTTCCTTGGCCAGTTGGGTCGCCAGTTGTTCGGCTTTCTGCAGGTGCTGTTCCAAGTTTTGGCTGACCTCCGGCACCATATCCAACCGGCCTTCGGCCACCAGCGCTTGAATTTCAGCCACTCGGCGTTGGGCAAACTCCACATGGAGTTCCGCTTTCTGTTGAGGGTCGGTGGTGAGCATCAATTCAGCCTGCTCAACCATCGTCTTGACGGGATACAAAGCGTCGCCCGGAAGCGCATCTTGCGACGCGTAGGCGGTCGCAGCACCGCCACCAAAAATTACACTGATTGCCATGAGGATAGCAACGAGTAGATTAGCCATTTTCAGGCCCTCCTTTCGTGGGTGGTTTGTTTGCTCTATCCACCCTTTTAGACGCCCAAAAAGCCCTGAGGATACGGCTTTTTGGGAAGAAGCGGCCTGATTGGGCAGGTGGGCGGGCTTCATGCTCTCTGCCAGGCGCAGGAATTGTGCCCTGCCCTGCACCGCGCGTTCAGGGTCCCGCGGGGGAACGTCTCGCAGGGCTTCCAGGTGGGCACGCAAGCGGGGATCAAGTTCATCAGCCATGATGCAGTTCCTCCTCTGAAAGCACGCGGCGCAAAGCGGCCAAGGCCCGATGTTGTAACGCTTTGACGGCGCCCACGGGCTTTTGCAAGGCTTCGGCCACTTCCTTCAGACTCCATTCTTCCAAAAATCTCAGCACAATCACCTGACGCTGATCCGGTGTCAACAGGCGCAGAGCGGCTCGAACCCGCTCTTGCTCCTCTTGCGCCGCCACACGCCCACCTAAGGACTCATCGGTGTCGGTCAAGACATTGTCCAGCAAATCCAAATCCACTTGCGGCGGGGGTTGACGGCGGTAGTAATCGGTAATCCAATTGTGAGCCACCCGATAAAGGTAAGCTTTGAGATGTTCCTTGGGGCCTCCGCCATTGCGAAGCGCCTGCAGGAACCGAGCGAATGTCTCGGCCACACATTCTTCTGCCAGGTCTTCTGAGCCCAACAACCGCATCGCATAGCGGTAAATCATCGGGCTATAAACATCGTAAATTGTGGCCAACGCATCCATATCCCACGAACGGGCAGCACGGAGTAATTGTGCTTCATCGGGTTGTTGTGCCATAGGACTTCCTACCTATTAGGACGCCGATTTGCGCTGGAAGATACGGTCACGAAGGAGGAACAATCAGCACAAAACGGTACGGATAATCAGGATTATAACGAATCGCGCGACGCTCAGGAAACGCAGCCCGCACTCGGGCATCGGCGGAAGGCCCCCGACTCCAAGCAAAAATGAAAGGCGTGGTCAACCAAGGGTCTTCCAGAGAAAGCAACGCGCCATAAGCCATCCAATGGTCGGTTTCGACCAGCACCACCGCGGGCGTCAACGCCTGGGCTTCTGGGGTCAGGAAAGGCGCCAAGCGTTCGCGGGTGATGCCATAAAGGCCGTGCATCATTTCCAAACGGCGCGGCAAATACCACAGAGCATTGGCAGCCACCAAAAAACCCACCAGCCCCACCACCACCGCCGAGCGCCAAACCGCCGCCCTGCGGCGAGGGAACGCGGCCGCGGCTTTGCGGGCCACACGCAGCGGCCACCCAGCCAACCAAAAGATGCCGACCGCGGTGAGCAATGTCAGGCTATACAAGCCTTCATAATAATACCGCGGTCCGAACAGCCACGCACCCACCCAATAGGCCCCATACACCAACACCAAAGCAGGGAAGACGGCCAACACCGGCCACGCGTCGGGCTTTTGTCGCGCCGCCCACAGGCCAAATGGGATGAAAATCCACGAAAAGCGGCCCCAACCAAACAAATCGCCCAGGCCCACTTCCAAGCTAAAGCGGGTGTTGAGCCAGGCTTGATGCAAGGTATGCCCACTGACGCCAACCGTGGGGCCAAACCCCACTTTATCATAAGGCCACCACAAAGTGTAAGGGTTGCACCACGGGTTGCCTGTGACAGCCCACTGCCACACAAAATGCAGGCCGGCCACAGCCGCTGCAACAGCGGCCACTTGCAAAGCCGCCTTCCGCTTTGCGCGCGGGCCGCGCCACAACAACCACAGGCCGTGAAACACAAACGGCAGCGCCACCCCAACCGCCGTCCACGGCCGCGTCAACGCCAATGCGCCCAACGTCGCACCCGTCAGCCACGGCATCCATCTCGGGAAAGCCTCAACCTCGGCCCGCGCCCACGAGAGCCAAAGCACGGCAAACGCCGCACTCAACGCCAGCCCCAACGGATGCGAAAGCAACGATCCACTGTTGACCCAAAAAAACGGCGATGTCAGCGTCAGCGCAGCGGCCAACACACCCACTTCGGGCCGCCATAACAGCGCCCCCAAACGAAACGTCAGCCATACGGCCAAGCCGGCCAGCAACGCGTTGGCCCAAGCCGGATGGCCCAAACGCATCCCCAGCCCCAACACCACTGGCCACCCCAAAGGATATTTCGCAAACCGCCGGCCATGCACATCCACCACAAAGGGGATGAGGAAGCTCTGGGGGTCTCCGGGAGGTGTCGGCGCAGTGAGCTGGCCGTGGGCAACGACTTGCGCCTGCCACCAATACGCGATTTCGTCTTCCAGGTGAGGCAAGCCTTCATATACCTGGGCCGACACCCACAGCGACCCCGCGACCGCGATGACGCTCCACAACAGCGCCACGGCCTCCCAGCGGTACGCGCGCAAAAACTGCTTCAGCGCCATACCTGCTCACCTTGGTCAAAAGCCAATTCACGCGCCCACAGCACGCAAGGCTTCTAACACCGCCGCGTGCAAAAGGCCGTTGGTCGCTACCACGCCGCGGTTGCGCTCCAGAAGACGCCCAGCCGAGAAGTCCAAAGGCTTGCCATCCAAATCGGTCACTCGGCCCCCGGCCTCTTCTACGAGCAGTGCGCCCGCGGCCTGGTCCCAAATTTTCTCACGATAATCGGGTTTGGCGGGCGAAAGCAAACGCAAATAAACCTCGGCGCCGCCCGCGGCCAACACCGCGTATTTGGCTTGGCTATCCATCCGCACGGGCTCCGCCTGGGTGCCCAATGCCCGAGCCACGGCTTCAATTTGGCCTGCGTTGGTGTGGCTGCTCTCGAAAGAACGCAGCAAACGCGCCCGAGCGGGGTCATCTTCATCAGAAACCCGCAACGGCTGCCACGAGGTCGGGTGCTGCAAAGGCGCCCAGCGCGCCCCTGCCCCGCGCACCGCCAGCGCCAGGGTACCTGCGCCGTGCTTCGCGGGCTCGCGCCCCGCCTCCAAATTGGGGCACGCCAACACTCCCAGCGTCACCTGCCCTTCTTCCACCAGCGCCAACGCCACCGCGTATTGATCCCCGCGCAAAAAGCCCTTGGTGCCATCAATGGGATCCAACACCCAAAACCGCCCCCGCGCCGGGGCTGCCCCACGGTCAATCCACTGCAACACGGTCTCAGCATCGGCCTGGGGAAACAGCGACCGCACATAAGCCACCACCTTGACCGTCACGTCGGCATGGTCGGGGCTGCGCAGCGCTGCGGATGCCTCTTCGGCTACCAACGTCTCTTGCGGGAAAGCCTCGGCCAACTTGGCCGCCACCACGGCTTGCGCGGCAAAATCGGCTACCGTAACGGGCGAGCGGTCGTTCTTGGTCAGGGCCTCGGCAGCCAAATCGCGCTGAATGCGCTGCACCAACCCCGCAGCCGCCCGCGCGGCTTCCACCGCAAAGCGGACTTCGACGGAAGAAAAATTCACCATCCACCTCCCGATTGTTTACCTCAAACTTCCTCTTGGGGCACGCCGGTCAAATCATAGGGCATGGCGCCCGTAATGCGCACCGAGGCCAACTGCCCCACCGGCAACTTCCCCTCGACCAAGACCAGCCCGTCAATCTCCGGCGCATCCCGATAGGTGCGGCCGATGGAAATGCCTGCCTCGGCGTCGTATCCTTCCACCAGCACCGCCAGCGTGCGCCCAACAAACTGCTGATTTTTAGCCAGCGAGATTTCTTGCTGCCGCGCCATGAGGGCTTCCCAACGGGCTTGTTTGACCTCCGCGGGGATGGGGTCGCCCAAAGGTTCGCTGGGCGTGCCCGGCTCAAAAGAAAATTGAAACGCACCCAACCGGTCGAAACGCACCTCGGTGATGAAATCCAGCAATGTTTGGAATTCCTCTTCGGTCTCTCCCGGATAGCCCACGATGAATGTGGTGCGCAAGGCCACGTCTGGCATGGCTTGCCGCACCTTTTCCAAAGTCCGATCCACCCATGCCAAGTTTGCCGGCCTCTGCATGCGCCGCAAGGTGGCGGGGTGGGCGTGCTGCAACGGCAAATCCAAATAAGGCACGATTTGGGGGTGCGAAGCCATCACCTCGATGAGGTGGTCGGTGACATAGCCAGGGAAGGCATACATCACCCGAATCCAGGGCACGTCGGGCACAGCGGCCACCAGGTCTTCCAAAAGGGAAGCCAGGCCGTCGCGCTCACCGCGGTCGTGGCCGTAATCGGTGGTATCTTGTGCGATGAGCACAATTTCCTGCACGCCGTGCTCTTGCAACAGCCGCGCATCTTCCAAGATGGCTTCCTTCGGCCGTGAGACCAGCGTGCCCTTGATAAGAGGGATGGCGCAAAAAGCACATTTTCGGCGGCACCCATCGGCGATTTTGAGATAGGCGCTTCCGCCTTGGATGGTCACCCGGGCGGTTCCCCGTTCGTCGCGGCCCACGGTGGGCGCGTCAGGGAGGTGGAACAAAGGTTTGGGGTGCCCCTGACGCCCCAAGCGGCGCACCACGTCAACGATGTCCATCCAACGCCGTGTGCCCAAAATGGCATCCACGCCGGGCACTTGGCGCGCCACGTCGGCGCCATAGCGTTGGGTCAGGCAGCCTGCGGCAATGAGGAACTGCCCCGGCCGTTTGGCTTGGGCGAATGTTTGGAGCACATCCAGCGACTCTTCCCGCGCGGCTTGGATGAAGCCGCAGGTGTTGACGATGACGACGTCGGCTTCTGCGGGCTCATCTGTGGGGCGGTAGCCTTCGCGGTGGAGCAATTGCGCCATTGAATCGGCATCAACGGTGTTTTTCGCGCAACCCAGCGACACAATAGAAAAAGTTTTCATAAAAACACCTTACGGCAATGTGCCTACCGTGGCCGTCGGCGAGGGCGTCACGGTCGGGGTGGGGGTTATGGTGGGGGTCGGGGTAATTGTCGGGGTGGGGGTCACCGTTGGCGTTGGCGTTTGGACGCC
>Ga0256914_1002533_pt1 | contig 15144 bp, 16 predicted proteins | sample HulkmetaG_FD_191571 | JGI IMG/M metagenome (GOLD analysis project Ga0256914, IMG submission 191571) | Hydrothermal chimney microbial communities from Main Endeavour vent field at the Juan de Fuca Ridge, Pacific Ocean - Hulk | ecosystem: Environmental > Aquatic > Marine > Hydrothermal vents ... | reverse complement strand
GCACTATTTGAAAAAAGGCCCTATTTCTTTATGCCAAACCTATGCGCTCTCCCTGGAGGCACCACTAATCTCATTGCCATAGATGTTGGTCCAAAAACAAGCCAGATAAAGGCCATAAAAAGGCTCGATTCAATGATAAAAAAAACAGATCCAGACACTGTACATATCAGCAAAAGGCACATCCTAAAGGTTTCGTCTCAAACAGAAAAGAGATATTGCATGTTCATCGGCGGCGGGCTCATAACCAAAGGAGTTAGCTTCTATGAAAAAAGTTTTAGAAAAAGCGGCTCTTCTGGGAATTTTGGTATAATCCTGACCTTTTTGAGATATCTAATAGACTTTCTTTTTAGGCCTTATACTTATCCGATAGAAATCAAAATCGATGCCAGACAAAGTATCTCTGGGAATCTAGGTCTTTTTATGGCCACAACACTGGATAGGCTCCTATGGAATATGCGGCCTTTTTGGAGATGCAAGCCCTGCTCTTCAAAAATGACCCTTATTTTTAAGGGCGCCAAGGGCCTTTGGTGGCTTTTTCCCCATATTCTATCTGGAGCCCCCCATCCCACACTAAACCTGGAAAACGGCTACTTTTCTTGCAGTTTCTCTAGACTTGAGGTTTGTACACCTTCCCCACTGGCTGTTGATGGTGAGTTACTTGATTCCTGTTCAGGCATGGAGAGCTTTCTTATAGAAAAAAGGAGACAGGTAGTCTTTTGGAGATGGTAAAACCCTGTAAAGTCCCTGCAATCGTTCATGGTATCATCAGGGCTCAGCTCAAAAGACCTGTATCTAAAGAGCTTAAGATACTTAAAGCCGAACTAATGAAAAGGCATCCCCACGGAATTGTAGCCCTTCTTTTTTATGGTAGCTGTCTTCGCCTAGGCTGCAGTACTGACTCCATAGCTGACATCTATGTAATAGTGGACAGCTACAGATCATTTTATGATTCTCTATTTATGTCTATTAGCAACTTTATAGTTCCTCCAAATGTCTTTTATTTGGAGACAAACTACATGGGGAAAATATTAAGGTTAAAGTACTCTGTTATTTCAATAAGTCAGCTAGAAAGGGCCACTTCCTCCCTATGGTTTCATTCCTATTTTTGGGCAAGATGCTGTCAGCCTATGCAGCTAGTTTATTGTAAGGATGGAGAAATCTTCGAAAGGATAAAAACATCTCTATGCAGGGCCACTTATACCTTTGCCAGCAGAATTATCCCCTGCATGAACGCCAGCTTTACCATTCGTGATTTTTGGCTAAAGGGCCTGGAGCTGACCTACATGGCGGAAATAAGACCAGAGGGGAAGGAACGGGCTGCTTCGATATGGCAGACAAGTAAACATTACTTTAAACGAATAACACCTTATGTCTTAAATAGCATCAATAGCATCCAAAGTAGATACTGGCAAATATCAACCCAGGGCTTCTGTGGAACCTTTAATGTAAAGCTGTTTGGTTCAAGGCTCCTTTTGTGTACCATACCATGGTTTACAAGGATAACTGCAGGAAAGATCCTGTCTATCTTGAGACTTGTAAAGGCTGCCTTTACCTTTGGCGGCGGAGTCGATTATGCCTTGTGGAAGATAGAACGGCACACTGGAGTACGCTTAGAATTAAACCCCTTTCTAAGGCGCCATCCTATACTTGCTATGGTCTTGGTGTCTTGGAAACTTTTAATGCAGAGAGCAATTAGATAAATACAACAATCCCTTAGAAAAAGAACTCACAGGGCGTCCAAAAGGCCATGAAGGTCAAATGTTACATTCCCTTCCATAATGGTAATTATAGCTCTGCCTATAAAGTCTCGATTCAAAAAAGGAGAGTTAAAGGCCTTTGACATGACATCATCTTTTTTATAACAGAAGGAGTATTCAGGATCAATAACGGTAACATCTGCCTTCTGTCCAGGCTCTAGGCTTCCGCCTTCCACCCCTAAAATTTTTGCAGGGTTAAAAGACATGAGCCTCATCACCTCCAACGGCTGAAAACCCTCCTGGCGGACCAATACGTCTAGGGCCAGTGGAAGGGATGTCTCAAGGCCAATAATTCCATTGGCAGCAAGCTCAAATTCGCACTCTTTTGACAATATATCATGGGGAGCGTGGTCTGTAGCTATTGCATCAATAGTTCCATCCCTCAATGCATGAATAATAGCCAGCCGGTCTTCTTCGGTTCTAAGAGGCGGATTCATCTTTGCAAAGGTATTGTAGTTGGCAACGGCTTCTTCGGTTAGGCTAAAATAGTGAGGAGCAGTCTCTGCAGTAACCCTTACTCCCCGCGCCTTGGCCTGTCTTATTATCTCTACAGCCCCTTTTGTACTGACGTGGGCAATATGAAGCCTAGCGCCTGTGAGTTCAGCCAAGCAACAGTCTCGAAATACGGCTATATCTTCTGCCGCATTTGGTATCCCTTTAAGTCCGAGCATAGTAGACATCATGCCTTCATTCATGCATCCGTGAGAAGAGAGTTCAAGCTCCTCTGCATGAGAGATGATTAAGCCATCAAGATTTAAAGAATACTCCATGGCAAGTCTCATCATAGATACCTTTTTTACAGGGAGGCCATCGTCAGAAAAGGCCACTGCACCAGCCTGCAGGAGATCGAAAAACTCTGTGAGGCTTTGCCCTTGCTGTCCCTTGGTAATTGCTGCAACTGGCAATACCTGACAATATCCGGCCTTATTGGCCCTTTCGATTATGAATCGGGTAACGCTCTCGCTATCGTTTGGAGGTGAAGTATTTGGCATACAAGCAACCTTGGTAAACCCTCCGGCAGCAGCAGCCATTGTCCCTGTCTTTATTGTTTCCTTATACTCAAAACCAGGTTCTCTGAGATGAACGTGCATGTCAATAAGACCAGGGACTACCCACTTTCCTGTAAGATCTATCTCAAGAGCATCTTGACACTTTAACCCTAGACCAAGAGAGTCTATCCTTTGGCCGCTTATGAGGAGATCCCCTATCTGATCCTTGCCACTTGCTGGATCAATAATACGTGCACCCTTTAACAATATCGATGACATTGCCCTGTGGTCATTCCTCCTTCGAATCTGCCAGCAACAATGTAAAGAGGGCCATTCGGACAGCAACCCCATTAGTTACCTGGTCAAGAATTATGGAACGGGCTGAATCAGCCACATCTGGAGACATCTCCACTCCTCTATTTATGGGGCCGGGATGCATAATTATACAACTATCTTTTATTAACGAAAAAATCGATGAATTGAGGCCAAATACCCTGGAATATTCCCTCTCTGAAGGGAAAAGAGGCATTCCCTGGCGCTCTTTCTGAATCCTCAAGGCCATTACAACATCAGCATCCTGCAGGGCCTCTTTAAGATCAAAGACTACCTTGCAGCCCAGGCGTTCAATATATGGAGGCATCATGGTAGCCGGCCCACAAACGGTAACCTTAGCCCCCATTTTTGAAAAGGCCATAATATCAGAATGTGCAACCCTGCTGTGAGCAATATCTCCCACAATGGTAAGATTCAAACCCTCTATTTTCCCAAAATGCTCCCTGACAGAAAAAAGATCAAGCAAGGCCTGTGAAGGGTGTTCGTTTATTCCATCGCCTGCATTTATAACAGCAGAGTCTATGTGCCTTGCAAGAAGGTGAGGAGCGCCCGTCATACAATGACGCATGACGATTATATCCGGCCTCATGGCCTCTATATTTTTTGCCGTATCAATGAGGGTTTCCCCTTTTACAACACTGCTTGTTGACTTGGATATGCTAACAGTATCAGCACTGAGCCTCTTTGCCGCAAGTTCAAAGGAAAGTTTTGTCCTGGTGCTTGGCTCAAAAAATAGATGCACAATTGTTTTCCCTCTAAGAGGAGGGACCTTCTTAATAGGCCTGTCCAAAATCTCTTTGAGGGATTCGGCCGTATCAAGAATAAAGGCAATCTCTTCTGGCTCAAGGTGAGATATACCGAGTATATGTCTGCCTTTGAGTTTTTTCATGCCAAAAAAAAGCCCCCTTTCTTTTGAAAGGAGGCCTGTTCTTTTTTGCCCCTTAGCCCATCTCTGCCAGCCTCAGGAGCTTTTCGTATTCTGCATCTACCTTTCTCTGAATGTATTCAATATGTTCCTCATCAAGGTGACGAAAGCGCCTTTGGCCCTTAAAATACTCTGATACCGGCTTTGGTTTTGTTATCTTCCTACTGATAATATAACGCCCCTCAATTACTTCATAGAGTGGAAATACCTTGGTTTCCACGGCTAAACGAGAGATTTCTATGGAACGTTCACCTGCAGAACCCCAACCCGTTGGGCACGGTGAATATATGTGCACATAGGCAGGTCCTTTAACAAGGGCTGCCTTCTTTACCTTATTCATCAGATCGAGAAAATACGCAGGAGATGCCGTTGCCACATAGGGGATGTTGTGAGCCACTGCAATTGCTGGAACATTTTTCTTCCAAGTCACCTGCCCAAAACTCTTTTTTCCTGGTGGGCTGGTAGTAGTCATAGCACCATATGGAGTACAACCAGAACGCTGAACACCTGTATTCATGTAGGCCTCGTTATCAAGGCATACATACAAGAAATCATGCCCTCTCTCAAAGGCACCAGATATAAACTGGAGCCCAATATCTCCAGTCGCTCCATCTCCTCCTACTGCCAGGATATCCACATGTTTTTTGGGAATTTTACCCTTTCTGGCAAGAATCTTCCGTGCAGCCTCAACACCTGAGGCCACAGACGCCGCATTTTCAAAGGCTATATGAATCCATGGCACTCTCCATGCAGTATGTGGATAAGGAGATGTGATGATCTCCATACAACCTGTTGCATTACACACTATCACATCCTTGCCAAGGGCCTTCATGACCATCCTAAGGGCTAAGACCTCACCGCAGCCCTGACAGCCCCTGTGCCCTGGTGACAAGGGTTCTTCCTTGGGTAAGTTCTTTGCCTTAAAACCTTTGAATTTTTCGAATTCTGGTATCATTTTTCCCGCACCCCTATCACTTCATAGAGTTCTCTTGGACGTTTTTTGGCAAAAGCCCTTGCCTTGTCCACAATTTCCTCAAAACGTTCTACTGTTACGTCTCTACCTCCAAGCCCTGCCACGAAACTGAATATCTTTGGCGAACCTGGAATCTTGTAGAACAGGGACCGAAGTTCTGCGCCAACAGGTCCACACATGGCGCCTGGAGGCAGACAGCGATCTATTACAGCAAGCACCTTCACCTTACCAACAGCCCTTCTAAATTCCTGCCCTGGGAATGGCCTCCATAGACGAATTCTGATCAGGCCAACTTTCTGACCTGCATCTCTCATGGCATCTACAGCAGTCATGGCAGTTTCTGAAATACTACCCATAGTAACCAGTAAGACCTCGGCATCTTCTGTACGATACGATTCGATAGGATTGTATTTCCTGCCAAATATTTCAGCAAACTCGTCCCACGCTTTAAGGATATATCTTTTGGCCTTTTTCATGGCCATATCGTGGGCCACCTTTGCCTCCGTATACACTTCAGGAATGCCTACAGGCCCCATAGTTATTGGGCGTCTTGGATCGAGCTTATAACGGGGTTTGAAAGGAGGAAGAAACCTATCAACATCCTCCTGATCGGGAAGTTCAATTGGCTCAATCACATGACTCAATGTGAAGCCGTCTATATTTACTATTACCGGTAAGGATACATTTCTATCCTCTGCGACCCTAAATGCATGAAGCGTTAGGTCCACGGCTTCCTGACCATTTTCTGCAAAGGTTTGTATCCATCCCGTATCTCTCTGCACCATGATGTCTTGATGGTCGTTCCAAATACTTATTGGAGCAGACATTGCCCTGTTGGCAACCACCATAACTATTGGCAGCCTCATTGTACTTGCTATATAAAGTACTTCGCTCATAAGGCTTAGCCCCTGGGCACTTGACGAGGTAAATGTCCTTGCCCCGGCAGCTGAAGAACCGCAACAGCAACTCATGGCAGCATGTTCGCTTTCAACAGGTACAAATTCTGCATCCAGCTCACCGTTTGCAACCATCTCAGAAAGGTGTTCCACAATGTGTGTCTGAGGCGTAATTGGATAGGCAGGTATCACCTCTGCCTTAGCAAGTCCAACTGCCTCTGCTATAGCTATCGAAACCTCTATTCCCACGCGTTTTGACATAATTTACCCCTCCTCTGGAACCATCGTTATGGCATCTTTGGGGCACTCGTGGGCACATATGCCACAACCCTTACAATATTCCAAATCCACGACAAAATATCCTTCCTCGTCTTGACTGTATGCCATATCCGGACAGAAAACCCAACACATGCCACATTTGATACATTTCTCCTTGTCAACAACAGGTCTTTGAGAACGCCAATCTCCTGTCCTGAAGTTGGCTGCATTGCCAGGTTCCAGGATATGGCATCCAAATGTGATTGTTTTCCAGCCTACTATGGCGTCTGAATTTGCCATATCACTAACTCCTTATTTTTTTATTTTATGCAATAACAGTTTCATTATAGGCCCTTTCCAAGGCGGCTTTATTCTTTTCTGCCAATCTGCCAAACCGTCTCTCAAGCGCCTCAAAAAGGGCATCTTTACCAACTATGCCGGTAGCCTTAAGCAGTGCACCAAGCATGGTTGTATTGGTAATAGGTAAGCCAAGCTCTTCAATCGCAATCTTGGTTGCGTCTACCATCGCCAACTTAGACTCTATACCAAAAGTTTCTCTTATCTGATCTGCAGATAACTCTGTGTTAAGGATGACAATTCCATCATCCTTTATACCTTCAGCTACTTTTACCAACCTTGGCAGGGATGGGTCCAGAACCATCACTATGTCTGGATGGTAAACCTTTTCCCTGGTCCTGATCTGTTTGTCGCTTACCCGTATAAATGCTGCAACGGGTGCACCCCTTCTCTCAGGGCCAAAGCTGGGAAAGGCTTGGGCATACTTTCCTTCAGCAATTGCGGCGGTAGCAACTAATTCAGCAGAGGTAACACCTCCCTGTCCGCCTCGGCCATGAATTCTAACTTCTTTCATTGGTGATCTCCTATGTTTTATTATGGATTTCCAACGACTGGTTCACGAGACTGTGGAATCTAAAAAACGCCACTTCCCCTTGCAAAAAGGCTAAGAGAATGCCTCAAACGGGATGAACCAGAATTCAAAAAACTGTCTCACTGTTTACATGCAGCCATAACCTTTGTCAAGAGACTTTGGGGGCAAAGGTTTATAATCTAATGGTATGGACTATAATCTTTTTCTCATAATCCCTACTTTACTTAAGTCATTTAATGTGTAGATCCGGACTTTTCTGCTACGAGGAAACTCCCTCTTCATCATTGATTTCAGATTCCTTTGAAGTTCACGAAAACCACATTCTATCTCTTGTTCAAGATATCCCCTTTCCCTTAATCTAAAAGAGTCCGCATCTTGCTTAATAATTATTACACCTCGGTTTCTTTTATAAGAAAGGACTTCCAAGCCAGAATCCTTTTCGGCCTTTTTTAAGGTGTTCAGAATCTTTCTTAACGCACTTTCTATATTAACAAGAGCCATCTTTATAGCGAAGGGCCTGCTCAATAGCCTTTTTTAGCGCCGCCTTATGCACCTCTCCTGCAAAATGCAGTGCACTTTTCCCACTTACTGGATCAAAGTCAGACGGATCAGAAAGACACACATATTGAACCTGTCTAGAAATTACAGTAGGTGCCTCACTAATTGGCAGACCAATTATATCTTTAATAACCTGAAATGTAGCTCCACAAGAGGCAGACCTCCTAACCTTCATAGACTCTATCTTGCCATCCATTATTTCCACCTCATATTCAGGAACTCCAAACTGTCGACCATAAGCACCAAGCCCTTCCTTTATACCTAGACCACAGCAGGTAAAAGGACAAATAGCCCCTGGAATGTGCTGTCCGGAAGCAATTACCGGAATGCCTCTTTGCTTGCACAGCCCGACTAGATATTCTGAAAGGTCGGGATGCTTCAAAAAATTCAATACGAGGTCTCCATGAAAATCATTGTCTATGTAATTTTCTGGATCATCTATCACAGGAGGAAGAATAGAATCAATATTTACGACCTTGACTATTTCAAGCCCCTTACCATAGACTTCTATACCTGCAATTTTATAGTCTCCAGAGCCCTGCTCTTCAAATATGACGATCTTCTGCCGCCTATTTCCCATATCTGTCATATCAGGTAGTAAGAATCCTATAAATTTCTGCCATCCTCCTATGAAGGAGCCTTACATCAGGCACCATCACATAGTTTGCTGCTCCATACATCCTTGGAAGATACTGTCTTGCCTTTTTATCAATGGTAACGCAAAAGGGCCTTATCCCAGCTTGACGTGCTTCAAATAGGGCCATTCGCGTATCCTCAATAGCATAAGGTCCTTTGTATTCATCGTAGTCTTCAGGCTTTCCATCACTAAGAGCAAGAAGGATCTTTACTCTAGCCTCGGCTTCTTTTAGCTTTTCGGTAGAATGCCGTATTGCAAATCCCATCCTAGTATAGTCTCTTGGTTTTATACCTGTTATTCTTTTCTTTACCCTTTCAGAAAATCTCTCTCCGAACTCCTTAATAATAAAATACTGACATCCGGTGCGTCTCATTCCAGAGAAACCATAGATGGCATATTGATCCCCCACGCATTCCATGGCAGTTGCCAAAAGCACAAGCGACTCCTTAATAGCCCTATTTATCCAACCTTCAGTGGATGCACTCATATCCACGAGAAAAAGAACTGCGATATCCCTCTTGTTCTGGATCAATCTATTATAAAGATGCTCAGAAGGACTTACCCTCGCCCTTAGATCCGTAAAGGCCTCAACAAAGGCATCTATATCTACCTCCTGTCCATCCCTTTGTCGTTTAATAACACGATAATCTTGACGAATCATCTCAAACTGACGCCTTAACGTCTCCATCTGTCCCCTGTAGCGCCTAAGGGTATCTGTAACGAAAGAGCCTGATGCCCCCTTCGCCTCCATCTCTTTCACAGTACACCAACGGTGCCTATAGTCGGATCGCCGGAAATCCCATTCAGGATAAGTATAAAAGAAAAATGATGGCCTATTGTTATCTGACTCATCCCTGACAGATACGGATAACGTAGGATCATAAAGACCGGTAGCCAGATCCATGGCCGAAGATACATAAATGGATGGAATCTGCCCAAGATCTTGTTCAATTTCTTTCGCAATATCAAGGAGCTTTTCAAATAAAGACTCTTCCTCCATCCGTATATAGCCAAGAAGCCGGCCTTGGGCAGTATCAAACTCCCTTTTTTCAGTGGTCTTAACAACCATTGCAATAGCCTGTTTAATCTCATCAAGATCAAAAACGGTAGGACTATCCATATGTCCTAGATCTGCCTGTTTTTTGGTGGATTCTGCATAAGCCTTAGCCAATAACCGTCCAAGGATCTGCACAAAGGTTTGCTCGAGTATTCTTCTCCTTTCTATCAGACGTTTTTCAATGGCCTTCACGTCTATAGTCCCTATATAGGGTAATAACGACTCTGCATCTTTTAACGATCCTGGATCAGCAGACAAGATATTTTTTAACAGTAAAAAGGTATCTATTACCGTGCTCTCAGGCCTTGCAAGCCTTATTGCTAGGGTCCTAATATCTGGATCTTTTATATGAGCAGGATCAATAAACTCAGCAATAACGAAACGGATAACCTCACCTGCTAACCCCCTTACCTTTTTAGCCCGTGTTGCAAGGCTTTTTTGCAAAAGACCTTTCAGAGTAGAGATATCCCTAGCAATACCCCTGAAATGGCTGGCAAGCCTTTGTTCAATCCTGATGGTGTCTATAAGCCCAAACCAAGAAACAACATCAGAACCAGGAAAGACCTTTTGCAGGAATTCGATAGCCACTGGCACTCCTGGACGCTTTTGGCCTTCAAAATGCGACTGTGAAAGATCCGGCAGGACCTGAATCAACTTATCAGCAGGACACAAAAAAGAATTATAGCGGATCTGGGCACACTTATGTACGGTAGCTACCCTATAGAAAAGCCTGTTTTGTTCCCTATTAGAGAACAGCGAAAACGAAGCAGGAAGCCAAATGGTTTCACCATCTGTAGACGGAAATTTACCAGGAGCAAACCGTATATTTTTCCCTGAAAGACCACATGCCAGCATATACAGGCTTGAGGAAGAATCTTCCAAAGCAGCAACATGTTTCCTGTTGCTGTATTTGATTGCGGTCTCTGCAGGATTTGAAAAAAAATCCTTGGCAGGATGAAGGCCAGAGGCTTCATATATGGCAAGGCCTTCTGAGACCCAGTCCTCAAGTTGTTCTATAGTAAGAAACTCCAAAGCCTGTTCCACATTTTCCATAAAAGAAAAGGCCAAAAGATCAGAAACCGAATGTGCAATGAGCTTAACAAGTCTGAGCACAGCCCCTATCTTTTTGTTTGGTAAAGGTCGGAGAAATTCCACTGCATTTTCCACATGACACGAGCCTATTGTGTCCGTGAAAAATATTTGCAACAGGGCTTTTTCCAGGGCTTGATCCCTTTTAGAAGAGAAGACGGAGACAGTTTGATCAGATTTCTGGTTCATAATTGTTAGAATACGGCCCTGATCATTTCTTTAAGCCCATCCAGTATCTCTTGATCATCGGTTAGTGGCTGGCAAACAGCGCTCTCACAAGCCAACAGTGGTTCTATCCCTGACCTTATAAGCTTCCCTGCATGGATAAGCAACCTGGTACTTGCTCCTTCTTGAAGACCTTGGTCTTTAAGGTTTCTGGTCATGTGTGCAAGCCGGACCAAATTTTCTGCCAGTTGTCTATCAATGCCAGCCTCATGGGCAACTATCTCTATCTCATGATCTTGATCAGGATAGCGGAAGTCAATGGCAACGAAACGCTGCCTAGTGCTTGGTTTTAGATCTTTCAACACGCTTTGATATCCAGGATTATAAGATATTGCCAGCATGAAATCGTTTGGAGCATGAAGTATTTGACCTAACTTTTCTATTGGAAGTTGGCGCCTGTCATCTGCAAGAGGATGAATAACCACTGTGGTATCCTTCCGGGCCTCTACTATTTCATCAAGATAACATATGCCTCCATATTTTACTGCCATTGTAAGAGGGCCATCCATCCAAACTGTTTCCCCAGCCCTAATAAGAAATCTCCCCACAAGATCACTGGTGGAAAGATCGTCATGACAAGATATGGTAAAAAGAGGTCTTTTAAGACGCCAAGCCATATACTCCATAAATCTTGTTTTTCCACATCCTGTAGGCCCTTTTAATAATACAGGCAATTTGAAACGAAATGCTGTCTCGCAAAGCTCTACTTCCTTGTCCTGAGATAAATAGTAAGGCTCTTTTTTAATAAAGAATGAAGAGAGATCCCTGGATGTTTCCTGCTGAAGATTCTTTTCCATCGTCCTTTTTGTCTTTTTCACTTTTTAGTCACTTTAAAACAAGATAGGAACTCTTGCCAAATTCCAGCCCTTTTTACATCGACGAAAATGACGACCAGGTGCATCCTTTTGTCGAGCTCAACAGTAATGAGAAAATAGGCACCTATAATAACTAATTGATTTTAAAAACTAATTCTGTGCCGATGTTTTTGGCACGATAAATGAAGAAGCTTAAAAACAGGCTGGCCAGCCAAAAAAACTAATTTTAACTGGAGGTAAGTAATAATGAAAACAGGAAGAAATCTGGCAATATTATTTTGTATGACCTTTTTACTTGCAATGGGTATTGGAAGTGCTGCCCTTGCGGGCAATGGTAATGGTGCAATGGACGGCACAGGCCCGGTAATTTCCATATTTGATGGCACTCCCGTTACAATCTCCGGAGTTGTAGCTTCAGTTGGTACCCAAGGCCAAGGCATTGCCATAGATACAGGAACCGACGTAATAACAGTATATGGCATGGGACCAATAAAGTTTTGGGATGCAGCATCTGTCTCTCGTCCAGAGGTAGGAGAGGCAATCACTGTAAACGGTTATGAAGTGACCTTTTCTGATGGAACATCAAAAATAATAGCTACAAGTGTAACTGTAGACGGTCAAACTATAGAGCTACGCAACTCTTTAGATGGCACTCCTCTTTGGAGAGGATCTATGGGTAAGGGAGCACAAAATCAGAATAAATAGTTCTCCTCCTCATATACATTAGTTCCCCCCGTGTTGGCACTGGGGCTAACCCCTCCCAATGCCCTAGTGCCATTTTTAAATCTATAGCTTATTATAGCAAAAAAACAAAACTAACTTTGGAAAAGGTTGAAGATTATGATCAAGCGTTTTACGTCTCTTACATTGCTATGGTCTTTTGTGGTTCTTTTCATATCAAGCCTTGTCCTCTTTACCGAGCCCCATGGCAGAGTGGCCTTTTGGTCCAACTGGCAATTTTTGGGGCTTACCAAAGGACAATGGGACGATCTTCATCTATGCTCAGGAACCCTCTTTTCCGTAACAGCGCTAATCCATTTATATTTGAATTGGAAAATGATCCTCGCGTATCTGAAAAAGAAAATCAGGGGTGACGCAGCAGTGTGGGGCTCCTTTGCCTTGACCCTTTTTGTCTGCATATCTTCTTACTTACAGTTGCCGCCCATGAAGCAGTTGATTGAACTTGAAGAAAAAATAAAACAGACTCAGACCCAAAAATATGGCAATCCGCCTTTTGGCCATGCAGAACTGGTACCTATAAACAAACTAGCAAAATTTCTTGGTATAGATCCAGAGAAGTTTGTTAATGCATTAAAAGCAAACAAGATTCCAGTCGCTTCCGGCAAAGAAAGCCTCAAGGAATTATCTGGCCGAACAGGTAAAAGCCCCTCGGAACTTTTCCACCTGGCTATTGAATCTCTCAAAAAAAATATTAAAGGCCCAAGAGAAAATACAGTCATCCATCTTCCTTCAGTGCCTCCTCCAGGGACTGGAATGATGACCATAGATGATATAGCACGAACTTATCATGTTAGCAGACAGAAACTGCTTGAACGTCTAAAGGCATCTAACATAGATGCCTCTCCCACTGAAACCATAAAAGAGATTGCCAAAAGGACAAAAAAATCTCCTCCTGAGATCTATGGTATCTTGAGCCATAGCAAGATCCAAAACTAGACAATCATCAGTAATCGCGACAACCCTGTTTGTGACAAGTTTGCTAAATATATCTTTGTATCGCCTTTACCTCTATACATTTTTCTATACCGGGATATTTTGATTCCGGACAATTGACCTGGGTACAAAACTGCCCATTTGAGACACAAAACTTGAAAAACAGAAATCTTATACAAGGAGGGCATCATGGGAAAAATCTGGGAACTTATCCAGACATCGGTCAATGTGGTGTCAATCTCAATGCAGACTATGATGAAGAAAAAAGAGCTGAGTGGTCCATTTGGAAAGTAAAAGGGAAAACTAGATCATTATCTTGATAAAGAAGATATAAAGGCTTGTATGAAAAAACATCAATGTGTAGCCCTTGGAATCCAAATTGGAGAGCTGAAAAAAGGCCTAGAAGAACACCCCTATCCGACAGTAATTTATGGACAGAACTAGCGGGTAAAAAATCCTTCGATCATCTTGTTTCTATAATTATCTTTCCAGCTTCATCGCTTCTAAGAGAGAGATGATAGCCTCTGACTTTCACTTCAACAGGGTCGCCCATAGGGGCTACCCTCTCCACTTCCACAACAGCACCAGGAAGAAATCCCATCTCCGTTAACCGTTTCTTAAGGGTGCCCTTTGCCTGTATCTGTTTTACTATACCCTTCTCCCCTACAGTTAAATCAGCTAATGACTTCTTTCTTGCCTTACTTCCCCTTGACGATTCTTTAAGTGCCTGCTCTTTGACCATTTTTATACATAGATCACAATCAACCGGCGCGCCACACCTTAAGTGCTGCCCAAACCCTTCTATAAGTCGTTGTCCTCCAAGGGGACATATCTCCAAAAATTCTATAAACTTCACCAGCCGATCTACAATATCAGCCGGTATGTCATGTTCTAATCTACATGCCACCTTATCTGCCTGGCCAACATCAACAGAAAGTACCTTAACAAAAAAATCTTTAAGCACTTCATGCCTGCGAACAATCTCCCTCGCTATCCGTTCCCCCTCTGGGGTGAGGGAGATCACGTCATAGGGGGCATAGTTCAAGAAACGCCTCTTTGCCAGGGTCTTCAGGGCCCCGGTGACCGAGGCATTGCTCACCTTGAGCCTGGCTGCAATGTCCTTGGCCCTGACCGCCTGCTTCTCCTGAATGATGTTGTATATGGCCTCCAGGTAGTCCTCGAGGCTGGCTGAAAGCGCGTGGCTATTTCCCATGGCTCCATTTCCATCCTGGGTTTGCGTAGTTCGACTGCCTGAGAAAAGGGTCCCGTTTGAACAGTCCAACTGCATAATCCAGGGTTACCTATCTGTTTTTCCCATGATTTTTAACAAAGAGGAGGCAGAATGGCAATCTCTATTTTTAGTGTTGCCTAATTTTTTTAGTCTTCTTGACAAAGACCGGGACATCAGGTAAAAGGTCCATTCAAATTTTAGGCAAGGCTAAATTTTTAAGGCTTTTTCTTACAATCGACCAGAAAGGAGGGATTATCCATGCACCAGACACTGGCAGACCTGAAGGAGGGATCTAGGGCCGTGGTCCGCGGTTTTCTGAAGGGCAGTGCTCCATACCGGAAACGCCTCATGTCGATGGGGCTCACACCTGACACAGACCTGCGTGTGATAAGGGTGGCCCCCATGGGGGACCCGGTGGAGATCATGGTGAGAGACTACAGCCTGAGCCTCAGGAAGGACGAGGCAAGGGCCCTGATAGTAAGGGAGATCTGATCATGGAAAGGATAGTCATAGGCATAGTGGGCAATCCAAATTGCGGGAAGACCACCCTGTTCAATGCATTGACCGGTGCCAGACAACGGGTGGGCAACTGGCCTGGGGTCACTGTTGACCGGAAGGTGGGCTTCCTCAGTTATGGAGACACGGAGATCGAGGTGGTCGACACCCCCGGGATTTACTCCATGTCGGCATCGTCTCTGGATGAAAAGGTGGCCCGTGATTTTGTGTTATCAGGAGAGGCGGACATCATCGTCAATATCGTTGATGCCTCCAATCTGGAGCGAAACCTCTACCTGACACTCCAGCTCCTGGAGATGGAAGTCCCCGTGGTCATCGCCCT
>Ga0256914_1002532_pt1 | contig 15147 bp, 18 predicted proteins | sample HulkmetaG_FD_191571 | JGI IMG/M metagenome (GOLD analysis project Ga0256914, IMG submission 191571) | Hydrothermal chimney microbial communities from Main Endeavour vent field at the Juan de Fuca Ridge, Pacific Ocean - Hulk | ecosystem: Environmental > Aquatic > Marine > Hydrothermal vents ... | reverse complement strand
CATAATCCTCACCTTGACCTAGTGCAAAGTAAACAATATTTACAGAGTAAACCTTTTTGACTTTGGCGTAACCTTTGCCCTTTTTGATATACTCTGTAATTAGCTTTGATACGCCAAAGAGCATTCTATGAAAATAGTCTATCTCACTACTATGCTGAACCTCTATTAAGATAAGCTCATCATTCTCATTTTTGGCTAACAAATCAACTCTATTAAACTTATCATCCTCAGTCTCTTGGTTAGCTTCACTCTCTAATATCTCCTCTATTTTAACATCAAATTTGAGTAGTTCTGTTAAAAAACCCTCCAAAATTCCAAAGTTTGCTTTTTGTCGTAGGATTTTTTTCATAGCCCAATCGAAGCTTACAAGCTTTCTATCCATTTTTTATCCTTTTTGAGAGGATTATAACATATTTTGACTCGCTCCAAATATTAAGTATCCTAAATCGCTTTATCTTTGCTACTAACTAACTTCTTATAATCACTCTGACTGTGCATTAGCAAATTATTTATAAAATTATCGTACTCATTTATCATTACATATATCAAAATAGATAGAGCTTTAGCCTCTTCAAAAAATAGTTTTTAGATTATAATAAGCTCTAATAATAAGTTAAGATATACAACTATCAATGTGGTAGTTGCAAACAAGAGGTTAGTAGTGTTTATGTTATCTTGTCAGAAAAACCATTAACTCAAAATATTATGGAGACTAAAGGGCTTAATATTAAGAGAGATAGTAGCGTTGGGATGAGAGCATTTAGGCATAAGACAATTGTTAGAGTGGAGTTTACTATTATATAGTTTACATTGAATAAGCATTTTTTTTATAAAGATAAGCTATAAGCCCATCTTTCCAGGGTTTAAAATGTTATTAGGGTCAAAAGCCTTTTTGATATTTTTAAAAAGTTCTAACTCTTCATCACTAAATGCTATTCCCATAAATGGAGCTTTGCTAGTACCTATACCGTGTTCACCACTAAGTGTACCACCCATATCTACTACTAGTTGAAATATCTCTTCTATAGCTTTATGTCCTTCATCTATTTGAGATATATCTATCATTACATTTACATGAATATTTCCATCCCCTGCATGACCGAAACATGGAATTTTGAAACCATATTTATCTCCTATAGCATATATCTCTTTTAATGCTTTAGGTAACATAGACCTTGGGACTGATATATCCTCATTGAGCTTTTTATTCCCAAAGATAGTAATAGATTGTGAAGCATTTTTTCGTGCATACCATAACTCTTTGACCTCTTCTTCGTTTTTGGCTATTCTAAATTCTGTTGTACCATTTTCTTTAAATGATTGCTCTAGTGTTTGGAGTTGAAAATCTATCTCTTCTGGTACATTTCCATCTACATCTCCCACCAAAACTCCACCTGCATCTTTTGGTAAATCTACACCTAGTTTTTCTATTAATGCTTGTATAACTAGTTTATCCAAAAACTCCATAGCTACAGGATTAGCTCCAGCTGAGAGTGATTTGAAAACGGCATTCATAGCATTATCAACACTTGGAAAAACTCCCATATATGTTTTTTTGTATTTTGGTTTTGGGATAAGTTTAAGTGTAAGTTCTGTTAGTACTGCCAAAGTACCCTCTGATGCAATTAAAATACCTGCTACATTATATCCTGCTACATCTTTGATTGTTCGTTTACCTGCTCGAATAATATCGCCATTTGTCCGAACAGCTCTTAGAGCCATTACAAAATCTTTGGTAATACCATATTTTGCAGCTCTCATACCACCTGCATTTTCACTAACATTTCCTCCCAAAGTAGAGTACTCTTCACTAGCAGGGTCAGGTGGATAAAATAGTCCTAACTCTTCAACATGTTTTTGCAAATCCATATTTATTACACCTGGTTGAACTACTGCCACCATATTTTCGGTATCAATCTCCAAAATTTTGTTCATATGTTTTTCCATAGCAAGGATTATTCCACCATTAGTAGGTAATGCCCCACCTGTAAATCCACTTCCTGCACCTCTTGCTGTAATTATAATTTGGTGTTCATTACAATATTTGAGTATATCTCTTACATCTTGTTCATGTCGTGGAAATATAACTGCATCTGGTTCAAATCGTGTTCTAGTAGCGTCATAGCTATATGCTATCATATGGGCTTTGTCATTATAGATATTTTCGCTACCTACTATATCTGTAAATGCTTTTAGATATTTTTTCTCTATCATTTGATTTTCTCTATACCTTTATAATATGGTAGAAACTTTTTTTTATCATTTTCACTAAATATATCTGTACTTATTTGTTCAAATCTAGCATAAAACGGAGATTGTACTTTATTATTTATAGGAGTTCTTATAGATATTCTTCTTAGATAGTTACCACTTATTGGGTCTAAAATTCTTAGTCCATCTTTTGCAACTATTGCAACTAATCCGATTTGTGTCTCTATTGCAAACTCTTTTAGATTTTTTTTAGTTATTTTGTCTTTATCTTTGTTTATAAGAAATGAGGCATACATATCTGGATGTATCCAAACTTTTTTGATAGATTTGGTTATATTGCTATAGCTTTGTTCATTAGGAGCAATGAGTAGTACATTATCATATAGATTTCCAAATATAACTTGGTCGCCCTGTTTCAAATCTGTTTTGATGGTTGGCAAATTCTCATGTTTGAGCATACTGTAGCTACCAATAGTAGCCTTAGTGCCTCCTTGACTAATAGCAGTATGAGTAATAGCAAAAAGTCCATTACCATAACTATGTATAACTATACCACTTCTACCTTTTGGGATAGTATTTGTCAAAATAATCTCTTTTTTGTTATTAATTGCTTGAATAGTTGTTTCTATTCGTTGTGGTAAGTCACTTGATATTAATAGCAATGGAGTTAATATCATTAATATGATTTTTTTCATTTTTTTCCTTGATGGATTAATTAAGTGTACGATTATACTTGTAAAAAATTAAAGAGTACTTGATTGGACATTTTTCATAATTTCAAACCAATTTCTTGAAAAATTTTTTCGGATATAACTCTCATGATGAGGTACTAAACAACCTGAACAGTTTTGATGAATGGCATTATCAGTTTTGAATTGGTCTCCATCTTTTGAGTTGATATTACATTTGCTAAAGAGAGTCCTATTTTCTACCTTTTTAAAGCCATTATCATTAAATCTAAAATTAGGACATGCACATAGATAACAGTTTAGGTTTTCTATATCATGACATTTTTTGTTTTTGGCATATAGTGGGCAGAAGTAGGGTTCATTCTGTACCATATTTTCAAATCTAAAATATTCTATAACCTCTTGATTATTTAGATGTGATAATTTTTCTATTATTTTATAATGTTTCTCTCCATGGGATTGGAACCAGCTATTATAACTCATATATCTCCTTTTTAGGAATTATAGCCAAAAAGCTATAATCAAAAATAATAAAAGCTCAACTCCTTCCAAAGAAGCACCCAATACATCACCATTTATAAATCCAAGTCTCTTACCTAAATATATAGCTATTCCCAAAGCTAAAGCAAACCCAAATACCATAAGTATTATAAAAAATGGAGTCAATAGCGTACCAATTAGAAGTGATAATATAAATGTTCCAATGAGATATTGCCAACTTAACGCATTTTTTAGCTGTGTAACAAAGAGTGATTTAAAATCTAAACTATCTATTAGTACTACCAAAGAGAGCCGACTAATAATCAAGACAGATATAAATTCTAAATATAGATGATGATTGAGTAGGTAAACTATACCTGCTATTTTCATAAGAGTATAACCTAATGCATATAATACTCCTATAGCTCCTACTGTTGACTCTTTGATAATTTTGAATGCATCTTTGCCACATCTTTTAGCATATATTGCGTCAGCTACATCTATAATTGCTTCAGTATGTATAAATCCATATAGCATCATATAAACTACGCTCGATACAATAGCCCCATACCAACCCAAATGAGATAAAAGTATAAAAAGCATAACTGTAATAGCACCTAATATTAGTCCAACAAAAGGTAAAAAGAAGAGCATACTCCCTAATATTTTTGGAGTAGATAACTCATCACTAGATTTAAAAGATATAGGAATAGCAGAAAAATATGATAAAGAAAATTTGACTCCTAGATAAAACTCTCGCATAGAGCCTCCATTAGTTTATCTATAACTAAATCATCTTTTATTGCAATACGAACGAAACTACTATCCAAAAAATCAAAATTATAACACTCTCGTATCATTATTTTATATGGTATGAGTCTCTTTTGAAACTCTTGTGATTTTATATCTTTTAGTTTTATTAAAACATAGTTTGCAGATGATGGATAGACCTTTTCTATATATCTACTTCTCCTTAAAATTTCTATAACTCTATCTCTATTCTTCTGATTTACAATTATTGATTTTTGATTAAACTCACTATCTTTTAGTGCTGATTGTATATATGCACTATCAAATTCTGAAATCTTCCAAAGAGGTTCTTTTCCGTGTATATCTTCTATATTTTGATTATTTGAGATTATAGCTCCAATACGAATACCAGCAGAACCATAAAATTTAGTCATAGATTTTATAATATATAATTTGTTGTAACTATTTATATACTTTATAGCTGACTGAAAATATGTAAAATCTAAAAATGATTCATCTATTAATATAGTTGCATTTTTATCTATCCATTTTTTTAGAAGTGGATAGATATTATAAAACTCTCCATCAGGAGTAGATGGATTTACAAAAACAACCAATGAGTTCTCTTTTATCTCTTGATATATATTATCAAATCTATTTATATATTGAATATTGTATCCATTTAAAATGGCTGATTTCTTATATTCTAAATAGAGAGGTGCATATAATGAACACTCTGTTAACTCAAATTCTCTAAAGAGCGAATAGATAGCTGTTGATGCTCCATTAAATAGCTCTAGTTGATTAATATTTATATTATAATTTTTGGCAATAGCCTTTTTTAGATTATTATAATTTGGATAGGATAAAATATCTAAATTATTTAAATCTATATCTATTTTGGGTTTAATAAAATTGATATTAGATGATAAGTCTATTATTTCATCTTTTTTACATCTAATATCTTTGGCAAACTCTGTTATATCTCCACCATGTTTAAAATTCATAGATACTCCAATCGTCTCAAAAGTTCATCTCCATCACGATTAGATATAAAACGAGTAGTAGCATAATATAATAATGCATATTTGATATACTCTTCAAATAGTTGATACTCTATATCACTTTGATATGAAGTTAAAAGTATATCTACTTTTTGTCTATTTAATATATCTCCATCAAAACACCATCCAACCACAACTACAGCTAAATCAAAATGGAAATCTCCACAACAAGCATCACTAAAGTCAAATACACCACTTAGTTTATTATTTAAGAATTTACAATTATCTATAAATAGGTCTCCATGTATAATTCCATTATGATTGGGTTGTAATGATATTTTTTCAAAATGATTGAGTAAGCTTCTATTTTTAGTTAAACTTATAAGACTCTTTAACCTATCTCGCTCAAATAATCTTTTATTTTTTAGTTTAATATTTTTACTTTGATTATGAAATTTCTTTAAAAATAAAGCTATCTGTTCTATATCTTTGGATATTGGATTTGATATAATCTTTCCTTTGATTTGAGTATAAATAACTACTTGATGATTGTTTATTTGAAAATTATCTATTATTTGTGGTATGCATAGCTCTTTTAAACTATTAAGTAATCTTATCTCACTCTCTATAGTTATAAATGGTCTATTTAATTCAAAAAGTTTTAATACATATTTATCATCTAATAGATAAACAGATGCCATAACTCCATGAGTAGTTGGGATTAGTTTATAGGATTGATATTTTGTAGGTAGTTGTGATGAGGTTATAATATCTTTTACACCCATATTGCAATACCTAAAATTAGAATAATAGATATATCTAATCTCCATTGGAACGAAAGAGCTTTTAAAATATCCTCTTTTGTTATTTCTACTCTACCTTCTCCAAACCAAGCCTTTTTCTTAAGCTTTCCAAAATAAAAGGTATCTCCACCAAGTCTAATTCCAAGAGCTAAAGCCATAGCAGATATAGCCATTCCTGCATTTGGACTATCATGTTTTTTACCATATTTATAAAACTCCATCAAAGCCTTTTTGCTACCCATTAAAATAGCAATTAGAATAGCTGTAATTCTGGCAGGTATATAATTTAATATATCATCTATTATAGCAGAGACTTTACCAAATCTTTCATATCTCTCATTTCTATATCCTACCATTGAGTCTAGTGTATTTATTGCTTTATATATAAAAGCACCATCTATCCCAAATAAAATTAGATAAAATAGTGGTGCTATTACTCCATCATTTAGATTTTCAGCATAAGTCTCTATTGAGGCTTTGTTTATCTCTGATGGACTTAGATATTTGGTATCTCTACTAACTAGATATTTTATATGAGTAGGATTATCTATAATATCTTTGACTGAATTATAAAGCATTTTTGCAGATATAGTAGTAGATGCGACTATACTAAATAGTAGAATTTGGATATAGATATTGGGCATATAATCTATATATATTGTAATAGAGTGTATAAATAAAAAGGTTAAAGCTATAAGTGTAATACTCAAAAAAGCTCCTCTTTTTATATCATCTTTATAAAATTTCTCTTCAAACCATTTTATATACTCTCCCATATATACCACAGGGTGTTTTTGGGAGCTAAATTCACCAAAAATCTTGTCTATTAAATATGCAAATAGTGCTACCTCAACAAACATCTTCTATTATCCTTTTTATATTTAATCTATTTTTCATATCATACACAAAACTATCTATAGTTCTCTTTTTATACTCATTAAACTTATTATCATCAAAAATACCATGTACAAATGTCCCTAATATATTTTCTTTTTGATAATATAGTGGATATTTCTTGCTAACTCCATGATGTATCTCAAATCCTTTGACTCTCTTGCCAAATATCTGGTATTCTCCTCTTTTTACTATTTTTTCCTTTTGAAATATGATATTATCATCAATTAACCCTAAACCTTTAATTGATTTTTGAGATGACTCTATATTTTCATTATCAATTAGATTTTCAAACATCATTTCATATCCACCACATATACCCAATATCTCTATTTTGATAGTTTGTAGTTGCTCAAATAGTCCAATATCTTTAAGCCAAGCCAAATCTTGCATAACCAATTTTGAACCTGCTAAAATAATCTGCTCAAACTGTTCTAAATTTATATTACTTCTTATAAACTCTATAGATATATTATTATCAGATATAAGAGGTTCAAAATCATTATAGTTACTCATAGTAGGATATGCTATCACTCCTATCTTTTTAGCATTTGGACTATTTTGTTGTTTATAGTTTATAAGTGATTGAGAGTCTTCAAATCCTAGATTAAAAGGAATATATGGCAAAACACCCAAAACAGGGATACCAAACTCTTTTTCTATTATATGAATACCATTATCAAATAGAGTCAAATCACCTCTAAATTTATTGACTATAACCCCTATAACATTATCTCTAAGCTTTTTAGGTAGTAGATTATAAACTCCCCAAATAGAGGCAAATACTCCACCTTTTTCTATATCTGCTACTAATATAATTTTGGTATTAAACTCTGTAGCAATATATATATTAGATAGGTCTTTATCCATAAGATTAAGCTCTACTGGACTACCTGCACCTTCTGCTACTATACACTCATATTGGCTATCTAACTTTTCAAAGGAGGTTTTGACAATAGGTTTGAGTTCATCCAAATCTCTATAATATTGACGAACATCTTTAGTAGTAATGGTTTTGCCATTAATTATAAGTGAAGCTAAACTATTACGACCTGATTTAAGTAGTATTGGATTTAGATGATAAGTTGTAGGAATTCCCAAAACTTCAGCTTGGAAATATTGAGCTACAGCTATTTCACTACCATCATCAGCCACCATTGCATTATTGGATACATTTTGTGCTTTGAATGGGGCTACACTATAACCCAAATCTTGTATGATTTTGGCTATAATAAATGTGATAGTTGATTTACCTGCATCACTATTTGTGCCAAAAATGGAGATATTCTTCATAAATACCCTTGTTTTTAAAATTAAGATGATATTCTATCAATTATTTTTATAAAAAGAATTGTTATTGAAAGAGATTAGAAAGGATTATTGTTGAAAGAGGTTAAAGATTATGAGATTAAAGCTCTAAAGAAGCAGATATTTATTAGTAATCTCAAAGCATGGATTATTGGGATAATATTAGTGGCTGAAATATTGTTTATCGGAATATATTTTGGGAATATGGGACTCTTTGATGATGTAAGTACGGCAAAAACTAAAGTAGCAGTAATTAGATATAATAAACCAGTAACCGAAAAATTTACCACAACAGTTATGGAAAAGATGGACAAAATCCGTAAGAATAAGGTATATAAAGCTATACTATTTATTATGGGTTCGCCAGGTGGTTCGCCAACAGCTAGTGAAGAGCTTAGTGAATATCTAAAAGATTATCAAAAAGATTTAAATATTACTATGTATGTTGACTCTATTGCTGCTAGTGGGGGATACTATATCGCATCAGCTATTAAACCATTAATAGCTAACAAAAATGCAATTGTAGGCTCTATTGGTGTTATAATGCCTCACTATAATTTAGGTGAATTGGCTAAAAAAGTAGGTGTAGAAGAGGATTACATGGCTGCTGGTAAGTTTAAAAAGCCCATATCCTTATTAGCAAAGATAGATGATGAAAACAGAGAGTATATGACCAAAAATCTACTCAAACCAACTTATAACAATTTTATAAATGATGTAGCAATAAACCGTGGATTAGAGGTAAAACAGCTTAAACCATTCACTGAGGGTAAAATATTTATAGCAAATATGCCTGAAATTCAAGGTATCTTGGTTGATAAAATCTCATCTTTGTATAAAGTTAAAAATATGATTAAAAAAAGTTTAAATAGTAAAGATGTTGATTTTGTAACTATAGAGTTAGAGGAGAAACCATCTTTTTTACCACAAGTTAAAGTTGACTTGGGATTAAAGGAGATTTTTAATACTATTCAACTTCAATAATGTTATTTTAATCTCTGTGTTAATCCTAACTTAACCTCATATACCTCATCACATATAGAGGCTAATTTCTGTCCGATAATACCTGTGAGGTCAATAAATTTTCTACTCTCTTTATCTATAGGGATTATACCCTCATTTAGATTATTAAGTACAAAAATTATATTGGCATCTATTTTACTTAGTTTTTCTATATCTCTTATAAGTTCATGCTCTGTTTTCTCTATGGAGTTAAGTATCCACATAGAGATACAATCTATTAAATATGTTTTGCCACTCTTTATATGTTTTGCTAAGTTTTGAGTCTCTTCTATAGTGATGAATTTATTTTCTCTCTCTATTTTATGTTTAGAAATTCTATTTATCATCTCATTATCATGATAATTACTATTATAAGTTGCTATATAATAGGGTTTTGAACTATTTGATAACTCTAATGCTCTCTGTTGAGATAGTCGGCTTTTACCTGATTTTTGTCCACCATAGTATAATATTTTTAACATAGTTATCTTTTCTTACCTTTATATCTTCGTTTTCTTTTTAGTTTTATATTTGTATTATAAGTAGTAATAAGAAATTCTCCCATAATTACAAGAGTTACTCCACCTTTATCTAATATTTTTAATATAGTAGAGCGAGATTTATTTAAGTTTCTAATATGTAAAAGATTTCCTATCATTTTTGCTTTTTTATTATGTTCATCTAATTTAATTAAAATTTTTTGACATTTTTTTTTATTTAAAATCACTTTATCTTTTTTAACAATACCATATATTAAAACTATATCCAATAACTCTTTGTGAATACCTCTTTGAGACATTGTCTCTTTGATATGCCTTGTTAGTTTTACCATTATTTAGTATTCCATTTAATTTTTGAAAATAGTATCTAAATATACTTTAACTTAAAAATGTTTCAATTTTATTAGTAATAGTTTTCTTGTCAAGTCCATTTAATATACCATAAGCCAAAGCTCCACCTGCACCCACACCTTCTTTTGCTTCACCTTCATCATATAGTTTGAGAGCAGGATGTTGGCTTAATGTGAAATCAAAATCAACAAAATATGAGTTGATAGGGAAATCTAACATATTTAATAATGCCTTTATATCACTATTTTTATCTTGGGCTACCCATTTTGTAGTACATAGTGCTAGATTTGAACTCTCTATTTTACCACCCATATATTTTAATATACTATTTACAATTAGAAGTACTCCTGCCATTTGTGTACCACCTGCTAATATAATTTTTATACGATTATTTAAGCCCAAAATAAACCCTGCATTAAAAATTAGCATATTATCAGCTACAGAGCCTAATATATCAAACAAATTATCTTTATCTTTAATATTCTCTAATGCTTTTTTGATAGTCTCTTCTCTAACACTATTTGGAACATTTTTAAAACTACTACTGAAAAACTCTTTTGCATCATATCCCAAAGCTAGAGCAGTTGTATTAGCTGTTGTTGTTCCACTAGGAACTGACTCTCCTAATATGATGTAATCATTTTCACACTCATATTCTCTTCCAAATGCTACACCTTTTTGAAATATTGCTTCTGCATCAATATTTGCTCCAATATCAATAGAGCCACTAGGCTTTATATTAAAATTATGTTGAGTAAAGTAATCTAATTTTGGAGATACTTCTAATCCTAAATTTAGTAGTTCTATTGAATTAAAGGGTTTAAGTAGATGAACCCCTCTTGTCATAAGTGCAGGAGTGGGTACACCTTTTGGAGTTTGAGCTATATTTTCAATACATCTTACTTCTCCTGTGCATACAAATTCACTATCAAGTGTAGGTGTGAGATGAATTAATCCAGCAATTCCTGCTTGTGTTATTCCTTCTATATTTATAGTTTTGGTATTGCTTAATGCTAACATAAAAGTTGCTTGTTTACCTCTCAAAGATTCTATAAAATCTATATTTCCTGTAATTGTTTTTATCATATTTTTATCCTTTTTTATTTAAAAATTTTTTTAGTGATTTCTTGGCTTTATAATCTAATTTATAATTTATAAAACTTAGATACCATAATAGTTGCTTGGTAGTAATATCTCTTTTGTTAGCTTCTTTTTTCAATATGTATTGAGGTATCTTAATAGTTTTTTTTAAAAACCTCTTTTCAATATTTTTTATATAATTGCTATGAGAGTTATAACATAATCTAGCAAAAACAAAAGGCAGTGAAGTCTCTTCATACCATTGTGTAGCTAAATCAATTCCTTCTCCACCATTTAGATAATATTTTAGGGCTTTATCTCCTATGATTACTTCTCCTTTGAGATTAAGTATAGATGCTAATCTATTGGAGGTAGCTGATTCTATATCTTTTTTGTTATCTCCTTTTATTACAAATACACTATATACTGCCTTATTAGTAATAATACCCAAATTGCTACATTTATACTTTGATGATTCTATACTAGATATAAATCCAGCATTAATATGGCGAGTTTTCAAAGCTCTGTTGATTTTGCTTGGTACATCTCTTTTATAATTAAATGCCATTTTGGTAGCAGAGTGGTTGATATATTGTTTTAGAAACACTTGAAATGGTAGTAAATTTAGATAACTTATAGAGCCAAATATCACAATAGTTCACCTATAGATTGGATTTAAGCGTAATTATATCAAACAACTTTTATAATCGAACAATTTTTTATAAAGTGAGTGAAATTATGGTAAAAATAGAATTTTTAGGACCTATATCACGAGAGCCATTAGAGATAGAGGCTAATAGTTTAGAAGATATAGCAAAAGCTTTGCAAGAGATAAATGAAATTAGTGGTTGGTTAGATAAGTGTGCAGTAGCCATTAATGACAATATGACAAATGATTTATCTACAAAATTAAAGAGTGGAGATAGAGTTTCTATATTGCCACCTGTATGTGGGGGTTGATATGGAGTTATATCAAGGTTCATTAAATGTTAAAGAGATATTTGGTAGATGGTTAGATGAAGAGAGTAAGTCTAATTATGGTGCATATATCCCTTTTATAGGAACAGTTCGGGCAGAAGAGAGTATAGAAGCTTTGAGTTTTGATATATATGAGCCAATTTTACAGCATTGGTTTAATGGTTGGGTAGAAAAAGCAAAATCAAAAGGTGCAAAAGTGAAGATGGCTCATGCTATAGGTGATGTACCTATACATACATCATCATATATATCTGCCGTTTTTTCTCCTAAACGCAGAGTAGCATTAGAACTTATAGATGAGTTTGTAGAGGATTTTAAAGCTAATGCACCTATATGGAAATATGATATAATAGATAGTAAAAGAGTTTATGCAGAGGATAGAAGTAAACCTATGAGTGGTAGTGGAATATTAGCAAAAAGGGAAGATATATAATGGCATTTTTACATTTTGATAATTCTATAGAGATTATGAATGATATTAAGATAAAAAATTATAAAAAGAGTAAACGATATTTAGCAGATAGTTTGGGGTTTGTATTGGCACAAGATATTATAGCAGACCATAATTCACCAGATTTTCCTACTTCAGCAATGGATGGATATGCTCTCAAACATAAAGATTTAGAATTTGGACGATTAAAAATTTCTAGTATTAATCCTGCAGGAAGTGAACTGCATGATGAGGTTAGAGATGGATATTGTATTAAAACTTTTACAGGTTCACTTATGCCTCAAGGAGCAGATACACTTATTCCTATAGAGAATGTGACTGTAGATGGTGATGAGATTATCATAAATGAAGTTGTTCCTTTTGGCTTTTCTGTTAGAGCTATTGGAGAGAACTACTCAAAAGGGCAAAAGCTTATAATTGAGGGTACAAAAATAAATTTTTCTCATATTGGAGTAATGGCTAGTTTGAATATTGTTTCACCTTTGGTCTATGAAAAACCAAAAGTATCCATACTCTCAACAGGAAGTGAACTTTTGGAGTTAGGTCAAATTCAAACTAATAGTGCTCAAATTCGTAGTAGCAATAATTATATCTTAGAAGCTATTGTAAAAAAATATGATGGAGAACCACTACAGTTAGGTTGTATTAGTGATGACAAAGATAGTATCTTGAATAGTGTTAAAGAGGCTTTAGCTCAAAGTGATATAGTCGTGACTACAGGTGGGGTTAGTGTAGGTGACTTTGATTTTGTCAAAGATGTAATTGTAGAGCTTGGTTGTGATATTTTATTTAAAGGGGTTAGAGTTAAACCTGGACAACATATTATGGTGGCACAAAAAGATGATAAGTTTATGATTGGATTACCTGGGTTTGCATACTCTTCAACTGTGACAGCACTATTATATTTAGTCCCTTTGATAGCCAAATTGCAAAAGGGGAAATGTAGTTTAAAATTAGTAAATGCAACTCTTAAAGAGCCATTTATAAAAAGACAAAAAAAAGCAGAATTTACAGCTTGTCATATCTCTATAAAAGATGGTGAATACTTTGTTGATTTCCAAGGGAAAAAAAGTGGTACTAGTGCTATTTTGACTAATATGTTGGGTTCAACTGCTTTACTTGTTACTTCTGAGGAAGATAACTCTAAAGTTGTAGGGGATAAAGTTCAGATTATATTATTAGATTAATATCTCAAACCATACTATTTATTTTTGAATTAAGTAATAAATATCTCAATTTGTAATATAATTCAAAAAAAAGAGTTAATAATGTATGAATTAAAATCTATAATAAAAAAAATAAAAAAAATACTTGCCAAAGAGAATAGAGGAGGTAAGATATTTGATAAAGATGTAGCTAAAGCTTTAGATATACCACAAACTACTTTTGCTACAATGAAAAAGAGAAACTCTATACCTTTTAAAGAGATATTGCAATATTGTGCCAAGAATAGATTAAGTATTAATTGGCTTTTTTTTGACCAAGCAGTTGATATGTTGGCTATAGAGACAGAAAAATATTTTCAAGTGAGATATTTTGCTGATATTCGTGCGAGTGCAGGTGGTGGTGCAGATGTTTTCAATGAAAATTATGAGATTTTATCTATAGATAAAACTCTTATGGATAACATAGTTCCTTTTTCAGATAAAGAGATTGAGGCAATTAATGTTGATGGTGATTCTATGGAACCTACACTTCAAAATGGTTCTATAGTTTTTATAGATAGAACTCAAACTAATATAAAGAAAGATGGTATATATATAGCATCTACTAATGCAGGTTTATTTATCAAACGAATAAGACAAAGAGTTGATGGAAATGTAGAACTTATATCTGATAATAAACTCTATTCTGCTGAGATAATGTCACCTGAAGAGATTAATATTGTAGGAAGAGTTATAGGAAATATAGAAAGTTTATAAGAGATAGGAGAGAAAAATAATGTCACATAAAGAAGTTAAAAAAAATAATATTATAGTTATAGGATTTATGGGAGTAGGTAAAGGCACTACTGCTAGAGCTTACTCTAAAAAATATGCTCGTTTTAATATAGATACTGATGATTTAATAGAATCGAAAGAGAAAATGAAAATCAAAGATATATTTAAAGAGCATGGAGAAAAACAGTTTCGTTTATTAGAACAAGAGTGTGCAAATTGGATTGAAAAATCAGTAGAAAATTCTCTTATCTCATGTGGAGGAGGTTTTTATAAAGTAAATAATTTAAAAAAATTAGGTACAGTTGTATTATTAGAGGCTTCTTATGAATGGATTTATAATAGATTATTAACTGCCTCTAATTCCAAAGCTAAGTTAAAAAAGAGACCACTCTTTTCTGAACCACAAAAAGCAAAACAACTTTATAAAGAGAGAGAAAAAGCTTATACAAAAATTGCTGATATAATTATTAATGTAGAAAAAAAAGAGTTAACGGAAATAATTGAAGAAATTCATAAAAAAATATATTTATAGTAAGTAAAAGAATAAAAATGTAAAAAAAAGTAAAAAAAATAATTTTTTTTGTAAAATTCCTTGACAATAAAGAAAAAACCCCCTATAATACGCCCCACAAACAAATTGGACATCTAAAGTTTAGAAATTTTAATTAAGAAGTTTGTAGAAAATGATCTTTAACAACCAAATATA
>Ga0256914_1002531_pt1 | contig 15148 bp, 15 predicted proteins | sample HulkmetaG_FD_191571 | JGI IMG/M metagenome (GOLD analysis project Ga0256914, IMG submission 191571) | Hydrothermal chimney microbial communities from Main Endeavour vent field at the Juan de Fuca Ridge, Pacific Ocean - Hulk | ecosystem: Environmental > Aquatic > Marine > Hydrothermal vents ... | reverse complement strand
AAATTCATCTCCCACCTCCCTTTAGAAAGTTTATAGGGTTTGGGAAAATTAGAAGAGATCGAGGAAGGTTAAATAGAGGAAATAGAGTAGTTTAGTTAATGAAGGGCCGTATTTAGTTGTCGTGCGATCTTGAAATATCGCTATTTATAAACCCTCTCTTTAATATAATGCAAAGCATATACCAATTATGACCATCAAAAATCATCACAAAAATTGTAAATTTTTACTGATTAGTTCAAAAAATATCAAAAATTTTTGGTACAGGAAAAAGTTTTCTCAGAATAGGAAAAATTTTTCTTATTTTAAGAAATTTTTTCCATTTATTGGAAATAAATTTCTCATTATAGGAAAAGTTTTTCTCAATTTAAGAAAAAGTTTTCCTATTAAGAACTAAAGGCCTCGTTAAGCAAAATGATAACTTCTTATTTTCTTGGTGAAGTGATTTCGTCGATGGCCTTACCCAGTTCACGCCAGGCCCGACCAAAGGCCTCCAGATCCCCTTGACGCAAGGCCTCTTCTGCTCGGCGATATATCTCAAGTATTTCTTTAAGACCGGAGGGCCCGGTGATCTTGGGCTTAGACACCTTTGGAAGGACTTCCTCTATGGCCTCACCAAAGATGGCCTCAAGGGCCTGTTCTAGGGTACGTCCCATGCGGATCTCGTTTTCATAGGCCACGATGACGCGTTTTAATTCAGGAATTTGCCCGCTTTCCGCCTTAAGATAAAGAGGTTGCACATAGAGGAGATTACCCTCAATGGGGATGATCAAAAGGGTACCCAGGATGACCCGGCTTCCCCGCTGGTCCCATAAGGAGAGTTGGCGCGAGATCTCTGGGTCTTGGTTAATCCGGCTCTCGATCTGTTGCGGACCGTAGACCAGTTTCTGTTTGGGAAAGCGGTAAACCAACATCTGGCCATAGTGTTCTGGATCACACCGCACACACATCCAGGCCGCTAAGTTGTGCTTACGAGCGGGATTAAAAGGAATCATCAAGATGAACTCAGCCTTCTTTTCTCCAGGAAGCTTCATGATCGTGTAATAAGGGCGCATATAGCGCTTTTCGTTTTTAAGACTCCTAGGAATCTCCCAAAGGTCTTCCTGGTTATAAAAGACCCGGGGGTTACGCATGTGATAAGCACCAAAGAGTTGGGCCTGGAGAAAAAAGAGAGTGTGCGGATAACGGATATGTCGTCTCAAATCAAGACGCATCTCGCTTAGAGGATGAAACATCCCGGGAAAGATCTTTTCGTAGACCCGAATGATCGGATCCTTGGGATCTTTGAGATAAAAACTCACCGTTCCATCATAGGCATCCACTACAGCCAAAACCGAGTTGCGAATGTAATTACCCACCCCACTCACCCGTCGAGAATAGGGATAGCGATCCGAGGTGGTATAAGCATCTACCAACCAATAGAGACGACCATCTTGGCCGATCACCAGGTAGGGATCGCGATCAACGTGTAAAAAGGGGACCAACCGGCGCACCCGGTCTCTTATCGAACGATAATAAAGGACCTTACTTTGGCTGGTAATATCTCCAGAAAGCAAGATCTTACTCGAACCAAAGCGCAGACTAAAAAGGAGCCGTCGAAAAAGACCCCCTACCCTTACTCCGGTCTTCCCCTGATAATTAGTGTAGACATTGCTCTCCCCCGCTGGGTAATCAAATTCTTTGGCCTTGGTATCAACCAGCACATATTCGTTGGCCAACTCCCCGAAATAAATCTCCGGTCTGGTGACCTTGATGTCGCATTTCGAGACCGGAGGGATGTCTTTAATGAGAAGTTTAGGAAGCCCCTCCTCGGTCACTTCATTGACCACCCCTAAGGTCAAACCATAACCGTGAGTATAGATTAAATGTTCATTGATCCAGGAACGACTTGGCAGATCATCATAGGAAAGCTCTCGGGCTGAGAGCATTATCTGACGCAACTCACCATTTATGAGATAGCGGTCATTATCCACTGAAACAAATTTGTAATAAGTGCGTATCTCTTGGATCTGACTGTAGGTCTCAAGTAAGGGCTGATGATCCCAGAGGCGGATGTTCTTGATGGTCGTGTTATTTCGGGCCAAGATCTCCCGATTAAGCCTTGGGCCGAATTTGAATTCTTTTTCATCCACGGCGTTTAAGCCAAAGGCCCGACGCGTGGCCTCAATCTCATAGGCCAGGTACTTCTTTTCTCTCTCAAGCTCATTCGGCTGGACCACATAGCGATGGACCAACCCAGGAAGGAGCTGAAGGCCAACAAAATAAAGAAGGGCATAGGCTATAAGCAGGCCGAAGAGTATCTCCTTCTTGGGCCGCATGACGAAGACAGCGGAAAGGACTGCCGCGACCAGGGAAAGGAGGGCCAAGGCCGAAAGCACCGGCAGGACCACCTTGGCCTCGGTAAATCCAGCCCCAAAGACCACCCCTCGTTCGTCAAAGAGGAGATCCGCCCGGTCAAGCCAAAGGTCAAAGGCAAGTCGTAAGAAGAAAAGAGCAGCCATCAGGGCCACGTAGCGTCTAAAAGGCGTGCTCAGCCGAAGCTTCCAGCCCCCATAGGTCTCAAAATGGCCAAGCACGGTGAAGAGAAAAAAGCCCAAACCAGCACAGACCACCCAGAGCCCAAAGGTATAGTCGACCAAATATCTCAAAAAGGGCAGACGAAAGACAAAAAAGGAGAGATCTAGGTGAAGTAAGGGATCGGTCTGGCCAAAGGGCTGAGAATAGAAGAAGAGCAGGGCATCTTCCCAAAATCCCGCTGCCGAGAGCCCGAAACCCAAGGCCAAAAAGAAGGCAAGGAGCTTAAGCAAAATACGAAACTTATTGCTCAGCCACTCCCGTAAACGGGGATCAAGGATGTTAGACCAGACGGCATTTTTAGAGGCGCTACGGTGGACCAGGAGGCCGTTTAGATAAAAGAGCCCACCAGCCAAGGCCCCGGCGGCAATGATCAAGATGGCTTGAACCCAAAACTTGATCAGAAAGACCTTAGTAAATCCTAGGTCTTTAAACCAAAGATAATCCGTATAGTAGGAAACGAACGGATTCCCCACCAAGGCCAAGAGAATGAGCAAGGCTATTAATAAAAAAATGAGACGACTAAGCATAATCTTCTAAATAAAAGGCCCCTTCTTTATTCTTTGGCCAGGTTTAAGAGTGAACCGGCCAAAATAATCTCTCGGTCCCTTTCGGTGAGATCCAGCCGACCCTTGATGTATCCTTTACCCACGATCTCAATCTCTATCTCCTTCGCTCCAGAAGAAAGGACTTCTCTCACCCTTCGGAAGATCAATTCATCTCCTGGCTCCAGTTTCTCATAGTCTGCTGGATCAGCAAAGGTCACCGGTAAAATGCCAAAGTTTATCAGGTTGGCCTTGTGGATACGAGCAAAGCTCTTGGCCAACTTGGCCCGGACACCGAGATATCGCGGGGCCAGAGCGGCGTGTTCCCGCGAAGAACCTTGGCCGTAATTTTCCCCGCCGACAATAACCACCGCCTGGCCTTTTTCTTTAAGGGCCAAGGCCTTCTTGGAAAATTCAGGATCAATGGCGGAAAATACGTATTCGCTAATGGCCGGTAGATTGCTCCTTAGGGGAAGGATCTTGGCCCCAGCTGGCATAATGTGATCGGTGGTGATGTTATCCCCCACTTTGAGTAATACCTGGCCCTTGAGCTCTTCAGGCATGGATTCAAACCGAGGGAGGGGCACAATGTTAGGTCCGCGGATAATTTCTACTTTTTGAGCCTGTTCTTCGGGAAGCGGCGGCAGGAGGAGAGAATCATTTATGATGAACTTTTCGGGTAGCTTGATCTCTGGGTAGGCCCCAAGTTTTCGTGGATCAGCGATGTGGCCAGCCAGGGCCGAGGCCACCGCTACCTCCGGGCTTACCAGATAGACCTGGTCGTCTTTGGTCCCAGAACGACCAGGAAAATTACGGGTAAAGGTGCGTAGAGAAATAGTCCCGGTGGCCGGGGCCTGACCCATGCCAATACACCCAAGGCAGCCACACTGATGAATCCTTCCCCCAGCGTGGATGATCTCTTTCAAAGCCCCTAGGGCATCGAGGTTTTCAAGCACTTGAAGGGAACCAGGATTGATTTCAAAAGAGACCTCGGGATGGACCTTTCGCCCCTTCAAAGTCTCCGCCACGATCAAAAGATCGCGCAGAGAAGAATTAGCACAAGAACCGACGATCACTTGGGCCACGGGTCGGCCTTCAAGTTCAGCTACAGGTTTGACGTTATCCGGAGAAGAAGGACAGGCGGCCAGAGGTTCAAGACTCCCCAAGTCAAGCTCAATAATCTCGTCATATCGGGCGTCTTCATCAGGCAGGAGTTCTTGCCATTCTTCCTCTCGTCCTTGGGCCCTTAACCAGGCCCTAGTCACTTCGTCAGAAGGGAAGACACTGGTGGTGGCCCCCATCTCCGTGCCCAGGTTGGCGATAGTCGCCCGGTCAGGCACCGAGAGGTCTTTCACTCCCGGGCCAAAATATTCGAGGATCTTCCCCAGAGCACCTTTGACGGTAAGTTTTCTAAGCATCCAAAGGGCCACGTCTCGGGCCGAGACCCAAGGAGGAAGCGAGCCAAAGAGACGTACACCCACGATCTTGGGCATAAGGAGATGAAATGGTTTGCCGGCCATAGCCATGGCCACATCAAGCCCACCGGCCCCGATGGCCAGCATCCCACAACCCCCAGCCGTTGGGGTATGGCTATCCGAACCAAGGAGGGTCTTTCCCGGGCGGGCAAATCGTTCCAGGTGGAGTTGATGACAAATCCCATTCCCCGGACGAGAAAACCAAAGACCATAACGGGCGGCTATGCTCTGGAGAAAACGGTGATCATCGGCGTTTCGAAAATCGGTCTGCAAGAGATTATGGTCTACATAGGAGACCGAAAGCTCGGTCTTGACCCGCGGGATACCGATGGTCTCAAATTCAAGATAAGCCATGGTCCCGGTGGCATCTTGAGTAAGGGTCTGGTCGATGCGAATAGCAATAGGAGTGCCTCGGCAAAGCCTTCCCGAGACAAGATGACTCTCAATCAGCTTTTCCGCCACAGTAAGACCCATGAGAAACCTCCTTGTCTAGTCTGGGAGGAGCCCAAAGGGCTCGGGAAATTTTTCTTTCATCACAACCAAAAGTTCAGAGATAGCTGGACGCAAAGGATGGTCTTCTAAGGCCAGAAAGCGGGTAAAAAGGGTCATATAGGAGATAAGAGGGGCCAGGAGAAATCCCCGCCTCGCCACCGCCTGAGGTAAGAGGAGCCTTTTTAAGGGTTCAGGAAAGGCCTCCAAAGAGGCTAAATATCGGTCGGCTATCTCCCCCACCTCTTTGGGGACCTCAAGGGACAAGATCCAATCCTCAACGACCTTTTGACCTAAGAGGGGGCGAAAACCAAGTTCAAAGAGTTCAACTAAATCACCTTCGGCCAAGAGAAAAGAACTCAAGACATAATAATGACGCATGCGAACAGGGAGCTCTAGGGCCAAGGTCTCTTCCGCCGAAAGGGCCCGGTAAGAAATACCGAGGGGGGGAAGGATACCGTGTTTGGGCCAGAGATCTTCAAAAAAAGGTTTGTATTGCTCACAAAGAAAGATGAGCAAGGCCTTAACCACTTTTTGCTCTTTGTATTCACGATAAAACTCTCGAAAGGCTGCCAAAGAACCGGAGATGATATAACGTCGGCGTTCGAGTTTATCGATATTGAGAGAAGTTGGCTGCTGCTCTAGGAGTTTGACCACCGGGGTCTCACTATCAACCGAAAGCTCAAGGACCAGAGCCACGGTGTGCAGACGTTCTTCTTCTGAAAGCCCCCCTCCGGCCTTCTCGGACAAGAGAGAAATTTTCTCTTCCAAGGCCAGACCAAAGGGGGCCTCGTCTACCAAACGAATTTCCGGCTGTCTGAACCTTACCTTAACCACGGCTCTTAGGGTTATCAGATTTAGGGGACCTAAGCAATCTCTAAGGAAGCGATTTCCGTGCTTGAAGGCCGCTTGACTCTTAAGAAGACTTTCTTTACCCCACGGGCCTTGGGGGCATAACGCACAAGGAGTTTGGCCGCGGTCTTTAAGTCCTTCTCGGTGGGTTCACCGAGTAGAAGTCCGGTTGGCCCGGGAAGGTCCTGTATCTTAATAATGGTGTCTTCCTCTTTGGCCAAGGTCATAAGCTTTTTGTTTTCAAGCTCAGTGCGTCCAAGGATCAACCAACTGTTTTCCAGAGGAAAATGCCGGCCAAAGGTAAGAAGCTCGGCTTCCCGGGGGGTGAACTCCCCTTTCCAGTCTAAAAATTTTTTAAAACGCTGGGCCAGATTGGGATCGGTAAGCAGACACCCCCCGGCTGGGGAAGGGATCTCTTTCAGGTCAAACTCCTTGGCCAAGGCAAGCTGCCGCTTGCGCCCACGACCAGACAAAGAAAAGAGCTTCTCTCGATCCACCAGGCCTTGTTTCTCGGGTTCAGACATCCAGAGCTTCTTGGCCGAAAGGGGCCTCAAGACCAGGTCTGTCACTCCAGCCTCTTTCTCGATGTGACGCAAGGTATTGCGCTGCTGGGTCATGGGACGCTGGCCCACTACCTCGCCGGTGGCCAAAAAATCCGCCTGAAACACGGGAAGGAGCTCCTTGGCCCTCTTGAGCATCAAGATGCGACAGTCGATACAGGGATTAAAGGCGCGGCCATAGCCGTGACCAGGTGCGGCGAGCATTTTTAGAAAATCTTCGGTAAGGTCAACCACCGCCCCGGGAAAGCCAAACTTTTCCGAGACCCAACGGGCAAATTCTTCCTCACAGCCCTTCCAGTGCCAGCCAAAAAAGGGCGTGATAAACCGTAGAGCCACCACCTCCACACCCTGGGACTGAAGGACCTTTCCGGCAAGGATGCTATCCAGGCCTTCGGAGAAGAGGAGGAGGGCACGTGGTCTCTTCATCTCATCCCCAACATCTTGGCCGCCAGTTCACGAGCCTCCTTCTCTCCCAACATTCGGGCTATCTCCTCCACCCGTTCCTCTGGAGAAAGGGCCTTGATCTTGGTGCGGGCCTCTTCGGCATCGCTTTCCTTCTCCACCACAAAGTGGTGGTCAGCCAAGGCGGCGATCTGCGGGAGATGGGTGACGCAGATGACCTGCTGGTGTCTGGAAAGCTCCTTTAACATGGCCCCGACCTTGGCCGCAGTAAGGCCTCCGATGCCGGCATCCACCTCATCAAAGATCAAGACTTGGGTCTTCTGATCTTCAGAAAGGGCGGTCTTTAGAGAGAGAAAAATCCGGGAGAGCTCACCACCTGAGGCCACCTTAGTAAGAGGCCTTGGCTCGGCCTTGGGATTGGTGGCCACCAAGAACTCCACCCGATCAAGCCCCCAGGGGCCTAAGGCCGCAGCCCCGGCCTTCTCGCTCTTTACTTCCACCACAAAACAAGCCTCAGCCATACCGAGGGCTGCTAGACGCTCCATGACTGCCTGGGAAAGACGCCTCCCCGCCTCCTTGCGCTTCACGGAAAGCTCCTTGGCCAGAGAAAGGGCCTTTTCCTCCCTTTCTTTCAAAGTGAACCCAAGCTCTCTCAAGCCCTCTTCGCCAAGCTCAAGCTGCTGGTATTCTTCTTTCAAGACCTCAAGTTGGGTCAGGACCTCTTCCAAGGTTTGACCGTATTTGCGCTTAAGGCGATTGAGCTTATCCAGGCGCTCTTCGATCTCCTCAAGCCGGCCCTCATCGGCGGAAAGCCCGCCTAAATGATCGCGAAGGGAAAAAAGCGTATCTTCGAGTTCGTAAAAAAGGCCTTCCAGACGTTCAACCAAGGGATCCAGACGATGATCAAACTCAGCGGCGGAAGAAAGGTTTTTTTTCGCCCGCGAGGTGGCGGAAACACTACTTTCTAAGTCTTCCACCGCCTGGCCAAGGAGTTCCTGAAGCCTGGCCATGTTTCTCAGTACTTCGCGTTCTTCAGAAAGGGCTTTATCCTCTCCTGGCACCGGGGCCACGGCCTCGATCTCTTCAATCTGAAACCTTAAGAAATCTCTTTCTTTCTCGAGTCGGCCAAGTTTTTCCGCCAAGGCCTGATATTCTTGTAAGACTTGCCGATAGGCCTTAAAGGCTTCTTGGTAGCGAGCAAGAAGCCCTCCTACACCGGCAAACTGGTCAAGGAGCCTTAAACGATCTTCCGGGTTGGCTAGGAGCTGATGCTCGTGCTGACTGGCCAAAAGGATAAGGCCTTCGGTAAGGCGTGAAAGCATCTGAAGGGTGGCTGGTGAGCCGTTAATATAGACTCGACCTTTGGTCTTAGTGATTACCCGCCTAAGGAGGACCTCTTCCACAGGCTCATAGCCCATCTCTGAAAGGCGCCTGGCCAGCACCTCTCCCCCGACAATCACGGCCTCAACTACCGCCTCCTCTGCCCCAAGCCGGATGAGATGCGGCCCACCTCTTGCCCCAAGGAGGAGGCTTAGCCCCTGCATCAAGAGGGACTTCCCCGCCCCGGTCTCGCCGGTGAGCACGGTAAACCCCGGGGCCAAGATCAAATGAGCCTCGGGGATGAGGACAAAGTCTTTAAACCGCAATTCCAAAAGCATCCTTTTTATAAGACCAAGTCTCCGAGGAGCTTTCAACCGGATAAAAATTGGTTTGCCTTTCTAAATAATCTGTGGTTTTAGTTGGTAAGCCCTATGAAGATTGCCCTTTGCGGTAAAGGTGGAGTAGGCAAATCCACTCTGGCGGTACTTCTTAGTGAGGCCTTACTGGCCAAAGGCTACGAAGTACTGGCCATAGATGCTGACCCAAGTCCTCACCTAGCCAGGCTCTTCGGTTTTGAAGAGGCAGAAAAGGTCATCCCTATCGCCGAAATGAGGGACCTTTTGGCCGAACGTTCCCAAAAAGACGGGCCATTTTATTGTCTGAACCCAAAGGTAGACGATCTCCCTGAAAGGTTCATGTTACGCCGAGGGCCGCTCCGGCTAATGGTCCTGGGGGCCATCAGGGAGGCTGGGGTAGGCTGCGCCTGTCCAGAACAAACGGTCCTCAGGCGGCTCTTGGCTCTGCTCCTCCTTCGGGCCAAAGAGGCGGTGATCATAGACATGGAAGCCGGGGTAGAACACTTTGGCCGAGGGACGGTGGTAGGGGTGGATTTTCTGTTGGTCGTGGTCCAACCCTATCGGGGAAGCATTGAGACCACCAAGCGTATCAAGGTCTTGGCGGATCAGCTCGGGCTTAAAAACGTCTTTTTGGTAGGAAACACCCTCAGGCCAGGAGATCAGGCCTTTTTAGAAAGAGAACTCGGAGGAAAATTATTGGCCGCCTTTCCCTTTGACGAGGCCTTATGGCAAACCGAACGAGAAGGAAGCCCTTTAAGTCAGGTGGCCAGTCCTCTCCATGAAATAGCCCGGGATCTTATTTCAAAGCTGGAGGGACTCAAAGGACGTGAAACTTAAAGACGTTCAAAGTCTTCCTGACCATCGCCAGATCGAGATCGACAAGGTAGGCATCAAAGGCATTCGCTATCCGATCTCTGTCCTTGATCGAAGCAAGGGCGTCCAACACACCGTGGCTTCCATTAATATGTACGTAGATCTCCCCCATCAGTTCAAAGGTACCCATATGAGCCGTTTCGTGGAGATTCTCAATGAATATCGTCACGAAATCCACATCAAAAAGATCCCTTGTATCTTAGACGAAATGCGCAAACGCCTTTCGGCCAAGGTGGCCCACTTAGAGATCGAATTCCCCTTTTTTATGACCAAAAAGGCCCCGGTCTCCGGGGAGGAAGCCATCATGGAATATGGCTGTAAGATCTACGGGGCCAAGGGCGATGATTTTAAAGATTTGGTCCTAGAAGTTCATGTCCCGGTGATGACCGTCTGTCCGTGTTCGCGAGAGATAAGTGAGCGTGGGGCCCATAACCAACGCGGTTTGGTCAGGGTCCAGGTCCGGTTCAAAAGATTCGTCTGGATCGAAGAATTGATCCAATTGGTGGAGTCTTGTGCCTCAAGCCCAATTTATCCCCTTCTTAAACGGCCAGACGAAAAATTTGTCACCGAATGGGCCTATGATCACCCCATGTTTGTGGAAGATATTGTGCGGGAGGTATGTCGTAAACTTCTAGAACATCCAGAAATCACTTGGTTTGCTATTGAGGCCGAAAATTTTGAATCGATTCACGCCCACAATGCCTACGCCTTCATAGAGCGTCGGAAAAATTAGGCTGACTCTGTTTGTTCCTCCTCGAGTTCGATCTCCATTTCAAAGAAACTTTCTCCGCAATCGTAACATTTCACATCAAGGGTATTATTCAGGAGGGAGACATATATTTCATCACACCCACACTTGCACGGTCCTTGGACCTGTTCTTCCACAATCTGTTTGATCTGGTCGTGAATCTCCGTGGGTATGTCAGGGTCAAAAAATATCTTCACCGCTAACCTCCTCTTTTAGACGCGTGCGCATGATAACAACCGGTTCCTATATTGTAAAGCCAATCAAGGTCTAAATTAAGGGTTTTTGGTCAAAAATTTTAACTCTTTTGGGGACTGATACCCTCGCCAAAAACGGAGCACTCTGGCCACAAAGGAGCGGGTTTCAGGGATAGGAGGGAGACCTCGGGCTTCGATTACCCTTTTAGGCCCGGCGTTATAAGCGGCCAGGGCCAAGATAAGGTCCTGAAAATAGTCCAAGAGGTCACGCAAATAGGCCGCGGCAGCCATAAGGTTTTCTTCTGGATTAAAGGGATCTCGAACTCCGTATAGGCGGGCTGTTTCTGGCATGAGCTGCATAAGCCCCAAGGCCCCTTTAGGAGAGATAGCCTGTGGATCAAAGGCCGACTCCGCCCGAGCAATGGCCTTGAGCAACCGGGGATCTAGACCAAAACGATGCCCTACCTGATAAAAGAGATCTTCGGTCACCCTGGCTCTGGAAAACCGAGAAAAATGATAACGTTTCCAGTGATCACCCAAGGGGGTATCGGTGATATGGATCACCCCTTGAGCATCACGATAATAATACAACTCAGCAAAGGTGGCCTGGGAACAAAGGAGGATCAAGACGAGGAAGAAGAGGCCTTTTGGGCCAAAAATTTTTGACGACATTCTTCACTGCAAAAGTAATAAACTTTTCCTTTATAAATGGCACTTAGGGCCTTTTTCTTTGGACAATACACCCCGCAAACCGGATCCTGAACTAATTGATCGGTGACCGGGAGGTTAGAGCTTGAATCAGAAGATGGTTTCTTCTGAGACCTTTGTCTTTTTAATTTAGCTAAATCTTCGAAGATTGATCTCCCAAGCCAATAAATGACTCCTAATAGGAGGAGGATGAGAATAAATCTACTCATTTTAGATTGATCGAAAGCTTCTTGACCTCAGGCCGCCGAGGGAGTCGGGCCAAGAGATCCCGAAAACTTTCCTTTGTTATCGGATGTTTCCCAGATGGATTGAGTTCTGTCAAGGGGGTCAGGACAAAACGGCGTTTATCCAGGGCCGGATGAGGAAGGGAAAGAAAGTCTGTCTCCAAGATCAGATCACCGTAAAGGAGAAGATCGAGATCAAGGGTCCGGTCGGCCAAGGTCTCTGCCCGCTGACGACCAGCCTGAAGCTCAATAGTAAGGAGAACAAGAAGGACTTCCCAGGGCGAATAAGCCGTCTCCAATTCGACCACCAGATTATAGAACCAATTCTCTGAAACAAAACCGACCGGTTCGGTGAGATAAACACTTGACCAACGGCGTAGATGAAACCCCTCCTTCTCTTGAAGGGCCTTTAAGGCCCAGGCACAATAACCAGCCCGATCCCCCAGATTAGAACCTATGCCGATATAGATCTTGGTTAAAGCTTGAGGGAGGCGATCCGTTCTATAGCCTCCTTAAGACGCATTTTGTCCACAGTAAGGGCCAGTCGAAAATACCCTTCCCCGGGATCACCAAACCCGTTGCCAGGAGTGACTACAATGCCAGCCTCAGAAAGGAGTTTGGCGGCAAAGGCCGAAGAAGTATATCCTTTAGGGACCTTGGCCCAAACGTAAAAGGTGGCCTTGGGTACTTCAAGCTCAAAGCCAAGTTTTTTCAGGCCCTCGACCACGACATCGCGCCTTTCACCAAAGATACGCCGAAACTCGGCCACACAGGCCTGGTCACCGGAAAGGGCCGTGATCCCAGCCTCCTGCACGGCCTGAAAGGCGCCAGAATCTACGTTGTTTTTGACCTTGGTCAGACCGGCGATCAGGTCTTCGTTGCCTACTGCAAAGGCAATGCGCCAACCGGTCATGCAGTAAGTCTTAGAAAGGCTGTGAAACTCTATGGCGACCTCTTTGGCCCCCTCTACCTGGAGGATGCTCGGGGGGCGAAAGTCCTCGAAGTAAAGCTCGGTGTAGGCAGCGTCATGGGCTACTATAAGGTCGTGTTCCTTGGCAAAGGCAACCACCTTGGCAAAAAAGTCAAGATCCGCCACCGCGGCGGTGGGGTTGTTGGGATAATTCAGCCAAAGGATCTTGGCTCGTTTGAGAATTTCGGCGGGAATACTCTCTAGATCCGGTAAAAATTGGTTTTCCTCAAGCAAAGGCAAATAATAAGTCTCTCCTCCAGCAAAAAGGGTTCCAATATGATAGACCGGATAAGCTGGTGTAGGTACCAAGACCACATCTCCAGGATTGATAAAGGCCAAGGGGAAGTGAGCAATGCCCTCTTTCGAGCCGATGAGAGTAACGACCTCTTTATCCGGATCAAGGGCCACCCCAAACCGAGTCTCAAACCATCGGGCCGCAGCCTCTCGAAAGGACCGCATCCCCACACTAGACGGATAATGATGATTCTCCGGGTTTTGGACCGCCTCCATGGCTGCCTTGACGATATGCGGGGGGGTGGGGAGATCCGGATCACCGATGCCCAGGTCGATTACATCCACCCCCCGGGCCACAGCCTCGGCCTTTAGACGATCAAGTTCCACAAACAGATACGGTGGAAGCTTTTGTAATCTCTCTGAAAAGCTGATCATCCTCTCCTCCGCTATCTCTCACGTTTGCCTTCGATAAACTCGATCACCATCTGCCTGGCCAGATAGTCTGGATACTGCTCCGGAGGATGTTTCATGGTGTAGGCAGAGATGGAAATAAGCGGCCCGGCAATCCCTCGATCACGGGCAAGCTTTACACAACGGATGGCATCCATAGCTGAACCGGCGGAATTGGGCGAGTCTTCCACGCTGAGCTTAAGTTCAATGTACATAGGCACCCCGCCGAAGAGCTCCCCCTCCAGCCGGATATAGGCGATCTTTCGATCTTTAAGCCAGGGCACCCAATCCGAGGGACCGATATGGATGTTATCACTCCCGATGTCATAGGGCATGATCGAGGAAACCGCCTCGGTCTTGGAAATCTTTTTGGTTTTTAGCCTCTCGCGGGCAAGCATATTGAGAAAATCGGTATTACCACCAAAATTCACCTGGTAGGTCCGTTTTACCGGTACGCCCCGATCGACCATAAGCTTGGTAAGAACTCGATGAACAATGGTGGCTCCTACTTGGGACTTGATGTCGTCTCCCACCGCCGGGATACCAGCCTCGGTAAAGCGCTGCCCCCACTCTGGATCAGAGACGATAAAAGTAGGCATGGCATTGACAAAAGAAACACCGGCCTTAAGGCAGGCTTCGGCGTAAAAACGGGCTGATTGTTCCGAGCCCACAGGAACGTAGTTTATGAGGACCTCGGCCCCAGTGTCTTTTAGTACGGCGACCACGTCTTCAAGCTCATCCTCTTTGGCCTCGGAAAGCACAAAGGTTTTGTCTTCAGGAAACTCCTTCATGTGCGGGGCAACACCATCGAGCACCTTACCTTTTCGCACGGTGACCCCAAGCTTAGGGACATCGCGATAAAAGACCGTGGTACAATTAGGCAGGGCAAAAATGGCTTCAGAGACATCTTTACCCACCTTACGAGCGTCTATATCCCAGGCGGCCACGATTTCTAGATCCCACGGGCGATAGCCGCCTATATCAGGGAACATTACCCCTTGGACAGCATCAAGTCCCTTTTCTTTGTAGTAAAAGATTCCCTGAACCAAGGCACTAGCACAATTACCAACGCCGACGATCGCCACTGGGACCTTCTTCCCCGACATCTTTCACCTCCAGAAAAATAATTTTTAAAGGCTTAAAGTTGCCCAGAGATATTGCCGATAAAAAATTTTTCAATAGCAAACATTAACACTCTTGGACGTCACAGCAAGAAATCTAGGGCTGTGACTTGAAAAAATTTATAAAAATTTGTGCTGTAGGGGAAAGAGTCCTCCTTTCTGGCACGATCAAATAAAAATGTCGTTTGATGCGAAGCCCTTCCACCGGAACCTCCCTTAAGACGCCGCTGGCCAGATCCTCGGCCACCGCCCGACGGGAAAGAAAGGCCCCACCAAGACCGCTTTTCACCGCCTGACGTACCGCCTCCGTTGAACCGAGTTCAGCGACGATGTGGAGCTTGTCCGGAGGACAACCGATCTCCTTAAGGGCCCTTTTGGCCGTAAGCCAAGTGCCTGAACCTCTCTCACGGACCACCAGGGGGATCTTTCGCACCTCTTCGGGCTTAATGCTTTTGCTTCCTAGCCCTAGATTTTGGGGGACAACAAGGATTATCTCGTCTTCATAACAAGGCTCATAGGACAAGTTCGACTCCAGGACCTTGGCCCCGACGATGCCCAATTCCAAATCGCCTTCGGCTACTAAATGAGCGATTTCGTCGGTATCAGAGATCTTCACCGAGACCTGAATCTCGGGATAAGTCTCTTTAAAACGACCTAAAATCTTTGGCAGGATATATTGCCCTGGGATAGTACTACCACCGATGAGAAGTTTCCCTTTACGCCCCCCTTTGAAAAGGGCCATTTCTCTTTCGGCCTCTTCTACCAAACGGATGATCCTCTTGGCGTAACGGTGAAGTAAAAGACCCGCCGGAGTAGGAATAACCTCTCTAGTATGCCGATCCAAAAGGGTAACGCCAAAGAAGTCTTCCAAGGCCTTTACATGGCCAGAAACTGTAGGTTGAGTAAGATTACTGAGTTCAGCGGCCTTAGAAAAGCTTCGTTGTTCAAGGACCAAGGCGAAGACTTGGAGCTTTCTCAGGTCTAACAAGACTTCTCCTCCGTCTCTATAGTTCCTATGACCGCTTCTCTAATGCGGGCAGGCAAAAACCGCGCCCC